>Ga0209700_100089_pt1:65000-125973 | contig 125973 bp, 74 predicted proteins | sample SiratroredBW_FD_187528 | JGI IMG/M metagenome (GOLD analysis project Ga0209700, IMG submission 187528) | Root nodule microbial communities of legume samples collected from California, USA - Siratro red BW (SPAdes) (version 2) | ecosystem: Host-associated > Plants > Roots > Nodule...
GAAGACAAATAAATAAATATAAAAACAATAAAGATACAATAAGAATGGATAAATAAAACTATATAAATAAATAAAAATGCAAATAAAAAATAAGAAAAAAAATCAAGATGCCATAAACAATAAATAAAAGATGAAAAATAAAAATAAAAAAAGATATGAAATCAATAGAAACAAATAGAATAAAAAGTTAATAAAATAATGCAAATAAAACAAAAAATATATTTTCTTTTAGTTTTGAGTCCTACATAGGAAATCAAATGTAGTTCTAATTTTGAAAATTGATTAATGATGTTTGATATTTTTCTTTTCTAGAAAATTTGTATTTTTTCCATTTTAGTTGAAAATATTTTAAAATTTTCTTTTTAAAAAAATATATATTTTATCGTTATTATCATCACAACCGTTTTGTATTTTATTTTTCTCGAAATTAAATATTTCTATTATTTTTTAGAAGGTTTTATCTTTCTCTTTTAATTATCCTAAAAGCCGTTTTGAAACTTTGATATTTTTACTTTTTTGAAAATTTATATTTTTTATATTTTTAAAAATTGTTTCATATTTTTTTATTTTTGACAACTATTTTATGTATTTTTTATTTTTAAAAACTGTTTATTTTATTTATTTATTTTTTAAAAATTTGATAATTTATAAAAAAATTAGAAAACATTTTACTCTTTTTTTGAAAATTTGGAAATGTTTTATATTTTTTTATAATAATTTTTAAATCAAAGCGATAAGGGCTGAATCTTTAGTAGCTCTCAATATGTACATATGAAGTATATAAGATAAAATAATCAAAAGATACTAGTTGAAGATCCTCAAAAACACTTATTTTTCCCTTTTATTTGAAATTCGCCCCTTCAATTTTTCTGCCAGCCGCCTATATTTAGGACCCTTTTTAGTATCTCCAATGCTTCCCCTGCCTATTTTCTGTGTATGCACTTTTATACTAGTACTATTGTATTCACTCTTAATTGAGATTTCAACTTATCAATTTTTATTATCTCCATTTAATTATATTTTTACAAACCTGACAATCAAACATTAAATGGAAAGAATGAACCTGGTACAAGATGGGCTGAGTCATAAAACTGATACTGCTATGACATAAATAAATGCATGGTCAAAGGCATGGATATCAATCACTCCTAAGAATAAATGGAGAATAATTGGGTGTAACAACACGATGAATGGGGCAACTTTGCTAACTTACCACATATTTATTATTTATTATTTTTTTATTTTATATTTTCGTTTTTTATATTTATTATTCTAAAACATGAAAACTGAATCTTTTTTTTTTAATTTACCTTTTTTATTATTATTTTATTAATTTTATTAAGAGCAACATGAAAAATAAAAGGAGTCAACAAATAAAATGAGCATAACAGTTCAACAAAGAAAATACACAAATTATTAGACAATCAACATTTAATTGAAAATTACCCGCATTTAATGACTATTGAGAAGAATTATTCAAATTTCTAACATTTCTATAATTTTTTGATTTATTTTCAATTAATTTTCGTCTGAATAATTGGCCTAGAAAAGGCAAAAAGAGAGAGACGATATGACATGACAACACTTTAGTGACAATTTTTATTTTTTCATTTTTTTTTAACACACTTTTAATGGATTGGACTTGAGCAAACTCATTTTCTTTACTTTTTTTCTCCTCTTTACGAAGTTTATTTTAAAACTTTATTCATTAAATAAAATAAAACCAAAAATCTCTTTTCTTATTTATTTAAGTGATAAAGTATGATAAAAACTAAATAACACACCTTTTTTATTTTAATTTTCTTCCTTTTTATATTTTGTAATAATTTTATTTGTCCGGACGAGATTGGGTGTTGACAACAGTGATGTGACAACACTTCATTACGTGAAAAAGGTAAAATTGTATTATCCCATTGAGTTTAAAATTAATGTAAAGGAAAGATGAAATGTGTGTTACGTTCGCATAGCGTATTGAGTGAGCCATCAGAGTCAAAGTCATTGTGATTGGGAGAGACAGAGTGAGCTCGAAACATTAAATTGTGGAACACTTAATCTCCACGCTCCCGCATCTCCCTGACTCTTTCCTAATCTAAACCGAATCTGATTCCCTCACGTAGGAAAAAACTGCTAACTAGATCTCCGCCTTTCTTGACCGCAATCGTTCCTTACTGAGAAATGGCGAGGTAGTGAGGTCGTTCGCCTCAACAACCTCTTCACCGCCCATGCGTTCGCCATTGCAGGCGCCGATGTCTCCGTCCAGAACTCTGCTGGTTGGAATACCCTGTAGGAGGCTCTCTGCTGTCACGCCTCTAACACTGGTCTTGACAAAATACAATCATTTGTGACAACTAACTTAGGAAACAACATATCACTGTCACATTGCAAATGCCCTGCCATCAAACCATCAAAAGCCCACGCGACCAAAACAAAACGCCACCATCACCATCGAAGTAACAAACAAAGAACGTGAATGACAGATAGAGAGACCGACAAACATTAACTACCCAACTACAAGCAAAAACAGGAGGAAGAGAAACATATTTCAAAATGTGCCTTTCAAACCACGTTTCATTTAAATAATATTTTTTTATGCCAACTTATCGCCATGTCACTGCCACATTAAGTTGTTAACTAGTTGTAATAACACTTGACTATGTCAAACTATTACTATTCTTTTATGACTAGAATGAGCTTTAATAAAAAAATTTGTTATATATTATCTAAAAAAATATATTTTTTATAATTCTCTATCATACATATAATTATGGATCCGTGTGAAGCGAATTATAATAACTATTACGCCCTCCGATTGTGTAACTAGGATTAGTATAAAGATAAAAATAATTTATGCTGAATACAAATATGTTATAGAAGTCGTTTCCTATTATTGTTAGAAGAAGATCATTTTCCTACAAGTAATTGTACAAATCATCATTCACTCTATTATTGTTGAACTTGATAAATATATACATTTTCACTTATCCTTTCAAGCTTTCTTTTCACAGGTCTTATGGATAACACGTTCATTAATTTTGACTTTGCCCTGAGGTTCTCATTTCAATACAATCACATTCCTTCACCACTCTATACTCTAAACTCCTAATAAGAGAAAGAAGGGAGTAAACAAGAGCTACAACAACTAGAGTGTCAAGGCCAGGAGGAGGCAAGGGAAGTTTCTTTTAGGAAGCAAGCCCCTCGACTTATCCGCTTATCGAAAAGAGTAGGGACCTACTACCTATAGGCAGAGACAGGACAACAAACTTATGGGCACCTGAGTGTAAGTCATATCTATTCTTTGCTCGTGAAGTCTACGAAGCGATTCTTCACTAGGGAGATAGCGACCTTCCTTCCTATTGAAGGAACTGATGTAATCTTTAGCATGGATTGTTTTCCTTGCTTATGACCTTTACAAATTGATTTTTCCACTCCTACAACTTTCCTTCACATATGCTCACATATTATGATAAGACTAAAATTACCTCTCTAAATATCTTTTCCACACATATTCTACCTCCTTCATATAGATGTTATAACCTTTCTCCATTTAGGTTCCAACTCACCTCTTTTGATTACTGAGAATTAGATGTTATTGCGGCGAAGGATCGTTTTCCATTCCCAATCATATAAGGGTTGCTTGGTAAAATCATCGATGCTAAAATTTTCATAAAATTTAATCATTTTTAGAGGTACCATCAAATTTGACTTGTACCCAAAGATTGTCACGAGAAGTTTGATAGTCTTATTACTTTGTTCATATAATATGATGTTTGTCAAATCAACTTTATAACAATAATCACATATAAAACTATTATAATTTATCTCTAATTTTTTTTCCAGTACCTTAGCTACAATAATGTAATATGGATTAAAACAAACTTTATAATATAAGAAGAATGAAAGAAAAAGTATTAATTGAAATCGTGCTGATGTGGTACGATTTCAGTTGTTCTGAGATTGTACTGATGTGGTACAATTTCACTTCAATTTTATTACACTAAAATCGTGTCATGGTGACATGATTTCATTAATTTTTCGTAACAAAATTATGCCAACTTGGTATGATTTACCCATAATGGGAATGATTTTTTCTTTTACCCATTATGGGAATTTCTAAAAGAAATTGCACCAGAATGAGAAAAAAGTCAATAAAAGAAAACTCTTTACAAAGGAATTGTTATGTACTATGATACACATTTGGTTTCAGGAAATACGATAACCTTAATTTTCCAGAGATTAGGACTTTTGACGGTGAGTCTTTTCTTATTCATATTTGTCTTGGTGGGATTGAGGTGATTTTCTTAGGTAATCACATTTATTTGTATTATGATTTTCTTATAATGAATTGTAATTTCTTTTCGTGGTTTGTTCTTTTCTACTGAGTGAATATGCAGTTCGCGAGGTTTTTAATCTCTTATGGATGCCTCAATGATCAATATGAAACAAACTAAAAAATTTTCTTTTGCAGCTACTATGCGCAGAAGAAAATGTTTTTTCAAGCTTTGAAGATGTCTGCAACTGATGTGTCAGAAGAAGATGATTTGGTTCAATCACTCCACAGGCCTAAGACACTATCTAAAAATGCTTCTATAGCTATTGGAAAAACCACTGAAATAATTTCTCATGGTTTTCCTAAGGTTATGCTTGTTGCCACATGACTACTAGTTTGGAAGTCCATGAGTTTTGTTTTAGCTTTTTTGGTTTGCACTTAACTGCTGCTGGTTCATATCCTATGGGGTTGCAGCCGAATGTTGGAGGGGTGTTGGTTACTCATGCTTTTTCTTTTAACTTTGATGAGGAGTGTAAATTGATTTCTAAGTATTGGACAGATCTGGTAGAGCAAGGGTTCCCTAATGATTTAGATAAGTTGAAAGGGTGTGTTCAGACTTCTAGAAAACCTAGAAGACCAAAGAAGAGTATTTCCAAAATGGCTAAAAAACATGTTAGCCTGAGTACTACAAAAAAAAGTAATTAATGCATTTGTGCATCTCAATTTTATTTTATTTTCTCTCTTTTATTATTATTTTTTTAACATAAGAGATAGATATCTTTTCACTCTTCTATTGATTTTTCTTAATTTTATTTATTTGCTGTTTCATATTATCCTTGTGGGTTACTTTTATTGGTCTGCATTGTTTTTTTTTTTCATAAGTTTGGTCTAACTCCATGATCTTGTTTTTTTCTTTCTTTTAATAAATTTCATATGTTATTTTTGTGCTTAGAATGAGCTTTAATAAAAAAAAATAATTGTTATGTATTGTGTAAAAAAGAATAAATATTTTTACATAATTCTCCATCATACATATAAATACGGATATGTATAAATCGATTTATTCAATTGTCTAACTAGGATTAGTATCAAAGATAAAAGAGATCTGTGCTTGAGTACAAATATGTTATATAAGTCATTTCCTACTGTTATTAGAAGAAGATCATTTCTATAAGTAATTATACAAATCATCACTCACTCCATTATCATTGAACTTGATGAATATATACATTCTCATTTATCATTTCAAACTTTCTTTTCACAAGTTTTATGAAGAACACATTCATTATTTGACTTTTCCTCAAGGTTCTCATATCTACACAATCACATTCCTCCACCACTCTGTTCTATTTCCTTACTTTTCTCCATTTACGTTCCAACACACCTCTTTAGATCTACCTTCACCCCACGACCCCAAAATATATCATATCCCCAAACGTTTCCCAATCACCACATCCCTTTTCTCCCTGGGGTATTTTTTAATATCAATCCTTACTCCTACTCCAAACCATAACCACTCTCATATCCACTATGCTTAAAGAGGCCATCATCCAACTCAACACAAACTATTTTTCATCTCCAATTATTTTATAAAGAAAAACTTGTGTTTTTTTTTTATTATTGAAAATTAAATGTTATTTCGGAGGATCATGAATGCTAAAATTTTCATAAAATTTAATCTTCTTTGGAGGTACTATCAAATTTGACTTGTACCCAAAGATTGTCACGAGAAGTTTGATAGTCTTATTACTTTGTTAGTATAATATCATGTTTATCAAATCAACTTTATAACAAGAATCACATATAAAAAGTATTATAAGTTATCTCTATTTTTTTTGCCGGTACCTTAGCTACAATAATGTAGTATGGATTAAAACCAACTTTATAAGAAGGATGAAAGAAAAAAAAATATTATATTTATTCATAGTGTTTTTTTTCCCCTACACAATGGAGCTTTATGTTGGGTCACTTAAAGTGAGATGTATGCTTTCACTGGCGAGTTCACTCCTTTTACATATCAAAGTTACTTCGATGAAAGTTGTTATTATAACATAAGTTACTCCAACTTAATTCGGTTCGGAAAAAATACTTCAGTGTAATTCTTAAGACGGGTTTTGCTTTTTAACAGAAAAAAATATTAAATTTATTGACGTAATGTTTACTAAAAACAAAAAAATTAATTCAAATATTTAAAAGGAAATCCAAATCCTCCAAAATCATGGGAACTTGAATTTTGATTGATCCATCTTACAAACTTTATTTTCCATCTACCAAGACATTAGAAACATCCCTCGTGAAGCACAAAGAATCGAACTTTATTTTGGGGTTTAAACTAACAGCTATTGATTATGCAACAACTACATTAAACTGTACCTTATTTTCATTTTTTAAGCAACTTGTTTTAAACATATAAGGTGACCTATTTTAAATTTAATTACTTGATCTTCAATATCTGCCCACTTATTAATCTAAACAGAGGATCAACCTGTTTTTTTTATAATTATCCACCTTTTTTTAATTATCATTTTTTTGTTTAATTTTTTTTATTGATATGTTAGTTTATAAATGAACACTTGAATACATTAATCAATAATATAAGATAACTGTGGTTTGTATTAACTAATTATTCAATGAATACTTTTTTCATTATTTTTCATCTAATTTCTCATTAACAAATAAAATTCATGATAATAATAGTGAATCTAATTTAAAAAAAAAAACTCAAATAAATTTAAAGGAAAAAAGAATAAGGGTAAATATTTTATAAATTAATATTTTCAACCCTCTATTTAAGAGGCTGATATTTGATAGAAAAAAGAAATAATTGTTGTTATAAAAAAATATTGACACAAATTATGGAGAGAAAATACTCATTTGAGTGATTTTTCATATGAGAAATACTAAAGTAATATTTTTTACTAAAAATAAAAATTAATATTTTTATTATTTTGTGCAATCGAATGTGAAATATTGTCTATTATTAAGAATAAGAGGGAGTATAAATTTCAAAACATGAAATTAATTTTAAAAGCTTACGAGTGAAAAGTTGACGGTGACAAAAGAAATCTGTGCCCCTGCTTTGAAACGGTGTGTGTGCATCCAAAACTGTGCACCGCTTCCTCTTCAACGCGCTCATTACATTATGACTTAAATAAATAACCTAATTTGTTTCTGTCTTTTAGTTAAATGTGTATTTTTTAAAATTAAACAGGTACAGTTAATAATTCATTTAATCCATATTATTTAATTATTTTTAATTTCTATTCATATAACCTGTAATAACTATTAATCTATACTGTTTAAATAGTAAGAGTTAAAAGATATTAAGACATAATGTATAACAATTAAAAGACTAAAATATATACCTTTTAAATATGAAAACTAAAAGGTAAATTTATTCAATTATAAAGGTGGAACAATTAATTTTATCTTACATGTTATTATAAACTTATAATTGATATTAATTATCCAATGTTTGAATAAATGTACCATTGAGGGAGAAAATAGTCACTGTATAAATTAGATTCATGAATGTCTGTGTACTTTAATTTAGAGTCTTCTAAGTTAAGTAGATCTCTCAAAATTATAGTCAATTGACAAACTGAAAAACTAATTTTTTAAATAGTTGCATATACAACCTGACATTTAATTTCTTCATTAAAATTATAAATAAAAAACATAAACTATTACTAAATTTAATCATGTGGAAGTACAGTAAAAACACACTTAGGGAACAACTTTTAAGGAATGAAATAGATACAAATTATGACTTTAGAAAGAAAGTGTATATTTAATGGTGTTTCCTATTACCACTAGTTAAGAAAATCTCTTTGGAGAGATTGGAAAATAATGAGAATTGCCACTTGCTGAGTGTTACAAGTCAGAAACAGCTCAAGAAAATTAAAGCTAAAACCAGGAGCTGTTTTGTTGTGTTGTGTGGTAATTGGTATCTCGAAGCTTGTCTGAAGAATCTAAGGCGCCGCCTGAATACTAAACAACAGCATAACCAGAGTGGTATTGTCCATTTATTTTCCTTCAATATCACTCTATCAGACTATAAATATATTCTACATTCTTTTTCAAGTCACAGTGAATCATTCAATACAAGTTCATCAATTCTGCTTTGTTCTTTCATCTTTTCTTCGCAGACATGTCGAGCACTGCTGGTCAGGTCATCAAATGCAAAGGTCCTCGTCCACCCTTCTTCTCACTTTCGTTTTATCCTTATCTGTTTACAATTTTGATGTTCTACATAGCACAGTTCTCAGACTTTTATTTTTGTCCCTTAAGAAAGTTTTTGTTTTTCATTATTATTAACATGTTAATCATGCATCCATGCTATGGTCACTTCGAGTTTTAAGAAAAAACCTTAATTCTTAACTCTTTTCTTGGTGGGTACTAAAAAGTTGGGTCCTTTCTCACTTTAAACTATGAAGTTAGTTTTGTTGGATCTTGAAATCTTGTTTCTCATTTTAAAGTGGTTAATGATATATACAAGTTTGTTTAAGTTGTACAGATTCTCCTTATTTAGCAATTACCAATTACAGATTGGGTTTTCAAATTTTTGTTATGCCAATAAAAGAAATGTCTTTCGTGTAAAATGAATGTACTAACTGAGTGGGTTGATTGGAATGAATGAATGTGGCAGCCGCGGTGGCATGGGAGGCAGGGAAGCCACTGGTGATTGAGGAAGTTGAGGTGGCACCACCAAAGACCGGTGAAGTGCGTTTGAAGATCCTCTACACCTCTCTTTGCCACACTGATGTTTACTTCTGGGAAGCCAAGGTAACACACCTTTTTACCTCACTTCCATTTTCCTTTATGATCCATCAAAAATAGTTAATCCGATCTAAGAAAATGCTAGGAAATAGATCCATTAACTGATAGGTAACAATAAATTCAATAAGGTTTCACAAATCTAACATGATTTCCTTTCTTATATCCTCGATACAGGGCCAGACTCCATTGTTTCCTCGTATATTTGGTCATGAGGCTGGAGGGTATGTTTCTCTTCTGAACATTCCGTACACAATCTCATTTATCAATCTTTGCTTATAGTTTGGGCTATTGATTTTGTTATTCAGGATTGTGGAAAGTGTAGGTGAGGGTGTGACTCATCTGAAACCCGGGGACCATGCCCTTCCGGTGTTTACTGGGGAGTGTGGGGACTGTGCACACTGTAAGTCAGAGGAGAGCAACATGTGTGATCTGCTGAGGATCAACACTGATCGGGGTGTCATGATCCATGATAATGAAGCAAGATTTTCTATTAGGGGACAACCTATCTACCATTTTGTTGGTACCTCTACATTCAGTGAATACACTGTGGTCCATGCTGGATGTGTTGCCAAAGTCAACGCTGCTGCCCCACTTGACAAAATTTGTATTCTCAGTTGTGGAATATGCACAGGTTTGGAAGATCCTGACCTTGAGATTAAGTTTGTAATAATAATGTTAGTGAACATCAAACACAGTTTTTCTCATCCGTGCTTGTAGGTCTTGGGGCTACTGTCAATGTTGCAAAACCGAAACCTGGTTCTTCTGTTGCCATCTTTGGACTTGGAGCTGTTGGCCTTGCTGTATGTTAATCTAATGTCTTTGTGTATCAGCATTGTAGTTATTATGAAAATAATAAAATTGCAATATAAAATCCTGCTCTTATCTTTGATCAAATTATAGGCTGCTGAAGGGGCAAGGATTTCTGGTGCATCAAGAATCATTGGGGTTGATTTAGTTTCAAGCCGATTTGAAGAAGGTAGAGTGGTTTCTTCTTCCAATAAATGAAGGAATTCGGCTAACATATATTAAATGGCTATTCACTTATTTTTGTTCTTCTTGGCAGCTAAGAAGTTTGGGGTCAATGAATTTGTGAACCCAAAAGACCATAACAAACCTGTGCAAGAGGTTAGTCCGTGGACAAATTATATTTTCAAAATTGTTTATTTTCTTAATGTTGATTGAGATGTGAATCTTGGCTTCCAGGTAATTGCTGAAATGACAAATGGGGGTGTGGATCGTGCTGTTGAATGTACTGGCAGCATCCAGGCTATGATCTCAGCATTCGAATGTGTTCATGATGTACATAAATCATACCTTGTTTTCTCTATTTGGTGCTAACCAATTTATATGAAGCTTCTAGGGCTGATCCTTGATTATTTGTTTAGGGTTGGGGTGTTGCTGTACTTGTTGGAGTGCCAAACAAAGATGATGCATTCAAAACTCATCCAGTGAACTTTTTGAACGAGAGGACTCTTAAGGGTACCTTCTATGGAAACTACAAACCCCGCACTGATCTTCCTTCAGTTGTGGAGAAGTACATGAATGGGGTAAGCTTACATACACGTATATACATGCATATTTTGATTTCTGTTGTCTATAATGGCATTCAAATTGATGTCTTATCTGCTAATTTGGTCTTATCTGCAGGAATTGGAACTGGACAAATTCATCACTCACACCGTTCCATTCTCAGAAATTAACAAAGCTTTTGATTACATGCTGAAAGGGGAGTCCATCAGATGCATCATTCGTATGGCAGAGTAGAACTATAAATGAATGATGACAGTTCCTGTGGAGGGACTTGTTCTCTTTCTGGTTAAGAAAAGAAGAAAATAAATGTTATGTACAATTAATCCCTTCGGGATTATTGAGTCTGTTAGAATTTGTCTTTGAATGTAGAGAACGAAAGAAGGCTTTGCTGCTGTTATTGTGTATTTCGTCATAAATAAAAGGCCGTTTTGTGTTTTGTAAATGAGTTGTTCTTGTGGTAATTTGATTGAGATTTCATTCTTGAGGAAAGAAATATATGTGTAGCTCAATCTATAAAGCTGAATACGTTTATTTTTATGATATTAATTAATAATTATACAAAATTAATCATTAATAGTTTTATGTTGGGTCGTGTACATCTATGCATTCTTTTATATATTATAAACTATTTAATAACATAAATTAAGGTTAAATATTTTTTTTGTGTTTTTTGTTTTTTTTTTCTACTATTAGTATTTAATTTGTTTTATTTTTTCAAATGTAAGTAAATGCAATTTATTTTCTCTCAAATTCATGGTGACTATGTTAATAAAGTGATACTTAACATTCACTGAGTGACAGATGACATTCATTTTAACTTCAATCTGGTAAACTTATTTTGACTTTAATCGATGACGGTGTTCATTGTCACATACAACCAAATTGCTAACTTTTAAAATAATAATAAGTTGGAAAAAGAATAAAAGAAATCTGATAAACCTTACATTAATTTAATGATAATAGTAAATAATTACTTCATAGTAGGCTATCGACATTAACTAATAACAATAATTATAGATAAAATACTTAAATAAAAGTACTATTTCATTATACAAACGTAACTTCAATTTTATTTTCATGCAATGAGTTTAATATTGACACGTTCTCAAAATACTTTTGCATTTTGAGTGGTATATAGGACAAGTTTGGTACCCTGAGTTGAATGAGTACTAAGCTATATATGGCTTAGATGATAAAAGGCCTACCATGTTGGGTCCCTCTGATGTTAATTTGGTTCTTCTTTTGGTAGCAAATGTGAGAGGAGAATTTCGTTCCACATATCAGGAACACCAGGTAAGCACCAATGGCTACAATCGGGCACAGATGGCTTGTCACTCCAAGTCCCCACGTGCCCATCACTTCTATATGCAGTCATTGGTGTAACATGCAGAACTGTCACGGGAGGACTCATATTTTTCACAACTTTTCTGATCATATCTGAAATTGGGCTTCTCTCCTTCCCATTAGTTCTCTTCCAAGGCTTTTGTGCAACTTTGCAAGAATTATGGTTCTGTCCACTGCCACAAAACCCAAAAAGCATCTTAATCATTAACACTTGACAGCTACCATAAAGTTCTTTAATAAAGCTTAAAGAATGGTAAATATTACTTTTTTGGTTCATAGCTAGCTATTGTCTCAGATTGCTAAAGAAATATGAAGTTATATAATATATGGTGCCCACCTCCAATGAGATGTTTCAAAGGTGCGGAAGAAAACTCTTGTCCTGTTTGTGTTAATTGTGTTCTCTACCCAAGATGCCCAGGTGAGCAAAGCTGTTTTGAAACCAGAATTAATTGACATTCCAAGCTTCAGCGTGTTACCAACCTGAAAATACCACCCCCTGTCTGAAGATCACGTTAGCACCAAATGGTTGATACATAGTCTAAAAAATTAGTCCCAGTCATGTATGAACAGACAAACCGTAGTTCTATGCATAGTTTGTGTAACAAATTCTATAATTCTAACTAATGTGAAATCCTGGCAGTGTCATTTTTAAGATAATAAAAAGTGTCAACAAAGTTACCATATACGACAATATGAGGATGATAGTGGCTTAAATCATGTGCATATTGATATACTACCAACTATCAGCAAAATCCATTTACGGTCATATATGTAATTGATGATTCAAGGAAAGGGAGTGTAAGATGAAGAGAATTCAAAGTTGTTGCTGTTGATTATCAGAACATTATTCAAACCGTGGTGTTTTTTTTACATCATTCCCTTTAGTTCTGTTAAAATTTAAGAAAATCCAAGGCAGAATTCAACAATCCAGTTCCATCTTTAGCCCATCCCAGAGGAGTAAAAGAAAGTCTGAAAGCAACAATATTCTGATTCGTGGCAACAAGCTCTATTGTTTAAGTCAAAACCAGTTTTACATATACAGCTGATCAATGACCAATTTGTTCATCAGAGGCCATCATACCAATAGAAATAAGCCTAATTTCGTATTTTTGAAGCCTCATCAGGGAGTTGGTGATAAGACAATTTCATTTGTCAGTTTTGATGATATATATACATCTCATCGGAATTGCCAAAATCACTATTTGGTATCTTACCAAACCTGATTTTTTGCTTTTCTTTAGAGAAACTGGTTCATACAAGTAATACCATTAATTAAAATTCTTCAAACATGACCACAAGTACTCTAGAAACAGACAAAATGTGATCAATTTTATAATCTTTCCAGTAATACTCACGAGTCATGAAAAACATTCAGAAAGGTACAATTCAATGTTGAAATTATAAAAAGAAATAGAAAACGAGGCCATGGTATTAAAATGTATTTCTACTATCTAAACAAAAAATGCAAATCATATTAGTCTTAGGAGAATGAAGTCACTCACATGTCAAAAAGCTTAGTCCGAGTCCACCAGTGACCTGAATTGAATATAAGAAAATCAGAATCAATCCACTCGTGGCTAATGTCATCAATCTTATCCAATCTGAGCGTAGTCTTCACCCTCTCGGGTGCATGTCTGGGCACAGAACCAGGCTTCACCAGGAATACCGATCGATAAAAATCAATTCTAACATCAAAAGTGCTAAACCTTACACCTAAAAACCTTATCTGTTTTGTGATCTTGTTGCCTTTGATTTCGTAGACACTCTTCTTATTTTCAACTCCTGTCATTAGCAAACATATCATGGACTCCCATTGCGTCCTACTCAACGAATCACCAACAAAAACCACTCTTTTCCCACGAAGTTGTTCTAGTATTCGACGGGCATCAAACTTTGGAATCTCACAGTTCTTAGGCTTCCACCTCCATTTTGTGTAACCTCTATCTTTTCTCCCATTAGCAAGGCAATTAAAACCCCTTTCTGCAAAGGGGCAGTGAGAAGCATCATACAAAGGGTAGCTATCATCCCTTACCCAACTTCCTTCAAACACATTGCATGTGTCCATTGAAACATTGGATTTCAAAATCTCATCATAACTCTGAGCAAAAGAGTGAGAGCTGTTGGGAATATCATGACTCTGAACAGAGGAATGAGAACTGTTGGGAATATCATGACTCTGAAGAGATAAGTAAGAACTGTTGGAAGTCCCATAACTCTTAATTACTGTGGGAGACGTGGGAAATGCAAATAAATAAGCCCAGGAAATGACCAAGAGGAAGAATAGGAAAGAACCAACAGTGACCAACCCATTGAAGGAAACAAAGATCCAGGCACTGCAATCACCCTTCACAACTTTGTGACCATAACCAAAAGCTCTTGAGAATAAAGTCCTAAACTTTGCAAATGAAATCCAAAAACTAAACAGTCCTAGCAACTGCATAATTTGCAAAACCCACCAACTATTCCATATGTCCATTGTAAAAGTACTCAGGAAAAAACACTCAAAACCAAGCTGTACAATTTAATCCCTTACGTTACAACTTATAGGCACTTCTCTAAGAAGGAAACATGAAAAAAAGACGCTACTTTCATTCATTAGAAGACAAAAACAAAGCTACTTTGAATGTCTAAATTAAGGAAAACCATTTTACTTAACCCAAAAACAGAACATTTATAATTATTATAACCCAAATCAAAGACTAGAAAATAACAAGTTTGGAGGCATAGGATTGCAGAGTGATGACAGAGAAAACAGAAAAGTGAGATAGATTTTGTGGAACTGAGATGGGTGGGATTTTAATGCAGAAGGTGGTGATTGTTGTTGAAGAAGTTGGTGTTGGTTGTGTTTGCAGCATGAGAATAAAGGTGGAAATATAGTTGGTTGAGTTAGGGGCAGTTTGGGCATTACGGACATATTCGGATAGAATAACTTGGTGGGTTTGGCTTCGTTAAAAGAAAGGACTTAAATAAACAGAGAATCAACGGTAAATGCATTCTAAAATTTGTCGGTGAATATCAGGAAACCAACCAAGTTACTGAAACAGCCTCATAATTTTTGTGTGTTATTTTTCGTCCACTAACTTGTTGAGGTAAATAAATAAACAAATAAATAAATAAATATTGCAACAATTTAGTGGATGAGAAGGCTTGGCCCAATTCTGGAAATAAATAATAAAGTTAAATAATTAAAACTCTCTTTGAGGGAATTTTATTTATTTTTTATTTTACTTTTATATCCCTTTGTTTAATAATTTAAGTTTCAACAACAATAATAAACTCGTTGTGTCCAACTCAATTCTTTTATGTGAATATTGACACACTTGTTGACAATTTTTTGCGTCTTTAGTGAGATGATTCGGTTTGACTGAGATTGCAATGAATAATACACAGCCAACAACTGAAACCACTAATTAACAAATTAAGTTTGGTCGCGCGTTGTTTCATTTCGTCACGACAATTCTTAATTTGTTAAGCTTAAGTTATATGGAAATTTTAAACCTAGGGAAGTCTCTTATAAATTCATTATTTCATACCATAAAGAGCTAATTCAAATGGGTGTATTCTTCTGTTTTTGGTAAATAAATTCGATAATTAGGTTTGAAAGCACTTGTTCCAACAATGTGATGTAATATTTGAACCCCCAAAGCAAACAGTGTCTTCTCCTAGTGTTATAGCTCCCACGTGATGTGTCAACCAAAAATGAGATCGAGAAGAACAACCTCATAAGACATATTCCAACGTTTCAGCCAGCAAAAGTGGTGTTAATAGCATGTGTGGTCAAGAAGGGTTAATGAGAAAGCGACGTCGCACCAGGTTGGTACGCCCAAACATAGCTTCTAAGCCAGATCTTGTATTAAGTAACTTTTTAATAAATAAATATGGAGTTAATTAAATTTTAATCAACTTATAAAACTGACTAATTTTAATTAAATTTTACTAAAAATATTTATTTTATTGAGTGTTCTAAAAGTATTTTTTATTTTCATTTAAGTACGTTGTATGATTTTTATTGTTAGCAAGGTGACGTAAATGTTACTTTTATCTTTTTTTATTCTAACTCACCAATTAATTCACTCGTACCATCTCTTCTTTCAACCGGTTCTTTCACTCCCCAAGAGCCAGATGGGCGATGAGTTGGAGAAGGTTTTACGTCATCTCATTGATGACGAGATCCATAAAATAATTTTTTTTATTACTTAATAGAACATTTTTTAAAATAAGAACCAAGTTAAAAATACTTTATAAAATACTTGATAATTAATCCATAAATTTATATTAACTCTACCGAGATTTTTAACTATAGATGCTTTTTTCCTTGCTATTGCTTTTATATCATACTTGCATTTTATTTCTTTAAGTAATTATTTTTTATAAATTTCATGTTGTCAAAGTATTAAGTTTGTTTATTAGTTATTATAGGTTTATTAACCTATATTTAATATATATATATATATATATATATATATATATATATATATATATATTCTCACAACTTATAAAAATATATAAAAAATATATAAAAAATATATATAAAAGAATATTTAGAGTTTAAAATTAAAAATTTTATCTTTCGTTTTACTTTGTTTTTTTCTCTGACGATCTATTTTGCTAGTTGTGTCTTCTTTTCTCGCTTTCCTCCCAATGTGCCTTCATCTTCTTTGCAAGCCTTCTAACATGATTGAATCTAAAATGATCTCTAGAATCTTGAAGCTTAGTCACCACTTCACATCCATGATGGAATCCTAAAAACGATTTTACAAAGTTTAACAAATGAGTAAAGTAATACGTACGAAAGGTAAAAGTATGAAAGAAGAAAAATCTAGAAATGCTGACAAGAAACATCTAGAAATGCTGACACGGAAGACACTTATGTGAAAAATTAAAATGCAGGTTTTCTTTTATTTTGGCCTTATTGGAATGAGCTTGTTTCTTATTATGGTATCAGAGTAGGCTAAGACCTGCTCTGCTTCTACTGTTATTGTTCTTGGTTTTCTTTTTATTCTTTGAATTTCTTGATTTAAAGAAAATATAGATTTTACACACCTAGGAGTTGATATGAGCTAAAATTCTATTAGTCCCTATTATCTACATCTTGTAGAAAGTCTAAGATTGGTTTTAGTTTCTTTACCCCTTAATGAAAACAATATCATACATGGAGCAGAAATATAAGACGTGCACTATTGTCAGAGAATAAACTAAAAGTTGTTGATGGAAGTATCATAAAACCTGAAAGTGGTAGTGTTAAGACTTTTATTCGGCAAGTGTACCGAGTCACAAGTAGTATAGATTTATAAAGTAAGGATGTCGATCCCACAGAGAACAGTTTTGTTTTAAATTTTAGCTTCACTACTCACTAAGTAAGTAAAGGTTTTACGAAGATTTGATGATAAGTTGAGTCAAGAACGTAAAAGAACAATTAAAAACAAGTAACAATTATAAAACAGAGTTTGCAAGATCTAGAAGGACTTTGGGATTGAATTTCATCTCTTTCTCTCATTCATATTTTGGACTTGATAATAAAATACAATATTAGTAACTAATCTCAATTGATGCACATATAAAAATCATTCACACCGATTCCTCTGATATGAAATTCATAAGGAAATTTCCTAAACACTGATTCCTCAGCTATTTAGTAAATTACCCAGCGCTAAGAACGGATGTTATACGCAATCAATATATCGAAACCTATCCCTAGTATTCCAATATATCGACTATTTTCATCTAGGTCGGAAACTAAAAAATACTTTCCAGTTAAGTTTAAGAATCAAAAGCGAGACTCTAATGATCAGATAAAATCAAGCATTAAGCACAAGATGAAAATAGCAATGGAGTAGAAACCGAATATTATATTTAAAATCACCAAAATACAAATGAGTTCAAGAAGTTACATTCGATCCCAAAGTTGCGGAACTTAGCTACTCATAGTAGCCATTACACTTCAAAGAAGAAAGATTGCAAAGAAGAACAGGAATCCTCAGTAGTTCTTGTTCTTTTTGGCCCTCTAGTTCCTCCCAATCCAGATCCCCTTTCTAAAACCCTAAAATCCTCTTTTAACGCATTCTTTCGGGTTCTGGATAAGTGACTTTTCACTCGGGTGAAAACACCTCGCTTGGGCGCAAATTTGATGTGCTCTCTGGACTGATCTTGCCCAGGCAAAACCATCCTCGCTCGGGCGAGATTGCCTCGCTCCAATGTCGCATGGGCGAATCTTCCTCTGCAGCTTGAATAACTCTTTTTTTCAAATCTTTTCTATTTCTTCTTCTCATGCAACTTCCAAGCTCTAGTTTCCTTCATTCTTATCACCTGAAATTCAAAATAATTAAGATCAAATGTCTTCTCTTGACTCATGACTCAAATTAACAAAGTAAATCCAAAAACTTTCAATTCAGAGGTGATTATTATCTTAACGATCACTTAAGGCCACAAATACTCAAATTTATAATGTATAAAAACACTAAAAAATGGTACTTATCAGGTAGCTCTTCATTTGAAACATGGGAAAGATGCAATGTTATGGTAAGAACCTTATAACTCCCCAAATTGCTGAAAGTGTTGTTTAAATTGACGATGCTAAGATTCATTGGGAAGATTTAAAATAAAGATTTTCTAAGGGTGTTATTTCATAATTTTAGACTTATTACAAGAAATACACTCTATAAGATAAGGTGAAAGAAATGTCACCTAATTTTTTACAGATATGAAAATCTTATGGGAAGAATTAGAGTCTTCGAAGCCAATACGAAGCTGTACCTGTGAGATACCATGCAGATGTAATATTTCAAAAATCTATTTATAGTACAGGGATTCTGAATATGTGATATGTTTTCTAAAAGGTCTTGATGAGATTTACAATACTGTAAAAACTCATATTCTTATGATGAAACATTTGTCCAACATAAACAAAGTTTTTTCTCTTGTTATTCAATAAAAAAGATAGATTTCAGGTACTAATGCTCCTACTGAAACCAAAATTTTGTTTAATTCTAATGATAAACAATCACACACATGGAGAAATAAGACCAAAATTCTTGGAAGCAAGTTGGTAGAGGAAACAATTGGTGTGGACAGAACCAAGGGAGAGGTAGAGGAAGGTTCAACAATCAAGGAAAATATTGCTCATATTGTCATAAAATGAATCATATAGTGGATGAATGTTATTCTAAACATGGATATCCTCCGTGATACAAACAGAGGACATACCAATTTTCTACAAACACTAACAAATTGTAACTAGATTATGAGGAGTGAGAATGCACAAAACTATGGAAAGAAAGAAAAGGATACTGAAAAACATCATTTTACTGAAGACCAAATTCAGAAACTAATGCAATTACTTGACAATTCTTCAAATCACAATACCAATCATATATAGGGACACAATGGTGAGAATTTTACTTCAAAAATGCAATCAAAAGGTAAAGTTTCTTGGATTCTTGACACTAGTGCTATTGATGAGTTTTCTATCTCTAAAGGAAATGACTATCTTGTAAACACTATGTTCAACTATAAAGAAATTAGTATTAACATTTGACACTATTGTCTAGAACATCCTGAAAACAATTTTTTTTGAATATATTTGCAACAACTTTCCTTATATGCATTCTAGTTTTGAACCTGTTTGTGACATTTGTCATTTTTCTAAACAACATAAACTCCCTTTTACTCATAGTGACACTAATTCTTTGAATACATTTGATTTAATTCATACTGACATATGGTAGGGGCCAGTAAATATTCTTTTTGTTCATGGTTATAGGTATTTTCTAACCATAGTTGATGACTATACTAGAGACACTTGGGTATACTTAATGAAAGTTAATTCTGAAACTGGAACTTTATTGCATAATTTTGCTACTTATGTTAAAAATCAATTTGGATTATATATAAAAACTATTAGATCTGATAATGGTAAAAAAATTTGTCTTTAGTACTGTTCTCAATAAATTTGGTATTCTACATCAAAATACTTGTGTGGAGACACCACAACACAACTTTGTTGTTGAAAAAAAAACATCAATATATACTTAATATTACTCGAAGTTTCATGATACAATCTTGTTTACCTAAAGCTTACTGGTCCTATGTTGTTTCTCGTACTGTCTACCTTATAAATATATTTCCCTCCACTATTATTAACTATAAAACTCCTTATAAGCTAATATATAAAATTCTTTCTAAAGACTTTTCCTTATAGCTAATATATAAAACTCCTTCTAAAGACTTTTGACTCTTTATATTTTGCTTATACTCTTAATAACAATAGAATTAAATTAGAATCTAGAACAAGAAAATGTGTATTTCTTGGATTTAAAATATTTTATAAAATACTTGATAATTAAGCCATAAATTTATATTAGCTCTACCGAAATTTTAGGCTATAGATACTTTTTTTCCTCACTATTAGCTTTTATATCATACTTGTATTTTATTTCTTTAAATAATTTCTTTTATAAATTTCAGAGTATATGAAGTTATTTTAAAGTAATTAAATTATATTACAAATAACATTTTTTTAATCTATAACAATTTTGTATGGTAGAGTGTTTTTTTTAAGTTAAGAAGGCTTAGGTCATCACAACATGACCTTGTACACTGAGAGCATTTAGATTAACAGAAAGTATGAACTTTACTAAGATGTAAATTAATCTCACTAGAAAATATTATACAAAATCAAAAAATATTAGCTAAAATAAAAAAATAACAAGAAACATCAAGATAGTCTCGACACAAACAGATGTAATGTTTACATAAATAACCAAACGATAATAAGTATCTAAAGTCAATCCAATCACGAGACTAAACAAAATAACAAAATTATGAAAAATCATCCTTCAATATCGACTTCAGTGTCATGATATCTTTTTAAACACCCTTCAATATTTGTCGAGGAAAAATCAGAGTTTTAAAACATTCGGCTGGACTTTTACAAAAATTCTCTCAACTGTGTAAGAAAAAAAAAGTTTATTATCAAAATTTATAAGTAAAAGTTAAGTACAGATATATTTTATATCACATTACGTTAAATCGTTCAATTTGTAACACTTAAACATTAATCAGTAATAGGATGGACTAACTCGGACTAGCCATATTCTTATAGATATTTGAGTTTTAAAATTACATTTGATATGTTTTGGGGACAAATTGGATTATGCCTTTAGCTGTTTCAATCCAAATTAGTATATTATATTTTTTAAATGTATATTCCTTTAATTATTATCTATTAATAACAACAATCTTTTACTCCCTAGATAATATATAATGTGATACAATATTGTATTTATAATGATAGTACTTATTTCAAAATATATATTATAAAATGTATCCCAGCTAACTTAACTTTTATATGATTTAATTATATATAACATTGAAATCAATATATTACTGACATTTACTGCCATAAAATTTGTCATTTAATATATAGAGAGATCCAAGGTTCAAATCCGATTAAGTAATACTAGTTATATATATATATATTAGCATTGCCAGAACTCCTTTCACGATTCAAATATTCCATAAAGGCGTCGAATAAAATCAGTCAAACTGGAAATGAACTGGAAAAGTTGGAAAACTTGATGTGTGGAAAGAAAGCAACAGTATTATATATGGTTTCAATGTAACAACGGTTTCTGTGCTCTTCATGAAATACTTATAATTTAGAACCACTGCATCACATCGTGGAATACTGATGATAACCATTATAAATTTAGCCTAAAATTATAGTACGGACACTCTACTAGGAACCCCAGAGTTTGACTGGATCAGTTCTGATTGTCCCATGTCTTTGTCTTATAAAAATCAAATTCAAATAAATATTATATTCAAAACTTGGGTTTGAATAGAAAAGGGAAGAATTTTGTCTGGACATTTGGCTTGTTCACCTGCTTGAATATGCCAATGATGAAATTGCAAAACAATTTATACTTTAACTCAGAGATTTAGGAATAAAGGTTCCAAATAAGGAATGAAGAACATGCAATGCAGCAGCTAGCTAGGAAGAATGGAATCTTTATCACTTTTGTTTTTTTCCCTCCTTTTTCCATACAATTGATAAATAATGGCCTAAGTGACACACACACATTTCTCTTTGATTCACTACTTACTCTTTTAGGCTAAAAGTCTTCAAATCTAAGAATGAACTACACAGCAGATACATTCAAATCTTCATAATTAATAGTCAATTGAAGGGTGTGTTGTGTTTGGCAATCTCCTTCCACTCACAAATGAACTGAAGAGACGGAGTGCTCTTGAAGGTTGTGCAAAGGGCACCATGTGAGCAGCTCCTCTTACAGTAGCAAAAGTCAACAAATTTCCATACTCCGTTACCCAACCTCCAACCTATATTTATATAACAAATCCCACCAAGTAAGCATCAATTTAGCAAAGGGAACTATAACATATATAAAGTTTACATGATTTCTTTTCATGTACCTGCCCATGGTGGAACCATGCTCCATATGGAACTGTAATCTTGAACTTGAGCTCGTGAGCTAGTTCACGAATGAGTGTTCGAGAACCTAGTAATGGCACCACAGAATCTTGGTCTCCACTGTGATAATTTAACGTTAATAGTTAGTGTACCACAACTAACTAGCATGCATAATGCTTCATACTTTGTATAAGGAAATTGATTTACCTGAAAACCCATACTGGAATATGGTTTTGAACTATCCTTTTGAGAACTGGGAGGATGTCTATATTAGGATCAGTGTCGCTATAATTTAAGACACTGCAATGAAGAAAACGTAGGATTAGACATCAGTAACGAAAGTAGAAAGCAATGAGAAATAGTGTTGTGTTTATCATGATTAAGTCATTTGGAGAATGTTATTGAGAAATCATTGGAATTGTCATTGGATTAAATTTAATAAAGGAGTAATTAACACCATGATATGAATGGCTTACCCACTGCACATGGACCATTCGTACGGAAGATTAGTACGGTTTGCATGGAGAGCCTTTTGAACCTCAGGGAGGTTGAAATAAAATCCTCTTTCGTAAGTCATACATACATCTACACCTATGCTTATTTTAGTGGCCTGCATTAGTGTAATCAAAATATTTAGTCTGTAATTTTATCTAAATAATCGTTTTGAAATAAACAGAAATGAAATAGGCATTGTATTGTACCATCTTTTTCAATCTCAGTTCTTGTTCAACTATGGATGGATAACAAACATCCAGAATCACATCATAGTTGTTTATGTACTCGCCAACAATCTCATTTGCCTTGTTTATTGCATCGTTGCATGATTTAGACACGTTGTGGTTATTTGCGAAGACATAATCATCAAAATCGCAATCATTTGCAATGGCAAGGCCAATTTCATCTGAAATCAGTCCATGTGACCAGAAGTATTCATATGTTGCTTGTGCATCACGATCAAGTTTCAGAAGTGGGTTTCCAATCTAACAAACCAAAGCCAACGAGGAAGGAGTGGAATAACTTTCAAATCAAAACATCAGCAGCAGAAAAATCAATGAGTAAACAATGAAAGGGGTCTTACAGCAACTCCTTTAATATTGAATTTGAAACCGTTTGAATGAGCATTGTGGTCCAAAAGAACATTGGCTAACTGTGGTATATAATGTCCTGTATAACATGTAAATATCAGTAACAAACAAAAGTATATTCTTTTTTGCAGAAGGAAAGAAAGGAGGGCAAAAGAACTTTTTCAAAAGGTAAACTAGTGCAATAATTTTATATCATGACCCCTGTTAGGAATGATAGCATTACGTTATCTGCATGTGCATAAATAATAGAATAAAAAGTTTAATCTTAACTAAATCACGTCAGCTAATGTACTATTATATAGAATATTTTGGAACTCGAGACCAACTTTGGGAGTTTCAATTGAATAAAATAATTATTAATTGGGATGAGATTATTATTGGTTGGACCTGCATAGCTTTCTCCAGTAAGAAACAGCTCCCTTGATCTGTAAGAAGGAAACTTCTCGTACCATTTCAGCAAGAACAGAAGCGTATCATTGGCTGCCAAAAATAGAAAAAATATTAAAGCTCAACTCTAGTAAAACAAGTTTCAAATTTTGCATACATAATCACATAAATTCATTCCCAGCCTAAGTTCAAACGAAGAATAAAAAATATATTAATTGGTGACTCTATTTACCTGTGGATGCATCTCCAGAGTTATAATCTGAAGTTGTGTTTGAGTATGACCAACCAACTCCAGCTGGGGACTCCAAGAAAAGGAGATTGGATGCTATGAAAAAGACATAATGTCAGAATCAGGAATCAATATAAACCCAAATTATTCTCCAATTTCACAAGGAAAATTCATGTAAAAAATTTGTCACATATAATATGTATACCTCTATTCCAAGACATTGAATTTCTTCGAAGACCACGTCCATTACCTTTGGGATAAAAGGGTCCCAATTCAGTAAAGGCACCTCCTCCAATGGAGGAACATCCTGGGCCTGAAAAACAACGGAACTTGCTCTGAGTTAAAGGAGTTTGACAGTTTTATAGTGTCTCGTAAAACATGTCAACCTAGGTATATTTGATTTATCTGTTTTAGTTTTTTTTTTTTTTTCAAAATAAGAAAGGGAAAAAAAAGTGTTGCATCTTTCTTATAAAGAATTCAAAATTTTGATCCGGAGGATCTGTCTATGGGGGTCCTAGCAAACAGGATTTTCATTGAGTGAGACAAAGAACCTAAATTGGTAGGGGCAAAGAAAGATAAATGCCAACCACCTACACTTTACAAACATGAACACGAAAAAAATTAGACAAGACAACCTTAAAATGAACGTGAAACACAAACAAACTAGAGACCATGTGAAAGTGTTGAAAAACTTGAAATGAAGGAAATTGTATAAGAAACAAAGGTAAAGAATAACTTCATTCCTTAAGCATCCAAAACTAGGAAAGGTGTGATGTGATGGAGCAATAGAAGTTGATCCAATTAAACATGAGCAAGGATACCAACTATACCAACCTCCATTGAGCCAAAGAGTGAGGGGTTTCTTGAGATGGTCATTTTCAGCCTCCACAAAATAGTAGAAGAGGCTTCTCCCATGCTTTTCATCTACATCCACATACCCTGCATATTGCTTGAACCCTACATTAGGTTGGCCAGGCAACCTCTCTATGAGATCCTCAGCAGGGTACCCTTCTACCCCAACACTGCCCAACAAGCAGGCACACCCCACCACAATCAAGATCCCAACTAACCAACACCCTTTCATTTCAACAACTTCAAGTCCCTCACAACTCACACCTCACAACAAATCCAACTCCTATCCATTTCCTCAGGAATCCTTCACTCTTATATAGCACTTAAATTATATTTTTAATTACTATTTGGCCTATGTAAGTAACATTGTTTTAACATCCTATCATATACAGTCAGAAATTGGAATCAAACTATAAGGGGCTAAAAGTATTATATAGTTCGCATATATGTTTGAATAAAAGATGAATAGGAATATGTTTAGTTTGGTGTATATATTTTATTATAATTTGACATTTGCAGTGTTTATATAAAGAGAACAAATTTGAATACATCAGATATATTTAAGTAAAGATGGAAGTTGAAAAATTAGCACGAATATATATTTTTAATCTGTATATATAAATCCGTGAAGTAAGGCGTGTATATTAAACTCGATTCTTTCTTCCCTGTAAAAAAGGTAATTGGTTTCTTTAATGGAACAGAATGAATAGAAATTAATTATGATACCATATCTTTAGTGAACAGATTCTGTTATAGAAGCATGCACGTGAATCCCGGATTTCCTTTAACAAAAAGGTGAATTCCAACTTCAAGATCTGAATTGTATATAGAATATGTTATATGCCCTCAAATCAAATGCATGGATGCAGACTTGAATTTTCTCTGGTTGACTGTAACATGAGAATTTTAATAATAATGTGGTAACAATTTTCCATTCAACCTGTGAAACATTAAACTATTAGATAAATATACACTATTCCATTTAAGGTTAAAGCCACATTGCGACACATCATCATTATTCCAATGCAATGAATACTGCATGCAAAACCTAGAGACACGGCCAAGAAAGTAGCATAGTGGGGACGGTTACCTCTAAGGATATATCGATAAACACTAGAAAATTTCAACAAAGGTAAACATGTTCCAAAGTTGATAAGATAATCATGGATCATAAACAAAGTAAGAAAGAAAAAACAAAGTTGGTATCTTCTTTTGGACCTATTGGAGTGGTAGATTCATGGCTTGAGAGGGAACATTTATTAATTTTGTGTATTAAATTTCATTTCTTAATTATGGGAAGGCACAACTACTACTAACTATACTACCTTACCTGCAATTTCGCCGCACTTGTTCTCTCACTTTCTGCGTTTCAATCGCATCACTAACCGTGCCATACTTTTGTTTAAGGTTTCTACTTTGTTGGCCAAAGGATAAGGAAAAAGGGTGGCCGCAAAAAACTTTGCACCTTTTCAAACATGCGCGGGGCTCAAATTCACAAAAGCAACAACTCATATACAATACACCCATTCATACTACTAACATATAATTTTACTCCCCTACATCAAAATTAAACAAGTTCAAACTTGTAGAATAAAATATGGTTAAGTTGTTTTATGTTACCTTTACTCATTAAGCATTCTTAATTATTTATTTTTCATATAAAGTTCTCGTGAAAGGATGTTGTGATATTTTCAATAATGAACTTTTAATTTAGTTTATGCATTCTTAATTAGATTCTTAGAGCATTTTTAATTTGGTGTCTTAGGCGTAGCAAACGAGTTAAAAATGTATTATAGATGCAAAAGCTAAATTAAGAATGTGCAATATTTAAGGAAATTATTAGAAACGCATAAAAGATGAAGGTGATAAAAATCAAAATGGTAATATTATGTATGTATAAAGACCTTAATAAACATTTAAATGTAGGAACCAGATTAATATTTCGTAACAAATTACATCTTTAACCTTTTTAAACTTTTTTGTATTACATACAAACTACAAATATATACATATAGGAATCCAATGCATTTGAGAAGAAAAGGTTAAATACACTTTATGCTTTGAAATACACTTACTTTTGAAGAGACAAATATACGCACGCGTGCGTGCGAGACATCTTTTTTTCATGTCATTTTTTTATATAAACTAAAATACATGTCAAATGCACATTTTATTTTTGAAAAAAAAAAACTACAAAAATGAAAGAGACGGCACACACTATTGTCTACTTATGAAGCAAGATTTGAATACCAAAATTGGAACTAAGGAAGAGTACATTTTCTGAGAGATATGGTAAGTTTCTACTTTCCTCAACATATTATACTAGATTTTGGAAGGGTTACCCAACCCCGTCATAAAAATGGATCAATTTCAAACTAATCGTGTTTTTGTCGAGTACTTGTCCACGCCAAAAGTCAAAAAGAACATTCAAAGCATTTAGCAAGATCACTTCTTTGTTCAAATTAGCAATTATGTCTCTTGTGCAAAATCACACGACCTTTGAACAAAGACTAGACGACACCCACAAGAATCCTATAAAACTGTGTTTTTAGAGTGATTTCAAATTATGTATTAATTTTAAATTTTGAAAAGTTAGTTAATCTAAATAGAAATGAATATTGAGTTGATTTTATTTAGAATCATTAGGATATGGCTATTTTTTTAATTTTATATTAATGCAAGGTTAAAAAGAAATTGCTCGTTAATAACTGTTAACTTCTTTCGGCAGAACTAATGAAAAAAGTAATAATTATAAATAGTCAACATTACAACATTTTAATAATCGCATCAGAATTTAAAGAGATTTAAATTTAAAATTCAAAAGAATTAAATGGGACAAATAAAGTACTATAAATCTGCAAAAATATTTAACTAATGTAAAAAGAAACTTTTTATGAGATGGTGACACCTCGCGAAACTTTCCAAAGTTATATATATATATATATATATATATATATATATATATATGTAAAAACTGTAATGTCACCGTAACAAACACAGGTATGGTATTGCATTGCCATCCTGCTAGCATCCATGAAATAAATATAAGAAAAATAACCATGTAAAACAATTATAATGATATAACTTTTTACAGTCACAGAATTAAACTCAATAAATAAACAAGAGCAGTACAGGAGTATATGTTAAAGTTAATTGTTCCAATTATCTACGAATGCAGTTGCTTATATGTGTACATACAGGTGGAGACTATACTGTATACATAGGAAAGATCGGGGAAAATGAATTATTTAAATATCAGAGTGCAACCGTACAAAACGTAAGGAATTAAAAGGAATGCTTAAACGCCATTCTCTTTGCTTTTTATTCAGTGGTCTACCTTTACCTGATTTCTGTCTGTTGACTTTCACATCTGCTAAACCCCAGGTGCAACATTTCGTTTCCATGTCAAAGGATTCAAGCATGAAGACACCCTCACTCTCTGCAGCTGGGTTATTTGAATCATTATTAATGACATATTTCACATACATAGGTCGGTCCCTGAATCGATCTAGGTCATCAGGAATCCGAACTATTCTTTCAACACCCGGAGAAGACACCTGAAAAGTCACAATATCAAACGCTAATAATATGAAACATTGATGTTCAAGATTTCAATCCCTTGGGATCATCTTTCAAAATCAAGAGGGAAAAGCATAACCCATAAGAACATACAAATCATTGCTTCAATGTTTCAAAAACATTATCCAGAGCTGTCTTTGGGTTTGATTAGGACAGAAGAGTACTTCATAATTTTGTGCTAACAAATAATGATCATAGGGCTAACGTCTAATTGTATCTCTCCCCAAAAGATAACACAAAATGTCAACAAGACACTTGAGATGATACCTCCAAACATAAATTGTCAGGAACTGATTTAGTAAGTTCTGCTTCATCCAATTTTGCTCTATACGTTGCAGAGAAGGCTTCAATATCTTCCATACTGGGGGAACCAGACCTGTAGGCAGAACACAACAACTAAGTCAGACACCATGATAATAGCTAGCAACTTTAGCAGCAGTTTAAGAAAAAATAGAATGATAATTTAAGCCACAAATTGCACTAAGTGAAAAATGAAATGACGCAGATCATTGATACTTGGTTAGTGCGTACGTAGTTAGCCCAAAATCCATTCACTGAGCAGTATACAGATAGGGATTTGCCTCCAGAAATTGTGATAAGTCAGGCACAGGGCATCCGTCCAAAGCACTTAGAAAAACACGTCTAAAAATCGTCAAATATTTTTTACGTCTTGAGGAGAGAGGATGTAAAATGAATGTTAATAAGCACAAGCTCCACAATCCTAAAACTATACAAGTAAAAGGGGCGACGGGAATAATAAATACCAATTAAGTGCACTCAACTTCAGCATTTCCATTTTCTGTACTGTAGATCTTTCCAAATAAAATTGCATCAATTTCCCACATCATTACAAATTAAAACGGTTCCACATTCTGCAATTTGGCCTAACAACCTATCTCAGTATACCAGAAATAAGCCTAAAAAACTATGAACAAGTGACCAAAAAGAAAGATAAAACCTCAATGTAACATTACTTCTAGGGAGGAAACATTGTTATATGGAACATAAATTTCACCAACGTGTCTCAGCATACCAAAAAGAAAGATAAACCTCAATATAACATTACTTCTAGCACATATGTATATATATTGCTAACATTCCATAGATATTTAGATTTTTTATGTGAACCTCGGGTATCCTCCAGCCAGAGTAAAAGACTAATCATGAAGATATGCAATTAAGGAGTTAGCTTCTTCCAACAAATCCTTATGTATACACCGAGTTCAGGATTGAACCCCAAATTATATATGCTTAAGGTGCAAGGTTACTTATATATAAGCATAATTTCATAAAGAATTGGAAAATCCAAAAGTATATTTTATATAATTAATTAAAGAAGATCCTGCATAGCATATACGATCCCACAATTATATAAAACAATCTAAAGATTTGTCACAAACCGTTCAGAATAATATATGTCTTTATTCATAATAACCATTCAATAATAAAATTTATCGAACTAATAATGTCTGCCTGTTCAAGGAGGAACCATAAATCTGAATCAGGAAGGAATTATTGAGACAAGAACTGACAGACAAAACCACACGTGGGGTGGCCAAGTTTCCTTTCTATTTAATCTGATCAAATTGTTCACATTTGAATATTTAGTATAAAAAAGGTTAAAAAAGTAGAGAGTCCTAGTCCGCCACATCGTTTTTAGCTCTCTCTACCCCTACCTTCATCATCACAATAATAATAAAAACAATAAGAAGGATGAGAAGAAGAATATTTTCGTCTTACTTTTTAGAAAGGTTCTCAATGCGCACTTGAATGGTGGAGTTAAGCAGTGTTTTAAAAGCATAAATTTGCAATTCGCCGTCAAAAGAGAGATTAACATCTTTAGCAATGGCTAATGCCTTTTTGTCCCACCATGTGCCGGCGAGGGAGATTCCACCGCCTGCGTCGCCATCACCTGCCTTCAAAACGTTCTAAATCAATAAATCATATCATTTCCCCCAACCAAAACACACATTTATCTAATTGCTAACAAAAATTTACATAAGGTACACCAGCTTCCTCCTCTTCTTCTTCATAGTATTCGTCACCGTCACCATCGTATTCATCGTCGACATCATCATCCAACTCTGTGTCTGTGCAACGAGAAGTTCGAATGAGTTCGGAAAGAGAGAAACGATTAGATTCGAGAGACTGAGGCAGTTTTACCGTATTCATACTCGTCGAGGGATTCTTCTTCTTCTTCCTCCTCTTGGAACGATAGTTCTTTGACAATGGAGGGTTCTAGAAGCGGCTCTGAATCAGAGTCTCTCTTTCTGCCACGTGGAATTGGAGTGAAAGGGTTTCTGGCAGTGGTTGTAGAGATGCAAAAATGATTAGAGAGTTTTGTTGTAGAGAGAGGAGGGGCACAGAAGCTAACAGCAGTAAGAGTGATAAGTGGCGGTGAGGGAATTGCACCAACGTAAGGGCTCAACCTCAAAGCCTTAATCAAATCCATTCGGCTCCAAGAATCTAGTGCCAGGGCAAAACACCATCAAAACACTCAAAGGTGATCATCAATTCTAAAACCCGAGCCTCTGTAATCAAATCCACAGGCTCAAGCCCAAGCCCATACGTCCAATCCCTTAGTATCCATAGAAAATTTGGGCTTCTTCTGTGATGATTCAAGTAAAAAATAAGTCTATTTCTGATCAATTATGGACATCAAATTGTTATTAAGAATGTTTGTGCTCTAGTTAGGGATAACCAAGACATTGGTTAGTTACTATTTTGTTTGATTTCATAAAATGATTAAAAATATATTTTCTAAACAATCTTTTAACTTTATTTAGTGGATATCTTACTCGAATCTAAATATAAGAATACTTTTGAAATAATAATATTAAATAAAATAAAATAAGTTAAAATTTGTTTATGCTTAAATCCAATAAATATGTTTTTTTAATTATATTTGGCTAAATAAAGAAATAACTACCTTTAGTCTTTGTTATTTTAATTAAACGTTATTAAAGTTCTTATACTTTTATATTAATGAACTTAAATAAATAAATAAAAAAACAAGAAAATTCAGTTCTCTTCACTTAAAAAAAATTCAGTGAAAGAATTTGATCCAAGTATTGCTAGTAGTGTAGTGTCATATGATTGAATTTAAGGGTTTTTCCTACTTTTCCCTCTCTTGTTCTTTTTCTTATAAAACGTTTATTGATTATTAAACTCTTGTTAGTTTATAAACTACCGTTTCTCACACTCTAAATACAAGAAGGTGAACCCTTAAATAAAAATTAAATATTAAATAAAACAAATTTCGTAAGTGAGAATATGAAAATAATTAAACAGCATTATCGCACTATCTTATATTACGATGCATATATAAAAAATATAGTTAAAGAAGAGAAATGGAAATTGACAAAGCAAAGGACTTGCAATAAAAATTGTCATAAAGACAAGAACCACCTTCTACTTCTAAACGGTGCGTTGGGGAGAATTCGTCCTCCTCGTTCATCGTGGATCTGAATTCTGAATTGTGAAGTCCAAATCCCTGCACTTCCGTGCTTCTTGATTCGTACGCTGTTGAACTGGTTTATCGACTCGTCTCGACGGAGAGATTCTAGTCCTACACCCACGCACACAAGATGGTGGTCACTTCCTCCGTGCGGGATTATATCAACCGCATCTTGCAAGACATCTCCGGCATGAAGGTTCTAATCCTTGATTCTCAAACGGTACGCTGCTCCTTTCCTCAGCGATCTTCCACAATGTTGGGAAATCCGATCAGAATATCAACCTATCGATTTTCTTTTCATTTTTTTTTTAATAAAAACCACTTGTGTTGCTCACAGTTGGCTGGATTTTCGTCCTTGTTGATATATTTTTTTTTTTTCAATTTTCGCTCTGAATTTTAGACAATTAAGTGCCACTCCTGATAGTTCGAATTATCTGTTTATTGGATTGAGATCACTGTGCAGTGGCGGTGAGACTCCGCACCCTATGAATGTGTGTTTACATATGTGTGTGTGCATGTATGAGGGAAATGAAATATGAGGCTCCCTACCCTTGATAATTATAATGGATTGATTTATTTTATGATATTGGTCTCTTTTGACATTATGTTTTCAAGTTATAATCTCTATTTTGCTTGTCCTTGTTAAGGAGGAAAATGGTGTTGTGATGTTGAATCCACTTTTTTGTCAAATTGATGCAGGTAAGTGTTGTGAGTGTTGTGTATTCGCAGTCAGAGCTTCTCAAGAAAGAAGTGTTTTTGGTTGAGTTGGTAGATTCTATTTCCAAGTCGAGCGAATCAATGTCGCATCTCAAGGCCGTTTACTTCCTTCGACCTACATCGGAGAATATTCAGTTTTTGCGCCGCCAGCTGCCTAGTCCTAGATTTGGAGAGTATCACCTATGTAGGTTTTTTTATGCTTGAATCTTAGATAAGCTGGTGTCCATCCTTTATAATTTAATTTTTAATTTTCCCTTGTTAATTTGTAATTTGCTCCCATTGATTTGAAGACACTTTGTGAATCCATTCTGAAATTACAGTTTTCTCCAACATATTGAAGGACACTCAGATTGACATACTTGCTGATTCAGATGAACAAGAAGTTGTCCAGCAGGTTCAGGTAGCTGTTTATGCGTGCACTTTACTGTATTTTTTTTCTCCCCAGTTGGACTCGGAACTTTACTATTTATTTTATAGTATTTAAACTACATTGTAACTTTTTGATGACAGATGCTCGTCTGAGATTTTAAAATAGATAAGAAAATTACACATCATTTGATTGTATCACAAAAGTATTACGAGTTTGCATGAACAAAATCCTGGATGGAACATGAAATGATATCTACTTCTTTATTGTCCCTCATATCCTATGATTGCATAATATTGCATGCTTTATCTGACAAATGGCTCCGCATTTGTTGATAATAAAGCCTTCACCCCCTTCTCCTCCCCCCACCACCCCCAAAATTGTAATCTCAAATACAGGGCTTGTGTTGCAAACTTTAATTCTGATACAGTTGTTGTCCTGATCATCCAGGAGTTCTATGCAGATTTTGTTGCAATTGATCCCTATCATTTCACTTTCCATGTGCCTTCGCATTACATATATATGCTCCCAGCTGTGGTAGATCCTTCAACAGTGCAGCGCTTTTGTGACCGCGTTGTTGATGGTCTTGCGGCTGTTTTTTTGGCATTAAAACGCAGACCAGTAATTAGGTATCAAAGGACATCTGACATTTCAAAAAGGATAGCACAGGAAGCATCTGTGAGTTCAAATCACCTTTCCTAATTCACTACATTTTCTTTTGTGTGAAATAATTATATATGCACTTTAGAAATGCGGTTATCAGTTTCTGCAATGAATTCAAACTTTTATACCTTTATCATTTATATAATTCTGAATCAGATAGAGCTTTTCTTTGAGCACGTGCATACTGCTGTGCACACTTGGTCAATCTATATGTTATTTAGGCTGGCACGCTGGCTATGCGTGTTTCACAACATGCCATATTTATCATTAGTGATTGTGCTGGTATACTTAATTTACATTGTTGGGCTTGAACAGAAACTGATGTACCAAGAGGAAAGTGGTCTTTTTGATTTTAGGCGAATGGAAGTTTCTCCTCTGTTGTTAGTTATTGACAGGAGGGATGATCCTGTAACCCCATTGCTAAATCAATGGACTTATCAGGTATCTGGGATATTAACAAAAGTATAGTACGTATAATGTGATAAGTTGTTCATTCATATAAACAATGCTCATTGTGGTGTTATATTTTACAGGCTATGGTTCATGAATTAATAGGAATCGAAGACAATAAAGTGGACTTAAAGTCCATTGGCAAATTTCCGAAAGATCAGGAGGTTAGATACATCTCTTACACTGGGTAGTTGTGTTTTAAGTGTATTGCATTACACAATTTGTGCTCATTAAAAAACATTTTTTTGCTATTCTTGTTATAGGAGGTTGTGTTGTCATCGGAACAAGATCCCTTTTTCAAAGCTAACATGTACGAGAATTTTGGGGATATAGGTATGAATATCAAGCGAATGGTTGACGAATTTCAACAAGTGTCAAAAAGTAACCAGAACATCCAAACAATAGGTTTGTATTATTTTTCATCTTGTCTTCAACAATTACACAGGTAAAAACTTATTTATACTTGCTGGCATAGTATAAAAGTCACTGATTTTATGATTTGACTCTTGGCAGAGGACATGGCCAAATTTGTTGATAATTATCCTGAGTACAGAAAACTGCATGGAAATGTGACAAAACATGTGACTTTAGTAACTGAAATGAGCAAGATAGTTGATGAGCGAAAGCTTATGTCAGTTTCACAAACAGAACAGGAGTTGGCTTGCAATGGAGGACAAGGAGCTGCTTTTGAGGTATATATTATATTGTCTTAATTTATTGAAACCTTCTCCTTTGCTTTTGCTCAAATTTCAGAAGTTCTTGTATGGCCATGGAATAAAGCTTAAATTAATTTGTTAGTCCCTAGACTACTTGGAAATATTTAAATAGGTCCCCCCCTATAAATAGTACTTGTATTAATTAATAGTACGCTTTAAAATTGGGTCCTTGAACTTATAAATAGTTTTTTGTTGGGTCCTTGGGCTAGTTCTCATAGGAATCAAATTCAGAAAATAAGAACGAGAATTATGTATATGGAAGTAGTCACTGAATCCAGAGGAATGATCCTCTTTTACAAAACGTAAACTAAATGAAGATTGAAATTTTGACTGGGGGCTTGATAGAGCCTAGGGTATTATGGGGTGCCTAAGCCTTTTGAGTAATATTAAATACTCAGTTGAGTACATAAGTAGCTTGGACTCCTTAACTGCTAGCTTTTAAGGGAGGGTTCCTCAAGCGCTGGGAAGTTTCTCAATTTGTATTAGAGCTGATTTTCAATATCTCCAAATAGGCTACCTATGGAGTGGACCATAAAGGTTGAGTGAAGCATCAGAGTGTAGCTTTTGAGATATCAGTGGTAAGGAATGATGATATGATGGGGAGTTGAGCATTATGCGGTCTTAAGTCCCAAATGAACTTTTATAGGATGCTAGGTGGAGTAGATTTATAACTCACTTGATTCACTCCCCATTTAATAGTTAACTTTTGAGGGAGGGTTCCCTTAGTACTTAGGTCCTTATTAGAGCCAAACTCTTCCTTACAACACAAGTGGAAGAAATAAGAAAACTACGAACCCTGTATTAGAGATATGATTTAATTATGTTGAAGATATAATATGATTTGATAAGGAAATATGTTGCCAAATACTTCCCATTATTGGATATTGATTTTGTTTCTTATTATTGCATCTCTTTTTCATTATAAATAAAAATACTCGTATTTACACAACACAAATAACTCATTATATTCCTTCTCAGTTAATCTCTCTCCACTTATCAATACTGTGAGAAAAATTAGTATTTGGTCTAGTGGACTGGGAGAATCTTCATCAAAAACAAGTTGAAGAAATGGGAGAATCCTTTTGAAATATTGCTATGTACGTTGTAACTTGTTTTTCTTGTGCTCTGCACTCGGGACTTGTTGCAGTATTTCTTTCGGCAGTTCTGAGAAATCAAAAAACTAATCTATGATAGTTTTTTATTTCAGTTCAAAAATTTGTTAGAACATGCATGTTATTCCTCTTGTGGTCAGTCTAGCCTCTATCTTCAATTAACTTCCTATGATACCCTAAGAATTCACAATCTTCACAAATCCTTGAAAAGTATGTCTTTATTAGTTTGGTTTCACTTGCCCAAATAATTCATATGTAACATAACAGATTATATTGTTTATGAAACAATCTTGTTATTACAACCTCAAAATGTTTTCTTCTTCTATTTTTCCTTGCTATTTTTTGGATCGATAAATATTAATTGTTAATCCTTTAGTTTTTGTTTGTGGGGGATTTGAACTCAAGACCTATCCTACCCTCCTTCCACTTACCACCAAGCCAACCTCATGTCCCTCCATTTTTCTTTTATTAATTGTTATTCTGTGTACTGATGAATGCTTTAAAACGGTAGAGCTGATAAGTTATGTCTCTAATGTAATCTTCTGCAGGCAGTGACAAATCTACTAAACAATGAAAGCGTATCGGATCTGGACCGACTACGCTTAGTCATGCTGTATGCTTTACGATATGAGAAAGATAGCCCTGTTCAATTAATGCAGCTCTTCAACAAACTGGCTTCCAGATCTGCCAAGTACAAACCTGGGGTAAACTAATTTAAGCTCTCAAATCCATTATTCTCGTGCAAGAATGTCCTAATATTAGTCTTTAAACCTTATCGGGACATGCACTTTTTAATCCTTCGATAAGTGAGTAGTGATGGTGAAATTTTTGCTGTAACGCTATCTTTCCATGCCACTGGCTTTGGATTCTGAAAGTATGATTTACATCAAATGGACTCAAATATAAATTTAGGATAGCATATAGATGGATGCCACTGTTGTTTCTGATATCGTTACACAAGAAAGTTACTGATATTGATATCTTTATTATGGTGCAACAGCTTGTCCAGTTTCTTCTGAAGCAAGCGGGTGTTGACAAGAGAATGGGTGATCTTTTTGGAAATCGAGATCTAATGAATATTGCCCGTAACATGGCTCGTGGTTTGAAGGTAAGCATATAAATATATGATTATTGTACCATATCCTTGATGATCCAGTCCAAGTCTTCATGCTTAAAAAAAATCTTTCATTCCGAATTTTTGAGCAGGGTGTTGAGAATGTTTACACCCAGCATCAGCCACTTCTGTTTCAAATCATGGAAAGCATTGTCAAGGGAAGGTTGAGAGATGTGGACTACCCATTTGTTGGAAATCACTATCAACAGGGAAGGTTTGTTGCTAATGAATATAAACTCCTCACTGTTTCTTATTTGTGATTTTCTAGATGTAATTTTGTCATCCAAAAGGGATGCAACTACATTTTTCCTGATTTCTAAATAATGTGGTATTAATGGAAGTGACACTACAAACTTCTCAGTTTTTAGTACTGACTATTTATCAAATTGATGTATAATATTATTCCAATTGTCTACAATGTAATGTGGCACCACACCATTTATGTGATAAGTTGTACTGGAAATTTATCATTTAACATGGTGTCACAGGCCCTGCTTTGGGGTTTGTATCTTGAACTTTGAGAGCAAATTATTACTTGAGTTTTTTTTGTAGTGGGTCTACACACTTGATGAGTACAAGATTCTTCAATTCTTTCAGCATTATACTCTAAGTTTATTTTATCCATAGTACAGATACTATCTCTGAAGGAAGACAAATATTAATTCTGTTCTTCCTATTCATAAGAAGTTTTAACTGCCTTAATCTGTGTGGTTACCTCGCAAGACTTCTGTGATGTGGTAGCATTGACATCACATCACGTGAATTTATGTTTGCAGAATTGGCCTTTGGTCTATACTTTTAATAATACCCTCTCAAAGACCTGTAACTTATGCATTCTATTAAATGTGTTATGTTCTACTAACAGCTGCATTAGTAAACTATATTTTTGGAGTTAATCTTGTTAGTTACCTGATAATTCTATCGTAGGTCTATCACAGTTTTACGTGCTGCGTTTTAAAAATGATTATTTAGAAGTTCGGAAAGTTTCAATGCAAAGCCCTGTTTAATGTCTGTTCAATACCCCGAGTCCTTCACGAATCATCTAGGAAAAGGCATTTTGACCTTTGTAAATGTATTATAGGAAAAGGGGTCAAAATAGGAATTAAACCTGTTTTATCTTTTGGCCTATTAGTTAGGATTTTTCTTACAAGTCAGTTTCTGTTTTAGGAGTTATGGTGATTTTAGTTTATAACAGAAGTTGGTACCCCAAATTTCTTTAAATAGGACCTCTGCCATTAAAGAGGGGAGCTTTTCTTTTTGTTAGCTACAAACTGGACAGATTCCATTGTGAAAGGGGGAATCTCCTTTGTGTACTTGATTTTTTTCAAAACACAATGAAATCAGGGACGGACAGAGCCTTGTCCATCTGTCATCCCGGAAATTCTAACAAGTACACACACAGTGCATTTGTAATAGAAGTTTTTAACTTTTATTATTTGCCTTTATTATCATAGAATTAGTAAATAATCCAATCTGTGTTGTTGACGACTATATGAAAAGCAGGCCGCAGGATGTAATCATCTTCATTGTTGGAGGGACAACTTATGAGGAGTCTCGGTCTGTTGCTTTACAAAATGCCAACAATACCGGCATTCGTTTTATACTTGGTGGCTCTTCTGTTCTTAACTCTAAAAGGTATGATTAGGTCATAAAGATAGTTTGAATTTGATTAGTGGAGATGTTCACTTTTGACTGTGCTTTCAATTTGGCATGACAGAATTGATACTAGTTTTTTAATCGACAGTTCCAATTTTATCCTGTAATGCGTCAACTGCAAAACTTGAAAGCAGAGTTTGGGCTAATAAGTCATTTGAAATATTGCTTGAATTGAGTTATTGGCCTAGGTTTAGGTGATAAAGTTTATTGCACTGATCCTAAATTTGTCTGATGAATAAATGCTTTGTTATATTTGATTATTCATTGGTTGGTTCAGGTTGTTTTTGTTAACCGCAAAAAACATTCAACTTGCTCTGCACTATGTGACATTCTGAATTTCTTAGAAGCATAGATATTTTTGTTTTTGAATTTGCAGGTTTTTAAGGGACTTGGAAGAAGCACAAAGGGTAGCTCGTTCTAGCACCACTGTTGTTTGAAGTTTATCCTGACACATTTTTTCATCTTGAGGGCCAGATAGATATAGTTTTGATGTGCGGAATCAGACTTAATCCATTTTTCCTGCAGAAGATCATCATCAACCATTCCACAGGTTAGTTACTAGTTGATTTGTTGCGGATGAATGCGATTCGAGATATGAGTATGAGAAGATCAAGGACAAACCAATCTCCCCTCTCTTTTGTTTGGGGGGACCGTGGGGGGCTGTGGTAAAGTAGACACGGAATGCATAGGTAAAATGAAAGAAACCTTTTTGTGCAAGTTTTGGTCTTCATTTTTGCTGATCAAATCTAATGGTTTTATTGACACTTGCTAATGAAAGAGCAATTTTGTATAATCGTGTAATGAATGTCCCATTCTTTTGTATACCAACACATGCCTTCCATTTGTAGATTTACAGACCCATAATAAGTTCAGGTTGTGAGTCTATGTTGATTAATATCATTTACTATACAATGCACTTATTTTTGTGTCAGAATATATTTTCAGAAAATATTTTTCAAAATGTAAATTTATGTTCCGAAAAATACTTTCCAAAATATTTTTGGAAAATGTTTTCTGAAAACTAAAAATAAGGGTATTTTTATACTTTCCTTATGTGATGGGTTGCAACCAGAGAGAAAGTGTTTAAGTGAACTATACCCAACTTAATATGTGATTTCTTAATTAAATTGTGAAATGAAAATACAAATTACAACTTGATGGAATATCTAGACTCGTTATTCTTCTTTTCATTAGATGAAATATATTTTCTTTTTGAAGTCAATTTTTTGACAAACTAATAAAACAAATTAATAATTAAAATATGGAAAGATTAAATGATATTTCAACATTAGGTCATGAAATATAAATTCTTTCTGGAATATTCCGGCTAGGAATTAGCTTAATCAAATTAATTGAAGAACATATATTACATAGAATTAAATAACTCAAATATAGAACGTAGAAGATAAATAGTAAAAGAATGACATAAATTACTTTTATAGTTTGAATAGAACATATATTTTGTAAGGAATTAGCTCAATCAAACTTAATGCAAAGTGTGAATTAGCTTAATCAAACTTACTACAGAGTTTACCATAAAAATAAGATTAAGTAACAATGAAACCCACATATATAAATGGTAGAAGATAAATAGTAAAATGAAGATAAAAAAGAATTACACACTCAAGTCATTGTGGTTCGAATAAAGTGTTGATTGATGAACTTTAATTTATATTTATAAAAAAATTCACTAAACTTAAATATTATAATTTTCACACTACATTTCGAAATGTTAACTTTTAATATATATATATATATATATATATATATATATATATATATATATATATATATATATATATATTAGTTATATATCAATATCATTATAACTTACTTATATGAAATGTAAGAAAGATAATAAAAAGGACTTTTTTTTTATCAGAAAAAGGCTACTTTTTTTTATTAGAAAAAGGCTACTTTTCTTTATATAATAAAAGTGATTTTTTTCCTAAAAAGATTGTTTTCTTCTTCACTATAGACATACGTGCATATATATATATATATTTTAATATAATTGTACCTGTTTAAAATAAAGAGATATAATCTTATTTAACCATCAATTTTAATTTAAAATTGAAAATTTACTTTTATTTTCCTTAGTTAAAAATTGATAGAGATCAGGAAACAGTATAAAAGGATATTAAATAATTACCTTTTAATTAAATAGTTTAAAATAAGCAACAGGTATGTTTTCCATTAGTTGACAGCACACAAAATATTACCTTATACTAATGATTGAAAGTAATCAACTGTAGTTGTTATTTATTAAGTATCCTTAGCAAAGAAGATAATTTTGTTAGCCTATATAGTGCCAAATTCCACCTATTTGTTTCACATCCCTTCAATTTCACAATCTCTATATTAACTTTGCATTTCTCTAGTTTTTCAAATTTATTTTCGTATAGTAAAATTTTCTATACTATTTGTATTTCTACTTTTTTTAATACTTACGCTGCACAAAACAGTAGGAGAAAAACGCTAACTTTAATTATACATTTTATTACTTAACTATTTAAAAAAATTAATAGCATTATAATATTTTTTTCAAAACAACTTTTTTAATTTATTTGAGTTTTTTGAAACTTTTTATGACACGTCATTCTTCTCCTAAGAATTTTAACCAGTAAAATGTCTGACATTGTACAAAGTTTGATACTAGAATATTAGAAAAAAAAATGGCAACATTCATATGAATGATAATTAATAATAATGGTAATGATGATAAGTATAATAATAATTAAACATTAGACCTAAATATTGTTTTATTAACACTTCGACTTAATGAGTTAAATTATTTATAAAATATTCGAGTTTAATTTCTAAAATTTTATCAAGCTACATAAATAGATCTAAATTTTCAATTAAACTTGAGTATTTAAATAAATTAAGTTGAGTTTAAAATTTGGCTTTAAAACCTTATGAGTAACTCGTAACTCATATATATTATATATAAAGTTGAGAATTGAAAAGTACTATTATTTATATCTTATCAAGACGTTAGTATTTTAGCTTCAAAATTAAGCTCTATTAGTTAATATGAGTTGTATTTGCTGAAAACAATAATTTTTTTATGCATGAGTACCTTTTTTTGAGAAAAAAAAACTTTATGTATATTTGTATTAGTAAAGTAGTATTAAAATGAATTTTAGATTCTATAATAATAAAGTATTAAAATATTTTTTTCATAAAATATATTAATTAAAGTATAAATAAGATAAATAAGAAAGTTTTAGAAAATTTAATATTTTCTCAGCCAAACGCTCAAATTTTAATTAAGTTCAATGAAATAAATGAATCACACTCAGACCATTAATATCTGACAATTAAACTGAAGTTTTAAGAGTTTAAACGGGCGAGTTTACATCACCAATTTTCACTTTTTCAGTAACAGCAAAAAAATTTATGTTTTTTTATCTTAAAATTAAAGTTTTTTTTTTTTTTGTCTTTTGTCTTATTTTCTCACAATCCTTACGAAAACCAGCAACCAATCAGTCTTCTCTCCCACGAGTTATTAATGTGAGCAAATCATAAGTCTACTTTGTCTCTGACTTTCTGGTACCAGTTGACATACTGCTAAGTTATGCTTTGTGAGAAACATAGGTCCAAGATAATAATACCAGAGATAAAAAAATGAAAATAATGTAATGTATAGAAAATAAAGAAAGAGAAAAAAAAAACATATATATTTTCCTTGGCAGAGAAGCAACACCTCTTCAGTTATCCTTAATTTTATCTGAATTTAATTAAATTATTATAACTTTTTCATCAATAAGAGTTCAGCATATATAATAAAATTTACAACGGAATCAAACTGCCTTGTTAGAACGTCTTAAATAGCCCTGGTGAATTTTCAATTTGTAAAATTAGTTAATAAAACTTAGTTACACTGCTAAAAACATGTAAAGTTCGATTGAAGTTATAAACACAAACTATTTTCATTTTAAAGATTTTTTTTCTCTAAATTAAAAATAGCAATAAATGTATCACTTGTTAGAACAATTTTATTGACATTTCATTGAAAATTAAGAACATCATTTTAATATCATTTAAACAAAAACTATATTTGTTTTGGAAAAAGAAAATCCATTCCATGAAATCACAAATTATTATTTTTACATAGATTAAAAATAATAATAAATATGTTACTTTTTAAAATAATTTTACCTAATAACTTCTCTGGTTTGATGTGGCAACATTTCATTAAACATTTACTGCTTTTTCATTGGCCACGTGCCCATGCTGACGTGGGAAATAAAATTTTCCCAGTTCACCGGCTGGTCATATTCTTTAACGTCACAGTCCTCACGAAAAACGCCAAATAAGAAACGGGTTCCAATCAGCGACTCACATAGCAGCTGTGACAAAATAATCTACCCATCCAAGTCCATTTATCATCCCCCCCTTTTCTTTTTTTCTTTTCAGGCGAATAAAAAAGATATCGTAATTTTATGTTTTCCAACTACCGAAGCAAAATCCGTTGTTTCTCTTTTCTTCGTCGTTGCTATTTTCATTTGCTTCTCCCTCACTTGCGTGCTATTTCCCCGCTAAATATCCACCTCGATTTTCCCGGAAAATAGAAGAAAACGCGGAACGTAGGTTTGAACTCTCTCCTAAATTTCTCTTCCATGCTTTCTGCGACTCATTCATATACTTCTTTTGTTACCGTTGCTGCTGTGATTTCCGTTTCGGCACATTGCGTGTTTCTTTTACTCCAATGCATTATTTACTCGAGTTCTAGGGTTTTGTCCTGTTTTTTCACTCATCTTCTCCTATCTTAAACGCTACGACTAAATGTAGCATGTCATGAAAAATCATCGGTGAATTGCGCGTTTGCAATTTCCGAATGGACCGTTATTTATTTCTTTGTTTGGATTGAGAATCGGTGGTTGCTGCTGAATGCCTCTGTCCGCTAAAATGCATTTTGTCGATGAAAAGTCAAAAGAAAGGTTGCTCATAGAACAGTTTTATGCGTTAACCTTAGAAGAATTTTTTAACCTTGCGTTGCTGAAGTATGTAATTCATCTCCGCTGCATTGCTCGTGTCGCAAACTGCACTGCGCTTATATGTTGCTGTGAAACTTATGAGAGGAGGAGTGGGAATGTATTAAAATAAAAATATGGTTGCTGTCTTCAAACTACAGTATTCATCCTTTTTCACAAGTGAGACTTACTGACAACTTAGAGAAGTGAGTGTGCGTGTTTTTTAACCTATATACTGGACGTTGTAGTATATATACTTTGAAATCTCTATGCTGTCTGCTTTGTTTCTAATGACCATGTCATCTTGCGTCTTTGTTTTAGCATGGCAGCAATATGCAATTGGATGATATACAGATAATTGATGTAACCATCTTGGTTTTGGCGATAATTAAGAGTGTTAAGACTGAATTTTGTAACAATTTTTTTTTTTAAATGGAAAGATTTTGCTATTTTGTCTTTCTTCGACAATGTGGAACATTCTTGCAGGATGTTTATGTGTGCGATCTTTTATTTAGGTCCCCTTCCATCAACAAAAACCTTTAATATGAGGTTGTTGTGTAGCTAAAGGTAATTGATATAATGGTGGCCAGCTAATAGTTAGCAGATTGCACTCTCCTATAGTTAGTACATAGTTACACGCATTAAAGTTTTTGTGACAGTGGTTTTTACACTTCATAAAAAAATGGCATGCCAGCCGAGTTTTGTACATAGTTATTCATTTAGTTTGAGTTTGGGGCTTATTGATACCTTAATGTCTAGAAATTGAATGATGCTTCAGATTATGGTTTCTCCAGTACAAATGCACTTGCTAGAGCTCTGATTTTTTGATATTTTATATTTCTAAAATTATCATTATTAAATCTTCTGTCATAGTCTTATAGTGGATGTGCTTCTTACTAGTTGAATTACCTGTACTTGCTTTGAAAGAGAATTAGGAGTTTATTTTTTAATATATGTGTATAAATATTATTTCTTAAGTGATTTGATTGCTAATGCAGGATAATTGTCCTATCTCAATTTGGATTTCTTGTATGTATCAAAAGCAAATGTCATTGTTAACAGTTGGCAAACTATGTTAGTTCTACATGTTGCAAGTTGAATTTCAAGAATTGCTTTTGTACTAGAAAGGTTGTTTTCTTGCGTATACTGTATCTTACATTGTACTGGTTGCCATACAGAAAGGACAGAAGGAGGGAAAGTTATACAAAATTGGAGAGTTGTGGAGTGGAGACCTTCACATTGTCTTGTGTGGAATATGTTAAACATATAATTGACTTAGTCAAGGGAAGACTATTTGTTACAACGAATTCTAAGTTTTGGGGACATGGGTTTGATTGATATTCTATGTTCTTCCATATTTCTTTTTACACTGGTTGAGGCCACTAGCAGGACAGGGACATTGTGGCCTCTAAAATTAGGAACGGAATCTACTGGAACCATCAGCTGGACAGTATTCAGTTCAAGTATATTTATGTTTGTAGCTCTTGTTCTCTCCACATATCTGATATTTGAGCATTTAGCTGCCTATAATCAGCCTGAGGTATTTTCTTTATGTTCCTTTACTTTTGGATCTTACTTATCTTTCCTCCTGCACCAATAAACTTCGTGTTTACGAAATGCCCAGTTTCCCCTTTCTTACTGCTTCTTATAGTTGCACCTTTCAACTGACTTGACCATTTTCTCCTCGTCATTACAATTTCCTTACATTTCATATTATTTTCTATATATATATGTATATGTATATTCTTTCCTTGATTCAGGAGCAGAAGTTTTTGATTGGTCTCATCTTAATGGTTCCTGTTTATGCCTTAGAATCGGTAAGGGAGACTAAGTTAACGCTAAATACTGTGTGTTGTTCTGTTTATATAGCATCTATTACTTGGGTTTATTAATTCATACAAGAGAAGACCGCTGTTGGTTGCATTCTTTTTTGGTATGGAATCTAAATAATATTCCATATGCAACTCTTTAAATTTATCTAAACTTTTGTTGATACCACATTGAATGTATTGGAACTTACCTACTGGTGCATGTTGTTTGGTTAGATTTTCTGCTTCACTGCTGCTTACATAAAGTACTAATTATACATTTTTTAATAATTAAAGAATTTATGTGAGTGTCAAACACAGTCACACTAAAATACTGTTTTTGGCTGCTTCATATTTTATACTCATCTTTGCAATTTTTTTCCTTTTCTATTTTGAGAATGTTTAATCTAAATAGTGATTTGTATGATATCTAAAACAATAATTGACACTGAAAATAGAACTTCCTTCTTTTGGACAGATCATAGTCATGTTAACTGATAATATAATTTTAGAAAAGTTTTGGGTTTATTTTCCAGGAATGTATTAATCTGCCTGCTATGTGTGTATATCCAGTCATGGAATTTTTCTTTTTAGTTTCCTTTTAACATGATTTTAGTTGTCAGTTAGAAAGTTCTGATGTTTTTATGATGCAGTTTTTGTCACTATTGGATTCCAGTGCAGCATTTAACTGTGAAGTTATTCGGGACTGCTATGAGGCTTTTGCGTTATATTGCTTTGAAAGATATTTGATAGCTTGCTTAGGTATGCCAAACAGATTGTATAGCTGCTTGATTTTCATCAGCTGCACCTGTTGTTATGTATATATATTTTCCAGTAATGCATAAGTGTAAGGATTGAGATATTATGAAGATTTTCCTCCTTTTTTCTCTAATCTCTAAATCTTTGCGAGGCTTGAATGCTATACTCTATGATTAATAGATGTCATACGCCTTCACAACTTCTGAATTATGTTGGATTTGTAATACAAAAATTGTGTATGGTTGCTTGTAGGTGGTGAGGACAAAACAATTCATTTTATGGAAAGTACGAGCTTAACAGACTCCAACACTCCTCTTATAAAAGAAACATATGCATATGGAGTTGTAGAGCATCCATTTCCCTTAAATTGCTTCTTAAGAGACTGGTATCTTGGCCCTCACTTCTATCAATCTGTGAAAGTTGGCATCGTACAATATGTATGTTAGATTTTGATAAATTGTGCGGTTGTTCTACCACTCTTCTCTTTCTGTGAAATAAGAATCAATTTCTTTCTTCTTCTTGACTAAATCTTATATTCCAGATGATACTGAAAATGATCTGTTCATTGCTCGCAATGATTCTGCAGTCTTTTGGGGTTTATGGAGAGGGAAAATTTGAATGGAAATATGGGTAAGATTATACTGGCTTGTGTTATACCTATGATATAAATATCATAAATATATAATCTCAATTCTCAACTACAATACAAGTATTATTTTTTTATCATAGATAAAATTTCTTGCTTTATTATTTGTACCTTCCTTTTTCCTAGTTTTTGTTTTTGTGAATGGGGCATATTTTTATGACCCATGTTGAAGCCCAATTCTCCTATCTGCTTGCAGGTATCCCTATTTAGCATGCATTCTTAATTTTAGTCAGACATGGGCCCTGTATTGCCTTGTACAGTTCTATTCTGTAACGAAAGATAAATTGGAGCCAATAAAACCATTGGCAAAATTTTTAACTTTTAAGTCAATCGTCTTCTTGACGTGGTGGCAAGGTGTGGCTGTTGCATTTCTTTTTTCCATGGGAGCATTTAAAGGGTCTTTGGCTCAAGAGCTGAAAACACGTATACAAGACTATATCATCTGTATAGAGGTATGGTATTCTTGCATATCGCATTACTAAATCATCTCAATTTTACCACCAAAAAAATGTCTCAATTATAAGGAGTGCTGAAATGTACAATTATCGTACATATACTTTAGAACACGTAAACTATTATCACCATGTATTTATAAAAACCAAAAATTTAACTGGATCCTGTGATAAGGTTGGATACATGAAATTGGGGGTATTTTTCTGCCAATAAGGAAGTGTGGTGGACTATTGAATATCCGTATGCATGTAATGGTACAAAACTGTGATACCTGTGATATCAATGTCCTTGAATCTATGTACGATTAAGTTGTCAATTGTGTTCTGTTCACCTCATCTGATATCCTTACTTGTGCACACACCAGGCTTCGACTGTTGTGAGCTCTGGGGAGGTACTTACATAGAAGAAGACCTACTCCAATAGGACTTCAGTAGTCTGAAATACTCATTCTGGTATCTATATATGAAATTACATTTGTCCCTCCTATCATTTTTCGAATTTCACCTGATACTATACCCCTTCTTTTTAGAGACTCGCAGAAAAATTCTTTTGTTTTAACATTACACCCTTATACATTACGCTAATCTCCCTTAATTGTATGAAAAAAAATATTACGTGTACTCTTATGAGAATGATTATTTTAAACCTTATGAAAAACAAGCGTATTATGTGCAATCTGGAAAAACCTTAGAGTTAGCATTGTAATTTACTGTATAAAATATTAGGTTATGCTGTGTTTTTTAAACGACCGATGACCGCCCTCTTTTTTTCCCAGAACTGAGACAGACTCGCTTTTATTTTAAGCTTAAATCAGGTGTTATATGCTTAGCAAGTTGGGTGAGTTTTAGTCTTTGTTCAATATGTTGTTTGATGCCGCTGAATAACCTAAACTTTCCAGGAGTATCATCAACCTGGAAAATTTTTCAATCAATTCTGTAGTTCTTGGCTGGGATTTGTGTCATGTTTGATTCCCCATTTGTTAACAGATGGGTGTTGCTGCTGTTGTGCACCTTTACGTCTTTCCTGCAGTACCTTAAAAAAGAGGAGAGGTGTGTCCGTAATGTATCAGTGATGGCAGACTATGCATCACTAGGAACCCCTCCTGATCCTGCTGAGGTTCAAGATTCTGAACGCTCAACTAGAATGCATCTGGGTAGACATGATGACATGAAGAGGCGTATAAAATTTACCCATAATGTTCGTGATGTGGTTTTAGGAAGTGGTGAAATTGTGAGATATGAAACACTAGAACGTTTGAATTTCCCCAACATGTATCTCTGTCAGACTCATCTGCGTTGCTTCTTCTGTTTTATTTCAGATTGTCGATGACATGAAATTTACAGTTTCACATGTAGTAGAACCTGTAGAAAGGGGTATTGCAAAGTTAAGCAAAGCCTTCCATCAGATATCCGAAAATGTGAAACGCCATGAAGAGGAGCGGAGGAGAAGCCCAAAGGTCAAGGATGACAGTTGCCTTGTTCCCTTGCGTTCTTGGAGACCAGAATTTTCTGATGTTCACGAGAGACTAGTGGAAGGAAGTGTCAGTGATAGTGGTTTGCCCAGCAGAAAGAGGCAACATCTCCCATCGAAAGCGTCCACATCCTGGAAGAGAAGATAGTAGTTTTAACCATTGACATACAGTTGAACAAAGTATAGTTTTTGCACCTACAAGATAGAAAATTTCTGATAGATTTTGACGTCAAATTATTACCAAAAGGACATAATCTGGTGAGCTTTTCAAGTGTTGTATAAATATCTTGCGCCAGTTTTGCGTGTTTTTGCTTTAGCTAATTAATGAACGTGGGACTATCACGTGGAAGTGCTAGGATGACGACAAAAAAATCCACTTGTGGTTGGGTTGGGTAATTCGGAATGGATACAAGATAGGTCATAGATATCATAATATTTATATATAGATATTGTTTCCCGTTAATATTAAATATCTATTTATCTATATATAAAATTTATTTCAATATCATTTTCTAAAATTTTATGCTTTAATATTTAATTTCAATTTTAATAATGATTTTTATTTGAATATTTTTTTAAAATTAATTGATCAAGTAAAATTATTTACAAGGAAAAGATATTAGCAATTGATTACCAACTTAGGGTTTATATATATATATATATATATATATATATATATATATATATATATATATATATATGTATATATATATGATTTAACTTTATAGAATTAAAGTTGTTTTTATATATTAATTTTATTTAAATTTAAATATTATATTTTTAGAACAATTTACTTTTTAGAATAACTAGTTTCGGTTTTACTTTCATTTTACTACGTAATTTATTTTGAATTATGTTTTAAGATAAAAAAAGTTTATTTGAATAATAATTTTATTTAAATTTAAAAAATAAAAATAAAAATATTCATAAATATCATAGTTTGAAGGTACATTTTTAGTAGATTTTCTATATAGATAGATAACATATAGTTAGCATCCACGTGGATGGCAACCTGATTACATCTCTCCTTGGGAGATGGCAAAAGAAACGAGAATAGTACTAAGAGGCCACGGACCATCTCAAGCAGATGATGAGGGGATGTAATATGGACATGCATAGTCGGCTATTTCTTCTTAAAACATCCCATGCTTATGCTTTCTTTCTGCACCTCCATAAATGTGTATTTTATCCTTTTAATTTAAGAATTTTTCAAATTTTATAATTTGGAAATTTATTAAATTGTATAATTTAAAAAAATAATTTTATCTTTTATATTATAAATCTAAAACTTATTAACTTTTAAATTAGATTATTAAAAATTATTTAAAAATAATAATTTTAAATTACACAGTCTTAAGAGCTAAAAATATTTTTAAATTATAAAGTTTCAAGATTTAAAATATTTTTTTTAAATTATACAATATAAAAGTGTCATGTCATCCTCTTCTCTCCGATTTATTTTAAATATGCACCCCATGATGAGATTGGCGGCACAAGGAGAATGAATGTTGAGAGCGTTGACGAGTGAAGGGAAAGAGGAAGGGAAACCAACTGTCGTACACTTTTACTTTACTGAACTGCTTCTTCATGCACTTCCAAGTATTTCTTCAGTTACTTTCAAATATTTTGAGTCCAAAATATTTTTAGAATATTATCACCGAAATATTTTTAAATTTTAAATCCTTCCACTCATCTCTATTAATTTCACTCTCTTGCAACGTTATCTCTAAGTAGTTCTAGCATTTCATTTTCTGCTTTTTTATCTAGTTTTATTTCTTCATTCATCAATATCAACACATTTAACAATCATTTAACATATACATGATGTATTGAAAAATTTATAAAATATTTAAAAAAATTTTATTCGATTTATAAAGAGTGAGTTATTTTTCTTATAAAATAAGCTATGGAACAGAATGTTTGACAACTGTTCAAAAGACAGTTCGAGAAGATTTTATTTCACAACTCATTCTGTATAAAAAATCAATTGAAAAATAAAATAATGTGAAATTATCCTCTAAATCCAGAACTGTCTACATTCTCCACAAAAATAAAATCATAATTTTATAAAAAGTACACTCGGAATATTTTCAAATTTTGGAGGGGACTGCGGAGTTCCAGGAAGAAGCAGTCCTCTCACTGCCCTCAAATGGATTATTGGTTGCTGCCCAGACCTTCCCATATCATATCGCTTCTACACACAAAGTTTGACTTCTCTCTCCTCCTCACTTTGGGTTTCTGAGTCCTCTAATTTCAAAATATTTTTGCTTTTTGGTATAAAGATTTCTACATTGCATGTCCAAAAAATATCGAATACAACAATTCAAAAACTTTCTTTAAACAAAATAAATCTTAATTATGTAATCTGAAAATTAACAATAATAATTTCTGGACTGTGAAGAAAAATATATATTTTTAACCTTTAAATTAGTCAATGTAAAAGAAAAAAAAAGTAAGAATTTTTAGAAGTGCAGGAAAGTAGAGAAAGAAATACTTACATCGTTTAAGATAAATTGGTTCCCAAGCCACCATAACTTCTTTTACATCATATTGTACTTTTATTTTTCATCCAGAATTAGTTCTTTAATTATTCTATATAATTATATTATATATATATATATATAATTATATTATATATATATATATATATATATATATATATATATAATTGTTTTTACCTCATTTTTGTTTACATATATTCTGAAATCGATCTTTTTCAATTTTTAATTTAAGATCTTAAATTGAAGCTTCTTACATTCTTTTATCTATTCAAACTAATTTTTTATACTTTAATAATTTTAAGTGACTGTAATAAATACTGGTTCTGTAAAACACTTCTTATAATATATATATTTTTTTTAAATATCTTAGATGGTATTCAGAGTTAAGTTCTTTAATGTGTATTTGCATTTTTATATTTTGCCTACCATGTTTTCTGAAAATTCAATTTTTTTTTTATTCCTCTCACAAACTTCCAATACTTCTATCTTTCTCAAATTAAATAATAACAATTTTTTATCTGATAGCAATAAAATTATGAAAGGTTTGCAACTAATAAAGTTCTTGGATAGTCATAATATACCACAACGGTTTTCAACACCTGAAAATATCTTAAGTAACATTATTAATTTTGACTTTCTCTTTTACAAGCAAGTGGACCAACTTCTGGTCACATGGCTTTTAATCTCAATGTGCATGTTCATTCTTACTAAAATGGTAGGCTTGTCTTTCTCATCACATATATGTAAAAAAACTTTACACCTCTTATGCCTCCCAATCAAGAGCTATAAAATCAAGAAGTTGACCAAAATGCAATTGCACCATCAACACCTATATTCTTGATACAAAGAAGATTGTGGATACATTAGCTGTTATAAGAATTTTTATTTCAACCGATGAACACATTGAGGTTCTTTTAGATGGGTTATCAGACGAGTATGATGCCTTCATCACTGTTGTCTTAGCTCATGTAGATCTATACACAGTGGAGGAAATCGAAGCTTTGCTATTGTCTCAAAAAGAGCATCTCAAAAAGTTCAAGATTAACTAATGTTTAAGTGTAAATCTATCTTTTGCTTCTTTGTCTTCAACAAAAATTCAAGAAACCACTTTTCTGGTTCTTTCAATAAAAATAATAATCGATCTTGTTACAAAAACCAAACTCTAAACAGAAACCCCAAATCTTTTGGTTTCAAGAACTCTAATAGCTCTTCTTGGCAAGCACTTTCAATTTCAATCAGATTAAAAATTCAATATCAGATTTGTAACAAGTTTGGTCACACAGTGTTAAATTGCTGACATAGGTATGAATCTAGTAGTCAAACTTCTATTTCTACTATCATCTCAATGCCTATCTCTAGAAAATTCAGACACTACTTCTTTACTGGGACACTCTTTCCATTGTCACTGATCCCTTATTGTATCCAGACAGTGATGCTTCTCACCACATCATGAATGATCCACACAATTTCACCTCCAAGACAGTCTACATAGATAATGACACTATAAACTTGGGTATTGTTCAGGTATGCCTATCTTACATGTTGCTACATCATCTTTGTATTCTCTTCACATTAGCACATGCTTATCATTACCAAACCTCTTACATGTTCCTAATATTTCCAAAAATCTAATTAGTGTTTCAAAATTTGTTAAAGATAATCACGTTTATCTTGAATTTCATGTTAACTATTTTTATGTTAAAAAGAAAGACACAAATAAGATCATCCTTAAAGGGGTTTCTTAACGACAGCTTTTATGTTTTTCCTACATCACATCACTCTTATGATCTCAATGTTAACTTTGTTACTGTTGCCTTTGTAAACAATACTTTACCTCTATGACATTCACGTTTTGGTCATGTTTCATTTCATACTATCAAAAATCTTACTCAATTGTAATATACCTTTTCCTAAATCCTCTCTTAAACTGTTTTGTGATATTTGTGTTAAATCTATATTGCATCAATTACCTTTTCACTAATTATAATAGTTTATTCTCATCCTTTGAAACTTGTTTACACATATATATGGGGACCAACCTGTCTTTGTAGTACAAATGGTGAAAGATATTATTTAGCTTTTTTATATGCTTATTCAAGATATAGTTGGATTTATCTTATACATGCTAAATCTCATATTGTTTTTATTTTTGCTATGTTTAAAACTTTTTCTCAGGCTCAAACAAATTACAAATTAAAATCTATTCAAACTGACAATGCCAAAGAATTTTAAGTCTTGATAATTTTCTTAAAGAAATATGGGATTAGACATAGGCTGACATGTCCATATATACATGAACAAAATGGCTCAATTGAAAAAAAAAACACAAGCCTATAGTTGACACTAGTTAAAGTCTTCTTGCTCATGCTTCTCTTTTGCAAAATTTGTTGGGAGAAGCTTTTGTTGTTGCTATGCATATTATCAACACTCTTATTTCTCCTTTTCAAAAATATCTTATTCAAAACCAAAATATAATTTTTCAGAACTTTTGTTGTGCATGTTACCCTCTTATACGTTCGTACAATAAGTACAAGCTTAATTTTTATTCTGAAATATATCTATTTTTGAGATATAGTGATCAAAATAACATCAGTCTTTCTACTTTTGGTAAGCGGAACATGTTGAGACATGTTGTCTTTAGTGAACAACTTTTTCCTTTCACTAACCTACTGTACGTGCTCAACCTACTGAAACTCTGATTTTATAAATTCTGCTGCTACATCCAATCCTGTAAATTTTGTTGTGTGTGTTGCTTTATGCTTATTCAAATGAGAATACTCCTCAAATTATTCAAAATACTCATTCCACGGTTACTAAGGCCAAATAAGGTATTTCTAAACCAAATATTTATTCTATATTTGCATTTGAAATTGAGCTACAAATTTTAAAGAAGCCTTGTTTTAATCCTGCTAGGTATGATTTCATGATATCAAAGTACAATGCTCTTGTCCTTAACAACACATGGACTCTCACTGATCCTCCTCTTGGTGCTACTATTGTTGGATGTAAATGGGTTTTCCGCAACAAATATAATGTTGATGGGATTTTCCAACATCACAAAGTAAAACTTATAGCAAAAGGCTTTCATCAACAACCTGATTTAAATTCGATGAAACCTTCAGTTTAGTAATCAAACCTACAACAGTCATGGTTATACTTAGTCATGCAATAACATCAAGATGGTTTATACATCAAATAAACATCAATAATGCTTTATTGCACAGTAACTAAGAAGAAATTGTCTTCATGCGACAGTCCCCCCGATTTTGCATCCTTTAATTGAGCTCAAGTTTGTAAACTAAACAAAATTATTTATAGCCTTATGCAGACACGAAGATCACGGTTTCAAAAACTCAGTTATACTCTTAACAATGTTGGTTTTCAGCAACCAAAAGTGACCCCTCTCTTTTCAAAAAATTTCAAATGATATTACTATATTTACACTTATAAATATAGATGACATTATCATAATTGGATCTTCATCTACTATTATAACTTTTTTGATTTCTTTTCTAAATAATATTTTACTTTAAAGAATCTTGATTCATTACATTATTTTCTTAGCATAGAGGTTGCATGGATGTCTAATAATGGAATTCATTTATCGCAATCCAAATATATCAAAGAGCTTATTCAACATGCTAATATATGCACAAGCTAAACCACAACCTACTTCAATGATGTCTTCCCTTCACCTTACTCAAGATGGTTCAACAACCTTTGAGGATCACATTCTCTATAGAACAATAATAGGAACTCTTCAATTTAATATGTTACCATTACAAGACTAGAAATTGCACACTCAATTAATAAAGTTTGTCAGTATATGCATTAACCTCAAGAACATCACTAGAAGACTGTCAAACGACTTATTCGCTACTTGGTTGGTTTTGTTACTCACGACTTACAACTCACTCTTTCATCAAGTCATTCTATAAAAGATTTTAGTGATACTGACTGGGAATCAGATTTGGATGATGAAAAATCTACAATAGGTTATTGTGTTTATCTCAGCAACAATATTATTTTCTAAAATTCCCACAAGTAAAAGGTTGTTTCTCACATCAGTACTGAAACAAAATATCAAAGTTTGTTGCTGTGTTGTCTAAAATTATATGGATTTCGTCTTTTTTACACAGATTTCCAACTACTTACTCACACAATTTAGGTATTGTCTTGTTAGTTGCAAATCCTATCATAAATTCTTGCTCAAAATATTTTGAACTTAATTTACACTTTGTTAGTGATGGTGTTCAATAATATCAAACTAATCTTCTTCACTTGAAATATTTTAATTTGATGACATTCTTCCTGAACCTCTATCTATTACCTTTTTTTTTATTAAATTTAAACATAAACTTAAGATGAAATGTAATTTCACAGTAAGTTTAACCAGAAATGTTAATAAATAAATAGATATAAGAGTTTATATATTTTTATTATATATTTCTCTTATATATTATATATTGTATTAGAAATGCTGTCTTTGTAAAACGCTTTTCATAATATATATTTTTTTCTATTTACCAAATATTTTACAAATATCTATTATTTGGTTCGAACAAAAAGGGAGAAAGGAGAGCTAAAGGAACCTAATTAAAATTACGATTCTAACTTTATTATCTAGTTTCTATCTCATACGATCACATACATTAATGATAAATGTGTCTTTATAATTTTTTTTTTCTCTTCAATCTTCTTTCGAACCAAACTACTAGAATGAAAACTAATATTTTCTTACTCTTTTATTTTTGTTATTGTTCTTTCTTTCAATTGAAAAACCATAAATTTTCTACTGTTTTCTCAGTTTTATTTCTTTTCACCTTACTTTCTTTTTCCTCATTTATCTCTCTTATTTTTTTTAACCTAGTTCATTTTCTCCTATTCTTCTCTTTAACTAATATATTGATTAGAGTTGCTTTTTTATTCGATTAAAGTATAATATTTTTGGTATACGGTTAACATATAATTTAAAATAATATTTTAATAATTAAACTAATTTTAAGGCTTTAAAAAAAAACTTCAAAAATATTTATTTTTATACTTAATTTATGTGATTTTATCAATAGAACTGAATATTTCTTTATGTTTCCGTAGGAATAGAAGCAACTTTTGTGTGTTTTTACTTTGAGAAAACTTAGCTTTTCAACAGCACTTTCCATTAAAAAGATGCAATTCCGTTTCATTCCTAAATAAAACAAACATTTATCGTCAAAAGTTAGATCTGTAGCAGCTGAAAAGAAATCTATGACTAATTTTTTTTTTAATTATCTTAGAAATCATGTTAAAATATTTATGATTGAATTGGCTGTGTATTGTAATTTTTCTAATAGATATGTCTGTTACAGTGATAGTAACTTGATACTAATGATTTATGAAACTTTTATTTTAGCTTTTGATTTTATAAAACTCAGTTTAATTCATAGTTTTTTAGTTTACTTTTTTGTGGGAAAGATAATTTTGGTTGTCTTTTTCTATCAAAAGAAGGCTCGTCACGTCACAGTTATATCAGTCCCAGCAAAACTTCTACTGATTTGAACTCTCCATCTCGCTTACACTGTGCTTGATATTTCAAGTCTTCCGCTGATTTAATGCCTTTTTTTTATAACCATGCAAATTTCATCATTCAAAAGCTCCTATAAATACGTTTTTTTTTTAATTTTGGTGCAATTTTTGGTCAATTTTTTTTAATTTTTATTATGGATAAATCTTGATAATTTGACACAATTTTATTAAAAAGAAATCATATTATTATAACATGATTTTAATTAATTCAAAATAAAATCGTGTCATTATAAAACGATTTTAATTATTAATTAAAATTATACGATATAATACGATTTCAGTTCTTGTACTGATATGATATGATTTCAGTTAGATTTTTAAAATCGTAATAACACGATTTTATTAATTGTTCGTAATAAAATCAGGTCAATTTAGTACAATTTATCTGTAATAGTAATAAATTTTTTTTTTATCCATTTTGAGAATTTAAAAAAAAAAATTATACACAATGAAAAGAAAGCCTAACAATACAATACAGTAATACTCGAGATACATTGCCAATGTATTTACATACACAAATGAATATTTTTGTACAACGACAAATGCAAAGGTTTCATAACTTTTTTGTTGTGCTACTTACATGTTTCATGATTTATATACAGTTGGAGTTAATTACAATTGAAATATTTGCAACATGGGAGACACTTGTATCACAATCACTTTTAAACTATATGATACTGAGGAAAATTCTGGAAAATAGGTGAATTCCTCTGCCTCTAGAATCTTTCAAAGTTCTGTTCAAACTTCCATCTTTTCTTGCAGAAGAGGTATCTTCTCGTCCAAGGAATCTGAGCTATCGTCACAGCTCGTCTCTTCTTCATTTCTTTTGACTTGTCCATACATTACTGTATAATACCCCATTCCAAGTATACTTGTTCCCATCACACTGCACATTTAAGAAAAAAGAATTATATAGGAGACATACAGACAAATTCAGTGTACCAAAATTTTCATACTTTATAAAAATATCCATCTGGGGTCAACAAATGAAGGATAATTTAATCCAAGTACCTTCCATAATGAAGACTGTATATATAAAAATATTCATCTGGGGTGAAGAGAATTCAAGTACCTTCCATAATGAAGGCTGTTAGAGAAGAAGCTAAGTCCAAAAGTAGTGGCGAAGGCAATACCAAAGGGCTTGAAAAGTGACACATAAAGTGGACCCTTCGAGCGAGTTAACCATACTTGAATATTTGGACGAATCACACCCCCAACTACTGCCTGTTACATATTTCTCATCAGCACATTTGTTATTTATTTATGTATATATATTAAAATGATATTCAACTATATGTGTTGATGATACTCACAGTTAGAACGATGAGAATAAGATCCTTGTTACGTTTTATCTTCCAAGTATTAATGTCCCTTTCTACAATACACGACACTATTGCACTGAGGATCGTTCCAATTAAGCCAGAATAAGAAACCACCTTCATTGGTTCTGGATATTGCTCTAGAGTTTCTTTCTAGCAGGGTGAAAAGTAAAGAATAAACTTGAATCAGCACAAGTATTCATTCATAGGTAAAACATGATTTTAAGAATAGAACATTAAAAGGGTATAAGAAAGAAAAGAAGTATACCTGGATGAAGTTGGAAATTGAAAGTGAGAAGGAAGCTGCAGCAAGCAAAGCTCCACCAAGAAGCCAAAACTCTGGTGTTGAGGAGAAGACAAGGAGTTTCTTAGTTTGTCTAAGGTGGTGAGAAGAAGGTCTTACAAGTGGTCCCTTGTAGAATTCAGCTACCAATGCTCCCATTATTGATACCAACACACCCATCACTTGGACTTGGATACCAGGACTTCTCAGATTCAACTCTCTCTCCCTGAAATAAACAGTATAATCTAAATACATTTACACCAAACTCTTCAAAAATAATTCACAAATTTAATTTCAATTTGTTTAGATTTACAATAATATCTTAAATTTAAGCACAATCTTAAAGATCAGATAACATTTTTTACATACACTCAGATTTTAATTTTTTAATATCAAACAGTGTTAATTATGTGTGCTAAAATATATGTGTTGTGTGTTAGTTATTATAATTTTAGTGCTCTTTAATTTTAAATTTACCATTTTGGTCTTTTTATTATTTGTCTATACTTTTAGTTTTCAGATTTTCAAAGCCTTACAATTTTAGTTCAATTCTCAACTTTGACATTTTTTTTTAATTTTAATTAATTAAATCAATCCTTGGTAGCATCTTAAATGAATATGATAAATTTAAGTGTTCAATTAAACTGAAATAAAAAAAAAACATTCTTGGAATTAAGAATTGTAACTAAAAAAAACTGAATTATGTTTTTAAAAAAATTGTGAACTAAAATTTAAAAAACAATAAAATGATGAAAAACAGGGATCAGAAATGAAAGAGAGAGAAAATTAAAATATGTTTATTTTCACCTTCCCCAGTAAAATATTTGGATACGTCACAATAGATGGCAGAAATGAAGAGATAATAGAAACAGAAAAATCACTGAGTTTTAACGATGAGAAACCTGAGAATGAGAGAGAGCAGAAAATTGAACGTTGGGATCAAGTGGCTCATGGCACACACAAGTATTGGCGAACTATAGCTTAGACCCAAGAAGAAAAAGGCCTGACTCATGGTTACCCTGCAAAATCCATTAATGTAATGAAAGGTTACAAATATGAATACTGCTATTGAGCTAAATAACAATCTTCAGCACTTGAGAATTAACAAGCAGCAAGCAAATAAAATATTTTCTATTTGAAGACCACAAAATTTGTTGCAACTGTTCAAAGGCCATAAGTAGGGTAACAAGAGAGAGAGTATGTATGTGTATATACCCTATTAAACCGAGGAACAAGAATCGCATGAACAAAGAGAAAGTAAAAGTTAGCCGATCCTTTCTGTGCAGAAGAGAGAATACTGAAGATCAGAACCAAAACAAAACCTCCATGCAAGAAACTTCACGAGGTAGCTAGCTACCAACACAAGGAGAAGGAAAAGAGGAAGAGAAGGACCTAAACCTGTCCTCTTGTTGTGACAAAAAGGAACAAGGGAACAGTATTATAGTGGCCAAAGCATTGGTATAAACTATGAACACAAACGGGCTCATTCCATTAGTTATTGCAGTCTTTGCAAAAATGGTGAGTCCTATGGTCCAACCTTCCATAATCACCATGATTATGAACGGCAGCACCTCAGACATCTTAGTCTTAGCCTCCATGAATTTTCCTTCTTGTGTTCTTAGTCAGAGAGTGATGATATGTTAACGGTGTATAAATAGAAATTAGAACTTTCTTCCTTATATATTATAGCTAGAGAGGGAGGAACTTTGAGACCTTGTCTCTGTCTGTGTGCGGTCCAAGTAGGAGCTTGAACAAGCACCAAAGAACCCACTTACCCTCTTTGTATATAGCTGGCATTGAGAAGCTTGTTTCTGCTCCTATTATAAGAAGCAAAGGTGGAGGAGGAAAAGAGATGGGACCTTGCAAGTTGCAACCCTTGAGAAAAAGGGGAAGCTACTTTGGAGGTGAAGTTGCAACTCGAGTGTCCCAAATTCTTAAACAAGGGACCAAAGATGACGTGTCTGAGTAAGTTTTTAATCATTTGAGTTATTTTCTGCTTGGTAGATCTTGTGCACTTGTTCTCTGTTAATTTGTCCTCTTTTCTTTTCGGTCTTAGTTTGGCATCATTAATGAAAACCAAGGGCAAAACAACAGTTGTTTATGTACTATTTTTTATCACTCTTTGGCTTATTGTACTTGATCTTATGGAGTTAATTAACCATGGTATAACATATAAATAATTGGGACCAATCAGGGGAAACTTTATAGTATGGTTGGGAATGCATTAGTGGCAGGCATCTATTGTGGCCCTACCATTAGAGGATTTTTAATGCTGACACACTCATTTGCGTGTGATATAGAAAGATTCAATTAGAATCTCAATAAAATATTATTCTGTGGAATATTTTGTGTGAATCTTTGCAGTGTTGTCAAGTTTGTGGGACCCTCTACCTAGTATGAGTGATGTGAAATGTTTACCCCAATAAACCTTTTTTTTTTTTTTTCTAATTTTCAAAC
>Ga0209700_100090_pt1 | contig 124545 bp, 114 predicted proteins | sample SiratroredBW_FD_187528 | JGI IMG/M metagenome (GOLD analysis project Ga0209700, IMG submission 187528) | Root nodule microbial communities of legume samples collected from California, USA - Siratro red BW (SPAdes) (version 2) | ecosystem: Host-associated > Plants > Roots > Nodule | place: USA...
ATATCTTCGCCTTCATCGAGGGCTTCTACAACCGCACCCGGCTCCATTCCGCGATCGGATATATCGCCCCGATCGAGATGGAGCTAAAAGCCGCTTAAACCCGTCCACTTTTTCGGGGGAAGATCACAGCGCGAGCGGGGTGGGGTGGTCTCTCACCACGGGCAGTGCGTGCGCGGACAGACCGTCACCCCACCTCGGTCCGCATTCCGCTTCGCTGCATGCGAACCGATCCTCCCCCTCCAGGGGAGGATGGGGACCGGGGGTGCAGGAAGAGTGAAAGGACACATCCGCTGGCGTTGCGTCACCGGGCACAGCAGCCGATGATGGAATATTACCCCTGTTTTGCCCGACGCCGCAACTCGTTTTCGGCAATACCGAAATTGTCCAGCCTTTTCAACCCCATCGCTACTGTGCATGGGGTTGTTTTCTCACTTTTTGTTCTTGAGCGGACCTACCCCGCCCCTGCGCGCTTCTTCTGCCAGACCTGATGCACCGCGCAGGTGCAGCCCGGCGGATGCGAGGCGAGGTCTTTCGGCATCTCGTCGTTGGCCGGCGTTGCCGCGAAGGCCTTGTCTTGCTGCGACGGGATGTAGTTCAGCACCGGCGCGAGCCAGCGCTCGGCTTCCGCTATCGTCATGCCCTTGCGCGCCGCGTAGTCCTCGACCTGGTCGCGCTCGATCTTGCCGACGCCGAAATAATAGCTTGCCGGGTTCGCGAAATAGAGCCCTGAGACGGATGAGCCCGGCCACATCGCAAAGCTCTCGGTCAGCTTCACGCCGGCGGTCGCTTCTGCATCGAGCAGCGCGAACAGCGTCGCCTTCTCGGTGTGATCGGGCTGCGCGGGATAGCCGGGCGCAGGCCGGATGCCCTGATACTTCTCGAGGATCAGCTCCTCGTTGGTGAGCGCCTCCTCCGGCGCATAAGCCCAGAACTCGCGGCGCACGCGGGCATGCATGCGCTCGGCAAAGGCTTCCGCGAGGCGATCGGCCAGCGCCTTGCACAGGATCGAGGAGTAGTCGTCATTGGCTTTTCTGAAGCGGTCGGCGACCGCATCCTCGCCGATGCCGGCGGTGACGACGAAGCCGCCGACATAGTCGGGCACTCCGGTGCCGACGGGCGCGACGAAGTCGGCGAGCGCCGCGTTGAAGCGGCCCTCGCGCTTCTCGAGCTGCTGGCGCAGCGTGTGCAGCGTCGCAATGCTCTTGGTCCGGCTTTCATCGGCATAGAGCACGATGTCGTCACCTTCAGTATTCGCCGGCCAGAATCCGATGGTCGCACGCGCTCGGAACCACTTCTCCTTCACGATGGTGTCGAGCATCTTGCGCGCGTCGTCATAGAGCGAGCGCGCGACCTCGCCGACCTTGGCGTCGTCGAGGATGGCGGGGAAGCGTCCGGCGAGCTCCCAGGTCTGGAAGAACGGCGTCCAGTCGATGTAAGGCACGAGCTCGGCGATGTCGTAGTCGTCGAAGCTCCTGATGCCGAGGAAAGTCGGCTTCACCGGCTTGTTCGCGGCAAAATCGACCGGCACGCGGTTGGCGCGGGCATCGGCCAGCTTCAGCCGCTTCTTGTCGGCCTGCGCGCGCAGATGCGCCTCTGAAATCTTCGCGTATTCGGCGCGCACCTCGGCGGCATAGGCCTCGCGCTTCTCCGGCGAGAGCAGCGCGGAGGCGACGCCGACGGCGCGGCTGGCGTCGTTGACGTGCACGACCGGGCCGGCGCGATAGCTCGGGTCGATCTTCACCGCGGTATGCACGCGGCTGGTCGTGGCGCCGCCGATCAAGAGCGGCAGCTTGAGGCCTTCGCGCTGCAATTCGCCGGCGAAGAACGCCATCTCGTCGAGCGAAGGCGTGATCAGGCCTGATAGCCCGACGATGTCGGCCTTCTCCGCCTTCACGGTCTCGACGATCTTGGCCGCCGGCACCATCACGCCGAGATCGATGACCTCGAAATTGTTGCACTGGAGCACGATGCCGACGATGTTCTTGCCGATGTCGTGGACGTCGCCCTTGACGGTCGCGAGCACGATCTTGCCGGCGGACGAGGAGCCTTCGGTGCCGATGCCGCTGGCGAGGTTGCGCGCCTTCTCCTCCTCCATGAACGGCATGAGGTAAGCAACGGCCTGCTTCATCACGCGCGCGGACTTCACCACCTGCGGCAGAAACATCTTGCCGTCGCCGAAGAGATCGCCGACCACGTTCATGCCCGCCATCAGCGGCCCCTCGATCACGTCGAGCGGACGCGAGGAATTCTTGCGGGCCTCTTCGGTATCCTGCTCGATGAATTCGGTGATGCCATGCACCAGCGCGTGGCTCAGCCGCTTCTCCACCGGCCATTCGCGCCAGGCGAGATCGGCTTCCTTGGCTTCCGTCTTCTTGCCGCGGAATTTTTCCGCGAGCGCCAGCAGGCGTTCGGATGCGCCGGCATCGTGATTGAGGACGACGTCCTCGCAGGTCTGGCGCAGCTCGGGGTCGATGTCGTCATAGACGATCATCTGCCCGGCGTTGACGATGCCCATGTCCATGCCCGCCTTGATGGCATGATACAGGAACACCGAGTGCATGGCCTCGCGCACCGGCTCGTTGCCGCGGAACGAGAACGACAGGTTGGAGACGCCGCCCGATACATGCGCGCCCGGCAGGTTCTGGCGGATCCAGCGCGTCGCCTCGATGAAGTCGACGCCGTAATTGTTGTGCTCCTCGATGCCGGTCGCGATCGCAAAAATGTTGGGATCGAAGATGATGTCCTCGGGCGGGAAGCCGACGCGGTTGACCAGGATGTCGTAGGCGCGCTTGCAGATCTCGGTCTTGCGCGCGAACGTATCGGCCTGGCCGACCTCGTCGAACGCCATCACCACGACGGCTGCGCCATGGCGGCGAGCGATCTTCGCCTCGTGAATGAACTTATCCTCGCCTTCCTTCATCGAGATCGAATTGACGACCGGCTTGCCCTGCACGCATTTCAGGCCGGCCTCGATCACCGAGAATTTCGAGGAATCGACCATCACGGGAACGCGGGCGATGTCGGGCTCGGCGGCGACGAGGTTGAGGAAGGTCACCATCGCCGCTTCGGAATCGAGCAGGCCCTCGTCCATGTTGACGTCGATGATTTGCGCGCCGTTCTCGACCTGGTCGCGCGCGACCTGCAGCGCGGCGGTGTAGTCGCCGGCGGTGATCAGCTTGCGGAAGCGGGCCGAGCCGGTGACGTTGGTGCGCTCGCCGACATTGACGAAGGGAATCGCATCCGTCAGCACGAACGGCTCGAGGCCGGAGAGCCGCAAGCGCGGCGCGATCTCCGGCACGATGCGCGGCTTGTGCGGGGCCACCGCGGCGGCAATCGCCGCGATGTGATCCGGCGTGGTGCCGCAGCAGCCGCCGACGATGTTGACGAGGCCGTCCCGCGCGAACTCGCCGATCAGGCGCGCCATGTATTCCGGGCTCTCGTCATACTGGCCGAACTCGTTCGGCAGGCCGGCATTGGGATAGGCGCACACGAGCGTGTCGGCGACGCGGCCGATATCCGCGATATGCGCGCGCAGGTCCTCGGCGCCGAGCGCGCAGTTGAAGCCGATGGTAACAGGCTTGGCGTGCCGCACCGAATTCCAGAACGCTTCCGGCATCTGGCCGGAGAGCAGGCGGCCGGATTTGTCGGTGATGGTGCCCGACACCATCACCGGCATGTCGATGCCGCGCTCTTCGGTGATCTCGGCGATCGCATAGAGCGCCGCCTTGGCGTTGAGCGTATCGAAGATGGTCTCGACCAGCAGCAGATCGACGCCGCCGTCGATCAGGCCGCGGATCTGCTCGCCATAGGATTTGCGCAAATCATCGAAGGTGACGGCGCGGTAGCCGGGATTGGAAACGTCGGGTGAGATCGAGGCGGTGCGGTTGGTCGGGCCGATGGCACCCGCAACGAAACGCGGCTTGCCGTCCTCGGCCTCGACACGGCGTGCCGCGTTGCCTGCGAGGCGGGCGCCTTCACGCGCCATCTCGTAGACGATGTCGGTGAGGTCGTAATCGGCCTGCGCGATCGAGGTCGTCGAGAAGGTGTTGGTGGCGACGATGTCGGCGCCGGCACGCAAATAGGCGGCGTGGATGTCCTCGATCGCCTGCGGCTGGGTCAGGATCAACAGATCGTTGTTGCCGCGCAGGTCGCGATGAAAAGTCTTGAATCGCTCGCCGCGGAAGGCGGCCTCGTCGAGCTGGAGATTCTGGATCATCGTGCCCATGGCGCCGTCGAGCACGAGGATGCGTTCGCGCGCGGCGTTCAGCAGGGCAGTTCGCTTGGGAGAGGTGGCTACAGTCATCTGATCTTACGCAGCTTTCTGTGCGCTCTTGGCGCGAATGCCGAGCAAATGGCTGATCGCGAACACGAGATCGGCGCGGTTCATGGTGTAGAAGTGGAAGGTGTCGACGCCGTGCTTCGCCAGCTTCTGCACCTGGCCGGCCGCAACGGTTGCGGCCACCAGCTTGCGGGTCTCGGCGTCGTCGTCGAGGCCTTCGAATTTCGCGGCGAACCAGTCCGGCACGGTGGTGCCAGCGCGGGTGACGAAATTACGGGCCTGCTTGAAATTGTGCATGGGCATGATGCCCGGCACGATCGGGATGTCGATGCCGCGGGCGAGGACGCGGTCGAGGTAGCGGAAGTAAAGGTCGTTATCGAAGAACACCTGGGTGATCGCGCGCGTCGCACCCGCATCGACCTTGGCCTTCAGCGTGTCGATATCGGCGTCGAAGTCGCGCGCCTCGGGGTGCTTCTCGGGATAGGCCGACACGCTCACTTCGATATCGCCGTGCCGCTTCTTGATCCCCGCGACGAGCTCGGCCGAGCTCTGGTAGCCGTCGGGATGGCTGAAGTAGGGCGTGCCGATGCCGCCAACGGGATCACCGCGCAAGGCCACGATGTGGCGCACGCCGACCTCGTGATAGCGGTCGACGATCTCGTCGATCTCGCCGCGCGAGGCGCCGACGCAGGTCAGATGCGCCGCCGGCAGCAGCGCGGTCTCTTTCAGGATGCGGGCGATCGTGGAATGGGTGCGCTCGCGGGTCGAGCCGCCGGCGCCGTAGGTCACCGAGACGAATTTCGGGTCAAGCGGGGCCAGCCGGTTGATGGTGTCCCAAAGATTCCGCTCCATCTCCTCGGTCTTGGGCGGAAAGAACTCGAACGAGATCGCAGGCCGCTTCAGGTGCCCGTCTTGCCTGTTGTCTTGGCCAGGCGTCGTCACGTCAGTCATGGCACCACTCACTCCAATTCCAGGCGGCGATCCGTCTTGAGAGACCTAAAATACGGCAAAGCCTGTTTGATCGACAGCCCATCGATGATGGGAAATTGCCCACTACGGGGTGAACAGAAGGAATTTCGTTGCTATTTGCGATCTTGGTGGGAAATAGGTCGAGAGAGCATAGTATTTTGATATAAAATGACTATTTTAAATAGTTGACCCTTCGGCGATCCGATTTCGTCGGTGGGCAAATCGAATTTAGTTATGCAGAAGTAATAATTATCCCAACTGGACGTCTCAGCGTGTCCGCCGGTCCATACACGTCAGGCCTGCGCAGCCTGCCGTTGCCGCTGCCCGGCACTCCATTACGTTAACGCGCCATGATCCCGCTCTCAGTCCTCGACCTCTCGGTCGTCACCACCGGCACCAAGCCCGCCGCGGCGCTACGCAACAGCATCGATCTGGCGCGCCACGTCGATGGGCTTGGCTATGTCCGCTACTGGCTTGCCGAGCATCACAACCTCGCGTCCGTCGCGAGCCCCGCGCCCGACGTGATGATCGGGCAGATCGCGGCGGTGACGAAACACATCCGCGTCGGCTCCGGCGGCGTAATGCTGCCCAACCACGCGCCGCTGGTGGTGGCCGAGCGCTTCAAGATGCTGGAGGCGCTGTTTCCTGGTCGTATCGACCTCGGTCTCGGCCGCGCCCCCGGTACCGACGGCGCCACCGCCTACGCGCTGCGCAGCCGCCTCGATCGCCGCGAGGGCGACGATTTCCTGGAGCGGCTGCACGAGCTGATTTTGTGGGAGACCCGCGAATTCCCCTCGGGCCACCCCTACAACAATGTCGTCGCCATGCCCGACGACACCAGGCTACCGCCGATCTGGCTGCTCGGCTCGAGCGATTATTCCTCCGAGCTCGCCGCAGAGGTCGGCATGGGCTTCGCCTTCGCCCATCACTTCGCCTCACACGATGCGATCGATGCGATGGTGCATTACCGCAACCGCTTCCAGCCCTCGGCCTGGCGCGCCCGCCCGCACGCAATCCTCGCGGTCGCGGCCATCACGGCCGACACCGATGAGGAGGCCGAAAGGCTCGCCAGCTCCTTCGACCTCAACCGCCTTCGCCGCGACCGCGGCCAATATCTTCCGCTGCCGAGCGTCGAGGAGGCGCTGGCCTATCCCTATACGGATGCTGAGCGCATCTCGATCCTCCGCAACCGCTCGCGCCTGTTCGTCGGCAGCCCGACAAACGTACAGAAGAAGCTTCAGCCGCTGATCTATGCGAGCAAGCCGGACGAGCTGATGGTGATCACCGCCGTGTATGATCACGAGGCACGGAAGAAGTCGTATTCACTGCTGGCGGAGGCGTTCGGGCTGGCGAAAAGTGCGGCTTAGATCGTGCCCTGGACGCAGCGCAGCATGAAATGATGCGCTGCTGAGCCGGGGCCCATCGCACGTCTGAGTATCGTGGGGCTGGGTCCCGGCTCGCGCTTCGCGCGTCCGGGACACGAAGCTAATCCTGCGCCTCGCTGAACGTCGCACGGAACGGGTGCCCCGGATACACCCCGACGATGCGGAATTCGCGCGAGAAGAATTTCAGCTCCTCGATCGCGAAGGCGAGGCCCTTGTCATCGGGATGGCCGTCGACGTCGGCGTAGAACTGCGTGGCGAAGAAATTGCCGTCGATCATGTAGCTTTCGAGCTTGGTCATGTTGACGCCGTTGGTGGCAAAGCCGCCGAGCGCCTTGTAGAGCGCGGCCGGCAAATTGCGCACCCGGAAGACGAACGTCGTGACCAGCGGGCCCGAGCCTTGCGCGGCCCATTTCGGCTCGCGCGCCAGTACCACAAAGCGCGTGGTGTTGTGGGCCTCGTCCTCGACGTCCTCGGCGAGGATGTCGAGCCCATAGATCGTCGCCGCGAGGCGCGAGGCGATCGCCGCGACGGTCTTGTCCTTGCGCTCGGAAATCTCGCGGGCGCTGCCGGCGGTGTCGGCGTGCACGATCGGCTTGATGCCGAGCTTGCGGATGATGCGCCGGCACTGTCCGAGCGCATGGACATGGCTCTCCACGCTCTTGATGTCTTCTATCTTGGTGCCCTTCACCGCCATCAGCTGATGCCGGACCGGCAGGAACCATTCGCCGATGATGAAGAGGCCGGAGGCCGGCAGAAGGTGATGGATGTCGGCGACGCGGCCGGCGACCGAATTCTCGATCGGGATCATGCCGAGATCGGCATCGCCCGACGAGATCGCCGACAGCGCGTCCTCGAAGGTGGCGCAGGGCATCGGCTCGGCGTCGGGATAGGCTTCGACGATGGCGATGTGGGAATTGGCCCCAGGCTCGCCCTGGAATGCGATTTTCAGCTTGCTCATGGTCGGCCTTGTAACAGCGGCTCAGGATTTGGAAAGGATGCTACGCGCGGTTTCGAGATCGGGCGGCGTGTCCACGCCACGCGGCACGCTGTCGACGATCATGATGTCGATGCGCATGCCGGCTTCCACCGCCCGGAGCTGTTCCAGGCTCTCCTGGCGCTCCAGAGGCGATGGCGGCAGCGACACGAACCGTTCCAGCGCGGCGCGACGGTAGGCGTAAAGGCCGATGTGGTGGTAACGCGGTCCGTTGCCGTATGGGGCTGTTGCGCGGGTGAAATAGAGTGCCCGTAGCCGCCGCGGCCCGATCGGCGAGCCCACAGCCTTCACGACGCTCGGGGCGAGATCCTCCTCCTCGGTGTGGATCTGCGAGGCCAAAGTCACGATATCGACCGCAGGCTCGGCAAAGGGTGGCAGCACCTCGCGGATAGCCTGAGGCGTGATGGTCGGGAAGTCGCCCTGGAGATTGATCACGATCTCGGCCTTGCCGTCCGGATCGAGCTTTTGCATGGCCTCGTGGATGCGGTCCGAGCCCGAGGGGTGGTCCGGGCGGGTCATCACCGCCTCACCGCCATGGGCGGTCACCACGGACGCGATCTCCGGCGTGTCGGTTGCGACCGCGACCCGGCCGATTGCAGCGGCTTCTGCGCGGCGCAGCACATGTACGATCATCGGCAATCCCGCGATATCGGCGAGCGGCTTGCCGGGCAGGCGGGTGGCGGCCATGCGGGCCGGGATCAGCACCAGGATGCGGGGATCGATCATTGGGTCAAGGGCCTGGAAACGGTGCGTTTTCCGCGCCGAGAAATGGAGTGGGGACGGGCTGAAAGCCGGGTCGCTTATACGGGTTGCCAGACCCCGGGCAAACCGATATCTCAATGGCAAAACTCGGGGAAACAATAAGGAACGTTTTGATTCTCCCGAGGCTCGTCCTGGCGGCCGCTTGGGCCGCTGTTTCCTTGTTGCGGTGGGGCCTGGCCGGAAATGGACTCTTTCGAACTCAATAAGATTCTCGGTGCCGTGCTCGGCACCTGTCTCGTTCTGCTGGTGACGAGCTTCACCGCCCAGGCGCTATTCTCCCCCAAGATGCCGGAAAAGCCGGGCTTCGAGATCGCAGTGAAGGAAGATGCCAGCCACGGCAAGGAAGGCGGCGGCGCCGCTGCCGCACCGTCCGAGCCGATCGAAAAGCTGCTCCAGACCGCCTCCGTCGAAAAGGGCGCGGCGGCCGCCAAGAAGTGCGGCGCCTGCCACACCTTCGAGAAGGGCGGCCCGAATCGCGTCGGTCCGAACCTCTATGGCGTCGTTGGCGAGCCGAAGGGCGAAGGCCGCGGCTTCAACTTCTCGGCTGCCATGAAAGCCAAGGGCGGGACCTGGACGTTCGACGACCTCAACAAGTTCATCGCCAATCCGAAGGGCTTCGTCCCTGGCACCGCGATGGGCTTCGCCGGTATCCCGAAGGATTCCGAACGCGCCGACGTCATTGCCTATCTGAATTCGCTGTCGGAGCATCCTCAGCCGCTGCCGACGGCGTCGAAGTAAGACGTCAAAAACCTATCTTGGAATACGCGGCCAGGCTGAAAAGCCTGGCCGTTTCCGTATCCGGGCCTCGCGGCGACGTTATCGGGGCTTTTGGCCGCATCTGAGAGGCAGTCCGGGCTTCCAAGATGAGGAAAAAGCAACATATTCGGTCGAAACCTCGCCTATATTGGGAACTTAAAGGAGTAGCCTCCTTCAAGACAGGAATGTTGATTTGGCCATCACCCGACGCGATCTCCTGCTCACCGGCACTGCGGCCGCAGCGCTCCCCGCCCTCGGTTCCGTGGGCAGCGTTTCCGTCATCGGCACGGCACAGGCGCAATCGGGTGAGCTGCCTTCGACTGGGCTTCCCTGGCGCCATGCGCTGTCGCTGTTCGGTGACATCAAGTATCCCGCCGACTTCAAGCGCTTCGATTACGTCAATCCGGATGCGCCCAAGGGCGGTGTCGCCCGCCTGATCTCGATCGGCACCTTCGACAATTTCAACCTCGCGGTCGCCGGCATCAAGGGCTCCCTCGCTCCAGCCGCGGCGATGATCTACGAAACGCTGATGACCCGGGCGCAGGACGAGGTGGCGACCGAGTACGGCGAACTTGCCGAGGCCGCACAACATCCGGACGATTTTTCCTGGGTGATCTATCGTTTACGCAAGGAAGCCCGCTGGCATGACGGCAAGCCGGTGACGCCGGACGACGTTATCTTCTCGTTGGAGACGTTCAAGCAGCAGAGCCCGATGTACGCGTCCTACTATCGCCATGTGACCAAGGCGGAGAAGGTCGGCGAGCGTGACGTCAAGTTCAGCTTCGACGGGCCGGGCAACCGCGAATTGCCGACCATCGTCGGCGAATTGATCGTGCTGCCGAAGCATTGGTGGGAAGGCACCGACGCGCAGGGCCGCAAGCGCGATGTCAGCGCGACCACGCTGGAGATCCCGCTGGGCTCCGGCCCGTACCGGATCAAGGAATTCGTGGCGGGACGCTCGATCAAGCTGGAGCGGGTGAAAGATCATTGGGGTGCCAATCTCCCCAGCCAGATCGGCACCAACAATTTCGACGAGCTGCGCTTCGAGTTCTTCCGCGACAACATCGTGGCGCTGGAAGCCTTCAAGGCCGACCAGGCCGACTGGATCGCGGAAAACTCCGCCAAGCAGTGGGCGACGGCCTATGACTTCCCCGCGGTCGCGGAGAAGCGGGTGATCAAGGAAGAATTTCCGATCAACGATTCCGGCCGCATGCAGGCCTTCGTCGTCAACATCAGGCGCCCCCAGTTCAAGGACGCGCGGGTGCGGCGCGCCTTCAACTATGCCTTCGACTTCGAGGAGATGAATAAGCAGCTCTTCTTCGGTCAGTACAAGCGCATCAACAGCTATTTCGAAGGTACGGAACTTGCCGCGACCGGTCTGCCCCAGGGAGAGGAATTGCAGATCCTCGAAACCGTAAAGGACAAGGTGCCGCCGGAAGTTTTCACCACGCCCTACCAGAATCCCGTCGGCGGCACCGCGGAGGCCGTGCGCGCCAATCTGCGCGAAGCGGCAAAGCTGCTGAAAGAGGCCGGTTTCGAAGTGCGCGACCACAAGCTGGTGGACGCCTCGGGCAAGGTTCTGACGCTCGAAATCCTGGTGCAGGATCCCTCATCCGAGCGAATCGCATTGTTCTACAAGCCGTCGCTGGAGCGGATCGGCGTCAATGCGTCGGTTCGTACGGTCGATGATGCGCAGTACCAGAACCGGTTGCGCAGCTTCGACTTCGACATGATCATCGATCAGTGGGGCGAGTCGCTCTCGCCGGGCAACGAGCAGCGCGAGTTCTGGGGCTCGCAGGCCGCCGACATGCCTGGTGCGCGCAACACCATCGGCATCAAGAACCCTGCTGTGGATGCCTTGATCGAGAAGGTGATCTTCGCCAAGGATCGCGCTGGTCTCGTCGCCGCCACCCATGCGCTCGATCGCGTGCTGCTCTGGAATTTCTACGTGGTGCCTCAGTTCACCTATCCGTTCGCACGCTATGCCCGTTGGGATCGCTTCAGCCACGCCGAGCCAATGCCGAAATATGGACGGTCCGGCCTGCCGACGCTGTGGTGGTATGACGCCGAAAAAGCGGCGCGGAACGGAAAACGCTCTTGAGGGAGCCTTTGCGCATGGCGCAGCTTTCACGCCGGCAGGTGCTTGCCCTGGGTGTCGCCGGCGCACTCGGTGCCGCCTGGCAGCGCGGCGCAACGGCGTCGGAAAGGCCGACCGAGGCCCACGGGATCTCGGCATTCGGCGATCTCAAATATCCCGCCGATTTCCACCATTTCGATTATGTCAATCCGGGTGCGCCGAAGGGCGGCACGTTCTCGCTCATCCCGTCGGTGAAATCGTATAATCAGTCCTACCAGACCTTCAACTCGCTCAACGCCTTCATCCTCAAGGGTGACGGCGCGCAAGGCATGGACATGACGTTTGCGCCGCTGATGGTGCGGGCAAATGACGAGCCGGACGCAATGTACGGGCTCGCCGCCAAATCCGTGCAGATATCGCCCGACAAGCTTGTCTATCGCTTCACCATGCGGCCCGAGGCGAAATTCCATGACGGCAGCAAGCTCACCGCGCACGACGCAGCGTTTTCGCTGACGGCGCTGAAGACCAAGGGGCATCCATTGATCATCGTGCAGATGCGCGACATGGTCAGTGCGGAAGCGATCGACGATGCGACGCTCGTCGTCACCTTCGCCAAGGGGCGTGCCCGCGACGTGCCGCTCTATGTCGCCGGACTGCCGATCTTTTCGAAGGCGTACTACTCGTCCCGCCCGTTCGATGAATCGACGCTGGATATTCCGCTCGGCTCCGGTCCGTACAAGGTCGGCAGGTTCGAGGTCAATCGCTACATCGAGTTCGAGCGGGTGAAGGACTGGTGGGCCGCCGACCTGCCGGTTTGCCGCGGCAGCTATAATTTCGACGTCGTGCGCTATGAATTCTATCGCGACCGCGACGTCGCCTTCGAAGGTTTCACCGGCAAGAACTATCTGTACCGTGAAGAATTCACCTCGCGCATCTGGGCGACGCGCTACGACTTTCCGGCCGCCAAGGATGGTCGCGTCAAGCTCGAGGTCGTGCCTGACGACACGCCCTCCGGTGCGCAGGGCTGGTTCATCAACACGCGACGCGAGAAATTCAAGGACCCTCGCGTGCGCGAGGCCCTGATCAACGCCTTCGATTTCGAGTGGACCAACAAGACCATCATGTACGGCGCCTATGCCCGTACGGTGTCGCCATTCCAGAACTCGGACCTCATGGCCGGCAACGGGCCTCCGTCGCCGGAAGAGCTGAAGCTGCTGGAGCCGTTCCGCGGCCAGGTTCCCGACGACGTGTTCGCGGCGCCCTTCACGCCGCCAGTCTCCGACGGCTCCGGGCAGGACCGCAGCCTGTTGCGCAAGGCGCAGCAATTGCTGAACGAGGCCGGCGTACCGATCAAGGACGGCAAGCGGGTGCTGCCGAATGGCGAGATCTTCAGGATCGAGTTCCTGCTGGACGAGCCCTCCTTCCAGCCGCACCATGCGCCCTACATCAAGAACCTGGGGACGCTCGGCATTGAGGCGAGCGTGCGCGTCGTCGATGCCGTGCAGCACAAGGCGCGCCAGGAAGATTTCGACTTCGACATGACGATCCAGCGTTTCAGCATGTCGGCGACGCCGGGCGATGCCATGCGCGCGTTCTTCTCGTCGCAGGTTGCCAACACCAAGGGCTCGTACAATCTCGCGGGCGTCGCCAACCCGGCGATCGATGCCATGATCGAGAAGATCATGGCGGCCGACAGCCGCGAGGAATTGACGATCGCCTGTCGGGCCTTCGATCGCCTGTTCCGCGCCGGCCGCTATTGGGTGCCGCAATGGTATAACAAGACGCACCGGCTGGCGTATTGGGATCAGTTCAGCCATCCCCAGAAGCTGCCGCGTTACGCCAACGGCGTCGGTGCTCCCGACATCTGGTGGCATGATGGCGCCAAGGCGGCCAAGCTCGAGCAGGCGAAATAATCATGAGCGCCTATATTGCCCGCCGCATCCTCTTGATGATCCCGACGCTGCTGGGGATCCTCTTCGTGTCCTTCATCGTCGTGCAGTTCGCGCCGGGCGGCCCGGTCGAGCGCGTGATCGCGCAGCTCTCGGGCGCCGACACCGGCGGCAGCTCGCGCATTTCGGGCGGCGGCGATTTCGCGCAACGCGCCCCGGGGCAGTTGGGGGCCGGCGGCGATGCCATCAACTCGAAATATCGCGGCGCGCAGGGCCTCGATCCTGATTTCATCAAGAAGCTGGAGGCGCAGTTCGGCTTCGACAAGCCGGCGCCGGAACGCTTTCTCCTGATGGTGTGGAACTTCGCGCGCTTCGATTTCGGCAAGAGCTATTTCCGCGACGTTAGCGTGATCCAGCTGATCAGGGAGAAGCTGCCGGTCTCGATCTCGCTCGGGATCTGGCTGACGTTGATCACCTATCTGATCTCGATCCCGCTCGGCATCCGCAAGGCGGTCAAGGACGGCACGCGCTTCGACACCTGGACGTCGACCGTTCTCGTGCTTGGCTATGCCATTCCCGGCTTCCTGTTCGCTGTCCTTCTCATCATCCTGTTTGCCGGCGGCTCCTTCTTCAACTGGTTCCCGCTGCGCGGACTGACCTCCGACGGCTGGTCGCAGTTTCCCTGGTACTGGAAGATCATCGATTATTTCTGGCATCTGACGCTGCCGCTGATCGCCATGGGGCTCGGCGCGTTCACCACCATGACGTTCCTGACCAAGAACTCGTTCCTGGACGAGATTCGCAAGCAATATGTCATGACCGCGCGTGCCAAGGGGTGCGGCGAGGGCCGGGTGCTTTACGGGCATGTCTTCCGCAATGCGATGCTGATCGTGATTGCCGGTTTTCCCGGGACCTTCATCCACGCCTTCTTCTCGGGCTCGCTGCTGATCGAAACCATCTTCTCGCTGGACGGGCTCGGGCTGCTCAGTTTCGAGAGCGTGCTTAACCGCGACTATCCCGTGGTGTTCGGCACGCTCTACATCTTTTCGTTGGTCGGCCTCGTGATCAACCTGATCTCCGACCTGACCTATATGTGGATCGACCCCCGGATCGATTTCGAGGCGCGGGAGGTCTGATGACGATTACCGCGCCGACGCCCATCGAGACCACGACTCAATCCCCAATGGGGGAGGTCGTTCCGATCACGCGCAAGTCGTTCGCCCCTTCGCCGCTCAACAAGCGGCGCTGGCAGAACTTCAGGGCGAACCGCCGCGGCTACTGGTCGTTCTGGATCTTCATTATTTTGTTCGTGGTCTCGCTGTTCGCCGAGCTTATCGCCAACGACCGGCCTTTCTTGATCAAGTTCGACGGCCGGCTCTATTGGCCCGCCTTCGTGACTTACTCGGAAACCACCTTTGGCGGCGATTTCGAGACGGCGGCCGACTACCGCGACCCCTATTTGCAGAAGCTGATCAAGGACAAGGGCGGCAGCATCGTCTGGCCGCTGATCCGCTATTCCTACGATACCCACAATCTCGACCTGCCGACGCCGGCGCCGTCGCCGCCGACCTGGATGCTGACCGAGAAGCAATGCAAGCCGGTGGTGGAGAAGAAGGGGCTGAAGAGCTGCCGCGACCTCGAATACAACTGGCTTGGCACCGACGATCAGGGGCGCGACGTGGTCGCGCGGCTGATCTACGGATTCCGCATCTCGGTGCTGTTCGGCCTGTGCCTTACCATCATCTCATCCGTCATCGGCATCGCGGCGGGGGCGGTGCAGGGCTATTTCGGCGGTCGGGTCGATCTCATCTTCCAGCGCTTCATCGAGATCTGGACAGCTATTCCCTCGCTCTACCTTCTCCTGATCCTGTCCTCGGTCCTCGTGCCCGGCTTCTTCGTGCTGCTGGGTATCCTGTTGCTGTTCTCCTGGGTCTCGCTGGTTGGTCTCGTGCGGGCCGAGTTCCTGCGCGGGCGCAATTTCGAATACATTCAGGCGGCGCGGGCGCTCGGCGTCTCCAATCCGGTCATCATGTTCCGCCATCTGCTGCCGAACGCCATGGTCGCGACCATGACGTTCCTGCCTTTCATCGTGTCGAGTTCGGTGATGACGCTGACGGCGCTCGATTTCCTGGGCTTCGGCCTGCCGCCGGGGTCGCCTTCGCTGGGCGAATTGCTGTCCCAGGCGAAGGCCAATGTGCAAGCACCTTGGCTCGGCTTCTCGGGTTTCTTCTCGGTCGCAATCATGCTGTCGCTCTTGATCTTCATCGGCGAAGCCGTGCGCGACGCCTTCGATCCGCGCAAGACGTTCAGGTAAACCAATGGACGCGATCAACCAGCCCCTGCTCAGCGTGCGCGATCTCTCGGTGGCCTTCCACCAGGGCGGCTCCACCACGCTCGCGGTCGACAAGATCTCGTTCCAGATCAAGCGCGGCGAATGCGTCGCGCTGGTTGGCGAATCCGGCTCCGGAAAATCGGTCAGCGCACTCTCGATCCTAAAGCTGCTACCCTATCCGAACGCCTCGCATCCCTCGGGCAGCATCCGCTTCAAGGGCCAGGAGCTGATCGATCAATCCGAGCAGCAGATGCGGGAGGTCCGCGGCAGCGACATTTCCATCATCTTCCAGGAGCCGATGACCTCGCTCAATCCGCTGCATACGATCGAGGCGCAGATCGGCGAGATCATCCAGCTGCACAACCCGACCAGCAATGCCGAGGCGCGCAGGCGGACGCTCGAATTGCTGACCCAGGTCGGCATTCCCGAGCCCGAGACGCGGCTGAAGAGCTATCCGCACCAGCTCTCCGGCGGTCAGCGCCAGCGCGTGATGATCGCAATGGCGCTCGCCAACGAGCCCGACCTCTTGATCGCGGACGAGCCGACCACGGCGCTCGATGTCACCGTGCAGGCGCAGATCCTGGCGCTGCTCGCCGAGATCCGTTCGCGGCTCGGCATGAGCCTGCTCTTCATCACCCACGATCTCGGCATCGTGCGCCGCATCGCCGACACCGTCTGCGTCATGAAGGGCGGCGTGATCGTCGAGCAGGGGCCCGTCGAGCAGGTCTTCAGGAGCCCGAAGCATCCCTATACGCGCGACCTGCTCGCGGCCGAGCCGAAGCCCGATCCGGCGCCGCCGCAGCCGGGTGCGCCGGTGGTGATGTCGGCCAATGAGCTGAAGGTGTGGTTTCCGATCAAGCGCGGCTTGATGCGCAAGACGGTGGGCCACATCAAAGCGGTCGACGGCGTCAGCGTCGCCGTGCGCAAGGGCGAGACCCTCGGCGTCGTCGGCGAATCCGGTTCGGGCAAGACCACGCTGGGACTCGCACTGCTGCGGCTGATCTCCTCGAACGGACGCATCGTGTTTCTGGGCAAGGACATCCAGGGCCTGCGCTTCAAGGAGATGCGGCCCTTCCGGCGCGACATGCAGATCGTGTTCCAGGATCCGTTCGGCTCGCTCTCACCGCGCATGTCGGTCGCCGACATCATCGCCGAAGGCCTCTCCGTGCATCAGCCGAATCTCTCGCGCGAGGAGCGCGAGGCGCGCGTGGTCAAGGCACTCGAGGATGTCGGGCTGAAGCCGGACACCCGCTACCGCTATCCGCATGAATTCTCCGGCGGCCAGCGCCAGCGCATCAGCATCGCGCGCGCGGTCGTGCTGGAGCCGGATTTCGTCGTGCTGGACGAGCCGACTAGCGCGCTCGACATGCTGTTCCAGGCGCAGATGGTCGATCTGTTGCGCGAGCTCCAGCGCAAGCGCGACCTCACCTACATGTTCATCTCGCACGATTTGCGCGTCGTCGCCTCGCTCGCCAGCCATCTCATCGTGATGCGCGGGGGCAAGGTGGTCGAGGAGGGACAGGCGGCCGAGCTCTTCAAGAATCCGAAGACGGATTACACCCGCGCGCTGTTCGCCGCGGCATTCCGGCTGGAGACGGCCGGGAACGGGGCGGTTGCGACGTAGCGTTCGTCAGAGCCGCTTGATCGCGGCGACCTCGCTGCCGGCTTGCGTGATCCGCGCGAGCGCCGGCTCGATCGGCTCGATCACGGTCGCCATGTGGTACGCATTGGCGTGAACCATGGAGCCGGCGTCGCGGACGATGGCGACATGGCCCTTCCAGAAGATCAGATCGCCGCGCACCAAGCTACCCCACTCATGCGGCTCCAGCGCGCGGCCGAGGCCGGCCTGCTGCATGTCGCTGTCGCGCGGGCAGCCGATGCCGGCAGCAGTGAGCGAGACCTGGACGAGGCCCGAGCAATCGATGCCAAAACTGCTCTTGCCGCCCCAGAGATAGGGCGTGCCGGCGAAGCGCTCGGCGACGGCGACGAAATCCGGCTCGCGATGATCGAGCGGGGCAAGATGCGTTTTCGGTAAGAACGTTCCTTCGCGCGTCACAGCGAAGGCCCCGTCCTCGCGCACGATCGTGAGCTTTGATCCCAGCACCAGCGTGTCCGCCGGCGGCAATTTGATCGAGGGGCCGGGGAAGGCAAATGTTCGCAGCGCGCTGACCACGTGGGTCGGGGCGGCCGCGGGCTTCATGAGCGCTGCATCCGGCAGCCAGCCCACATAGCCGTCGCCGTTGAGCTGGCCCCAGGCCCAGCCTTCGCCGTTGCGGTCGTAAATGGTGACGCGCTCGCCGCGCAGCGCCTCCGTCATCAGCATCGCGTTCGACGATGGCTGCTCGCGCACCGGCGCGATCGCCTCGACCAGCTCGAATTCCTCGCCGGTGACGAAGCGATCCGCCTCAACCTTGCCTTCGAGATATTTCGCGGCGATGTCGCCCCGCGCCGGCGTCAGCCGCAGGTCATGCATAGCGTTCGCTCAAGAGTGCGTAGATGGCGCGCGCGGCCTGGCACTCGCCGCCTTCGGGCCGCGCCGGCTTCGCCGACGGCGTCCAGCCATAGATGTCGACATGCAGCCAGCTCTTGGCATGCTCGACGAAGCGTTGCAGGAACAGCGCGCAGGTGATCGAGCCGGCGAAGCCGCCGGAGGGCGCGTTGGTGATGGTCGCCGTCTTGGAGTCCAGCCAGGCATCGTAAGGCGGCCACAGCGGCATGCGCCACAACGGATCGTTCTCCTTCACCGCGCAGCGCGCAACGTCGGCAGCCAGCGTCTCATCATTGGTGTAAAAGGGCGGTAAATCCGGCCCCAGCGCAACGCGGGCCGCGCCGGTCAGCGTGCCCAGGTCGATCAGCAGCTCCGGTTTCTCTTCATCGGCCAGCGCCAGCGCGTCGGCGAGGACGAGGCGGCCTTCGGCGTCGGTATTGCCGATCTCGACCGTGATGCCCTTGCGCGAGGTGAAGATGTCGAGCGGGCGGAAGGCATTGCCGGCGACCGCGTTTTCCACGGCCGGTATCAGCACGCGCAGCCGCACCTTCAGCTTCGCATCGATCACCATGCGTGCGAGCGCGAGCACGTTGGCGGCGCCGCCCATGTCCTTCTTCATGATCAGCATGCCGCTCGACGGCTTCAGGTCGAGCCCGCCGGTGTCGAAGCAGACGCCCTTGCCGACCAGCGTCACCTTGGGATGAGCCGGATCGCCCCAGCCGATGTCGATCAGCCGCGGCGCGCGGCTGGAGGCCATGCCGACGGCGTGGATCAGCGGAAAATTCGTCTTCAGATCCTCACCGATGGTGCAGGCGAAGCTTGCGCCGAATTCGGCGGCGAGCGCTTGTGCGGCTGCGGCGAGCTGCTCCGGTCCCATGTCGTTGGCCGGTGTGTTGATGAGATCGCGCGCCAGCATCGCCGCATCTGCCATGCGATCGATTTCGGTCGCGTCGACGCCATCCGGCGGCACCAGCCGGACGTCGGGCCTGTCAGCCTTGCGGTAACGGGAAAAGCGGTAGCTGCCGAGTGCGAAGGCGAGCGCCGCCAGCCGTGCGTCGTGCGGCGCATTGGCAAAGCGATAGGTGCCCGGCGGCAGCAGGCCGGGCAGGGCGCCCGGCCGGAACAGGTCGCGCGATCTGGCGCCCTCGTCCTCGAGGCCGAACAGCACCTGTGCAATTGCGCCATCCGGCGCGGGCAGCGCGAGATAGCCGCCGGGCTTGGAGGCAAAGGCGCTCGCGGTGGCGAACTGGCGTTGCGCCGGCGGCAGCGCCTCAGCGACCTGATCCCAGCTCGATTTGGTAACGAAGGTGATCGGGATGGCGGTGGGCGACGTCTCGAAGACAGAAGGCATTGGCGGGTCCGGATCATCAGATCAAGCAGGTCGTAGGAACGAGACTTCGCAGAGTTTCGACGCCGCCGCAATCGGCTTTGCTGTCACCGGTCAGCGAGCCGCTACTCGCAGTGCGGGGGCCATGCTAGGTTCCGAGGACGGCCGCCAGCTGTTGGAGTTCGCTGGCGGCCGACGAGCCTGCCGGGAGGAATTGCAATGGAATTCGTGTGGAGCGTGGTCACGTTCATCGGCCAGGCCATCGAGGCGATCTTCGGCTATGTCGAGCACCATCATTGGATCTTCGCGTTCCTCGCCGGCGGCTACGTCTTCTATCTCCACGACCGCTCCGTCCACGCGCGGTTCGATGCGCTGGACAAGCGCATCGATGAAATCCGCAAGCGGCTCGCCATCGAATATTGACCGGGCGGGACGAAGCCGCCGTCGGGCAGATCTCGTATTCACTGCGCGACGGAGAGTGCAATTGCTGCGGGACCTGAACGAACAGGTGAAGGTGCTCGGCCTCGATCTCGGGGCCGGCGGGAAGGTGCCGCCGCAGACGCTGTCGTGAGCGGTGTGACTTGGCCGATGTTAACTGGCCGTTAGGGTTAACAGTCTATTGCTGGCGCGTTCGGCTCGATCAATCGGCTCGAGAGTCAAAGCGTCATGCGTCAACGGTTCAGTCTTGCCCGGCTTCTTGCGTCCACCTCGCTGATCGCGGCAGTGGCTATGAGCCTCGGCGGCTGCACGGGCATGTCGAAGCTCTCCGAGGTCACGGGCTCGGTCGGGCCGCGGGCGGAAGCCGCTCCCGCCGATCCCGCGCGCGCTGTCGAAGTCTATGGCGAGCGCTATCGTGCCAATCCCAAGGATGCCGGCGCCGCGCTCGCCTATGGCCAGGCCTTGCGCGCCAACGGGCAGCGCGCCCAAGCCGTCGCCGTGCTCGAGCAGGCGACCATCGCCAATCCCGGCAACAAGCCGCTGCTCGCCCAGTACGGCCGCGCGCTCGCCGACAACGGCAATTTCCAGCAGGCCTTCGACGTGTTGTCGAAGGCGCATTCGCCCGACAATCCGGATTGGCATCTGCTCTCGGTGCAGGGTACTGCGCTCGATCAGATGGGCCGGCACGAGGGGGCGCGCTCCTATTATGCGAGCGCCCTGAAGATCGCGCCGGGTGATCCCGGCGTCCTCTCCAATCTCGGCCTGTCCTACATGTTGACGAGGAACCTGCCCAAGGCCGAAGAGGCGCTGCGACAGGCTTACGCTTCGCCGCGCGCGAGCGCCCGGGTGCGGCAGAATCTCGCTCTGGTCGTCGGCCTCCAAGGACGCTTCGCCGAGGCCGAGACCATCGTCAAGGCGGACCTGCCGCCGGACCAGGCCGCAGCCAACGTCGCCTATCTCAAGGAAATGCTGAACCGCAACGACGCCCCGCGCGGCGCACCGAAGCGGACCCCGGTCGCTTCGCTCAGCCAGCCCGATTGAACGGCCTGATCTTGAACTTGACGTCGCCGGCGGACCGCGCGCCGGCCTCTCGCGTCAGTGCAGCTCGGTGATCTTGATGCCCGTCGGTCCGAGAATGACGACGAACAGCACCGGCAGGAAGAACAGGATCATCGGCACCGTCAATTTCGGCGGTAGCGCAGCGGCCTTCTTCTCGGCCTCATTCATGCGCATGTCGCGGTTTTCCTGCGCCATGACGCGCAGGGAATGCCCGAGCGGCGTACCGTAACGCTCCGCCTGCTGAAGCGCGAGACAGACCGACTTGACGCCTTCTAGCCCGGTGCGCCGCGCCAGGTTTTCATAGGCCATCTTCCGGTCCTGCAGGTAGGACAGCTCGGCCGTGGTCAGCGCGAACTCCTCCGACAGCGCAATCGACTGCCCGACGATCTCGGTGGAGACCTTCCGGAACGCCATTTCGACCGACATGCCGGATTCGATGCAGATCAACAGCAGGTCGAGCGCGTCGGGAAAGGCGCGCTTGATCGAGAGCTGGCGCTTGGAGATCGCGTTCTTGAGGAACAGCATCGGGGCCTGCAGGCCGAGATAGGCCGCGCCGACGCAGATGCCGATCTTGATCGGCATCGCCTGCTTCATGTGCGCGATCAAGAAGACGTAGACAGCGGCACCGACGAAGAGCCCGATCGGAGCGACCATGCGGGCAAACAGGAAGGTGATGTAGGGCGCCTGGCCGCGGTAGCCCGCCATGATGAGCTTGTCGCGGGCGGCTTCCTGCGCGAGCCATTTGGTGAGGTTGAAGTCCTCGACCACCTTGGAGACGAGCTGCTTCGGCGTCTGGCGCAGCGACACCTTCTCGCTCTTGTTGAGGCGCTCGCGCTCGCGCTGCCGCAGGCGTTCGCGCTCGCTCGCCACCGCCTTCATGCGCTTGGAGAGTCCCTCGCCGGCAAACAGCGGCATCACCAGCGTATAGACGGTGGCGCTGGCGGCAATGGCCGCCAGCAGCATGGTCATGAAGCGGACGTCATGTAGCTTCGAAACGAGAAACTCGACCATACGGCACCGTCAGAAATCGAAGTTGATCATCTTCTTCATCACCATGACGCCGATCGACATCCAGACGACGCAGCCGACCAGCATCAGCTGGCCGGTCGGGTGGGTCCAAAGCAGCGAGATATAGTGCGGCGTCGTGAGATAGACGAGGAACATCACGATCGGCGGCAGCGAGCCGATGATGCCGGCCGAGGCCTTGGCCTCCATCGACATCGCCTGAATCTTCTCCTTCATCTTCTTGCGGTCGCGCAGCACCTTGGAGAGGTTGCCGAGCGCTTCGGAGAGGTTACCGCCCGACTTCTGCTGGATCGAGATCACGATGCCGAAGAAATTCGCCTCTGGGAGCGGCATGCGGTCATACAGCCGCGAGCAGGCCTCGCCGAGCGGCATGCCGATCGCCTGCGTCTCGATGATCTGGAGGAATTCGCTGCGCAGCGGCTCCGGTGAATCGGCGGCGACGACCTTGATCGACTCGAACAGCGGCAGACCGGCCTTGATTCCGCGGACGATCACGTCGACCGCATCGGGCAGTGCCGCCAGGAACTTGGTCTCGCGACGCTTCTTGAGGAAGCCTAGCGCCCAGCGCGGCAGGCCGAAGCCGCCGGCAAAGCCGAGGCCGGCGGCGCCGAGCAGGCCGCCTCCGACGAACAGAGCAGCCGCGAACAGCACGCCCGCCACGACGGCGGACACGACCCAGAATTTCTGCGGGGTCCAGTCGAGCCCCGCCTGCGAGAGGCGGACGCTGAGCGGGATTCTCTTCTCCTGCTGGCGCCGCGCCTCGAGATCCTTGAGCGAAGTCTCGACCTGCTCACGGCGCGATCGTTGGCTCTTCTCGGTCTGCTTGGCTGCGGGCGTGTCGGCACGCGCGATCGAAGCGCGGCGGTTTTCGGCCTTTTGCTCCCCTGATAGGAGTGGATAGAGGAAGACCCAGGCGATGCCGCCAACGGCGGCCGTGGCGAGAAAGGCGAGGGCGAGGACCTGCATGTTCATGACGCTGACCTGCTCACGTTGTCGGCGCCAATTCGGCGGCGTCGAGCGCGGCGGCAAGGCGCTTCTCTTCGCCGTAATAGCGGGCGCGTTCCCAGAATTTCGGGCGGCCGATGCCGGTCGAGCGGTGCCGGCCGATGATCTTGCCGTTGGCGTCTTCGCCGATCAGGTCGTAGAGGAAGATGTCCTGGGTGATGATGGTGTCGCCTTCCATGCCCATCACTTCGGTGATGTGGGTGATGCGGCGCGAGCCGTCGCGCAGGCGCGCGGCCTGGACGATGACGTCGATGGATGCGCAGATCATCTCGCGAATGGTGCGCGAGGGCAGAGAGAAACCGCCCATGGTGATCATGGATTCGCAACGCGACAGCGCCTCGCGCGGATTGTTGGCATGCAGCGTCCCCATCGAGCCGTCATGGCCGGTGTTCATGGCCTGAAGCAGGTCGAACGCCTCGGGTCCGCGGACTTCGCCGACGATGATGCGTTCGGGGCGCATACGGAGGCAGTTGCGCACCAGCTCGCGCATGGTGACTTGGCCTTCGCCTTCGATGTTGGGCGGGCGGGTTTCGAGCCGGACCACATGAGGCTGCTGGAGCTGGAGCTCGGCCGCGTCCTCGCAGGTGATGACGCGTTCGTCGTGCTCGATGTAGTTGGTCAGACAGTTGAGCAGCGTCGTCTTGCCCGAGCCGGTGCCGCCGGAGATCAGCACGTTGCAGCGGACCCGGCCGATGATCTGGAGGATCTCGGCGCCTTCCGGCGAGATCGCGCCGAACTTGACGAGCTGATCGAGCGTCAGCTTGTCCTTCTTGAATTTGCGGATGGTGAGGGCGGGGCCGTCGATCGCGAGCGGCGGCACGATGGCATTGACGCGGGAGCCGTCGGCGAGGCGCGCGTCGCAGATCGGCGAGGATTCGTCGACGCGCCGGCCGACCTGGCTGACGATGCGCTGACAGATGTTGAGGAGCTGCTGATTGTCTCGAAAGCGGATTCCGGTGCGCTGGATCTTGCCCCCGACCTCGATGAAGACGGTGCCGGCGCCGTTCACCATGATGTCGGCGATGTCGTCGCGCGCGAGCAGAGGCTCCAGCGGGCCATAGCCGAGCACGTCGTTGCAGATATCGTCGAGCAGTTCCTCCTGCTCGGCGATCGACATCACGATGTTCTTGATCGCGATGATCTCGTTGACGATGTCGCGAATTTCCTCGCGGGCGGACTCGGAATCGAGCTTGGCGAGCTGGGCGAGGTCGATGGCCTCGATCAGTGCACCGAAGATGGTCGCCTTGACCTCGTAATAATTGTCCGAGCGCCGGCTCTCCATGGCGGGAGGCGGCGGCGCCTTGGCAGGGGCAAGCGATGGCGAGGCGACGGCCGGCGGGAGCGGGGCGCGCGACACCGTCGCCGCCGGAGCCTGGGAGGGCTCGGGCAACACGGCGCCGGGCTTGGGAGCCCGAAAGTCGGTGTCTGTTCCGCTACGCTTACCGAACACTTAACAACTCCATGCGGCGGCTTATTTTCCCCGCAACTTCTCAATCAGGGGTGAAAACAAGGACGACTTTTGTTTCTTCGTCTCGCTGCGACCAGTCAGGCGCTGGGCGATCTGAAGGAACATCTCGATCGACTTGTGATTGGCCGAGATCTCCGCGATCATCTGGCCATTGTTGGCCGCCGAGCCGAAGATCTGCGGCTCGAACGGGATCGACGCGACCGGCTGGCTCTCGATCGCCTTGGCGAATTCCGTGGCGGCGATTTCGGGCCGTTTCGGGACACCGACCTGGTTCAGGCAGTAGAGCGGCGGCCGGTCGTTGGGGCGCGAGGCCTTCAACAGATCGAACAGGTTCTTGGTATTGCGCAAATTGGCGAGATCGGGCGCGGCCACGATCAGGATGTCGTCGGCTCCGATCAAGGCGCGCTTGGTCCAGCCCGACCATTGGTGCGGGATGTCGAGCACGATGCAGGGCATGGTGGAACGCAGCGTGTCGAACACGGAATCGAAGGCGTCGGAGCCGAAGTCATAGACCCGGTCGAGCGTCGCGGGCGCCGCCAGCAGGCTGAGATGGTCGGTGCATTTCGATAGCAGGCGGTCGATGAAGGCCGTATCGACGCGATCGGGTGAGAACACGGCGTCGGCAATGCCCTGTGGCGGGTCCTGGTTGTAGTCCAGCCCGGCGGTGCCGAAAGCGAGGTCGAGATCCGCGACGACCGCATCCATCGCAAGATCGCGGGCGATCGCCCAGGCGACATTGTGGGAGATGGTGGAAGCGCCGACGCCGCCCTTGGCGCCGACCACGGCGATGATGCGGCCGACCGCCTTGGCTTCCGGCGCCGAGAACAGGTTGCAGATCGAGCGCACGACGTCGATCGCGCCGACCGGCGCGAGCACGTAGTCGCTGACGCCACGGCGCACCAGCTCGCGGTAGAGCATGACGTCGTTGATACGCCCGATCACCACCACGCGGGTGCCGGCGTCGCAGACGGTAGCGAGCTGATCGAGCCCGCCCAGGAGGTCGCTGCGACCGTCGCTTTCGAGCACGATCACGTTCGGGGTCGGAGCGGAGCGATAGGCTTCGATCGCCGCCGCCATGCCGCCCATCTGGATCTTCAGATGAGCCTTGCCGAGACGGCGATCCTCGCCGGCCGACTGCACCGCGGCAGCGGTCTCCACGGTCTCGCAGAACGCCTGCACCGAGACACGCGGCGAGGGCGCAATATGCTCCTCGACCGGCGGGGGCGGTGTTTCCGGCTGCTCTTCTTGAGGCTGGCGAGCGTAGCTGATCATTTGCCGGTGTCGCTGAGTTTGGCCTTGTCGGCTTCGGGATGGAGGGTCGCCGTCGTCGTCCCCTTGCGATACTTCTCGAAGGCCGTGGTGCGACGCGCTATATAGGGTGGCGTTTCCGCCCTCGGCTGCTCGAGGTCCGACGGATTGTCGACCATCGCCGCGAGGTTGCGCTGATAGGCGCAGCCGTAATTGTAATAGTCCTTGTTCTCGAACCAGCTCTTGTTCTTGATCGAGGGGCCGATGTCGTCCGGCCACAGGCCGCAGGGGCCCGCGACCGCGGCGATCTTGGAGTAAGTAAGTCGGATCGGCGGCAGGAAGCGCCTGTCTTCCGGCTGATAGGGGCGAACGATGACGCCGCGCGGCGGAACCCCTGCCGCCGCCAGCATCGCCTGGATCTCTCGCATGGTGTCCGCGACCGGTCGCGCGTTGGGCGTGCCGGATGGCACGTCGATCCGGATGGCGCCGGTGCCCTCGTGCAGCCAGGCCGAGGCGACGCCCATGACGTCGGCGCGCTGGGCAGCGGTCAAGCCGCCGCGCGCGTGGCCGACGAAGACGACGATCGAGCGGTCCTGCTCTTCGATCGCGATCGGATGGCGCTGCTTGTAATCGTCGGGAATGGAGGCGGTGACGGCTTCGTCGTGCTGGCAGCCGCCGAGCGCGAGCGCCATGCCGACGAGCGCGCCACCGAGGCGTATGGCGCGTTTGCGAAGCTGGGGTGGTCTTGTGATCATCGTGAAGTCCCCGTTCCGCTTCAGTCGGTGATGAAGCCGTAGGTGCCGCGGTAATTCCTGGCCGGTTCGGTCCGGCCGGGCACGCCGTAGATGCGGTTGATGTTGCCGAGCAACTCGGCCTGCGGATCGGCCGGGGCGGCGAAGCCGTCATCCGGCCGCGACAGGTCCTTTTGCGCGACCGCGCGAACGACATAGGGCGTCACGATCACGACCAGTTCGGTTGCGTTGTTGACGAAGTCGCGGCTGCGGAACAGCGTGCCGAGGACCGGGAGCTGCATCAGCCCCGGCAGTCCGCTGACCGCCTGCTTGGTCTGCTGCTGGATCAGGCCGGCCATCGCCATCGCGCCGCCCGAGGGAATTTCCAGCGATGTCTCGGCGCGGCGGGTCCGGATCGAGGGCACCGTCAGAGAGTTCACCGACGTCGCGCTCACGGCCTGGGACAGCGTGATCGCATTTTCGTTCGACAGCTCCGAGACCTCGGTCATCACGCGCAGGCTGATCTTGCCCTCGCTCAGAACCACGGGGGTGAAGTTGAGCGAGATGCCGAACTTCTTGAAGCTGATCTGGGTGGTACAGACATGCGTGACGGGATCGCAGGCATAGCCTGCCGGCACCGGGAATTCACCGCCGGCAATGAAGGTCGCCGACTCGCCGGAGATCGCGGTCAGGTTCGGCTCGGCCAACGTACGGATCACGCCCGCGGTCTCCATCGCGCGCAGGGTGGCCTGCACGGTCGGCGTCGCACCGAACTTCGTGGTCAGGTTGTTGCCGTCCACGAGGTTCTTGCCGAGAGCCGTGAACGGATTCGAGTTGGAGAAGCTCACCACAGAGGTGCCGTAGTTCAGGTTCGCGGAGAGGTCGATGCCGAGCTGCTTGACGATGTTGCGCTGGACTTCGGCCACCGTCACCTTCAGCATGACCTGGTCGCGGCCGCGGACCACGATCGAGTTCACCACCTTGTCGGCGCTGCCGGCGAGCCGTGCGGCGAGATCGTTGGCCTGCTGCGCTTCCAACGGGTTCGCCGCCGTGCCGGTCAGGACGATGCCGTCGCCGAGGCCGTCGATCTGGATGTCGGAATTGGGCAGGATCTGCTTCAGCGCGGCCCGGACGCCGTTGAGGTCGCGCTTGACCGCGATGTCATAGGCCGCAATCTGCTGGCCGGCGGAATCGAAGAACACGATGTTGGTCTGGCCGACGGTGGCGCCGATGATGTAGGCGCGCTGCGCCGAGCGGACCACGGCATTGGCGATCTTGGGATCGGCGACCAACACGTCCTTGATGTCGCGCGGCAGGTCGATCACGACAGACTTGCCGATGCCGAGCGAGAGGAAACGCGCGTTCATCTGGCCGTCGGCCGCGACCGGCGCCACGGGACGGTAGTCGGCGGCGATCACCGGGCTGAGGGCCGGGTTTAGCGTCAGCGCGAGGGCGGCCGAAAACGACAGGGCGCGAACCAGTGAGGTTCGCATCGTCGCCAGATTTGCCCTGCATTTCATATCGACTGCCTTCATCTTGCTTTCGCCGCCTGACTCGGAATGCCGTAGCGAATGATCGAAACGCCGTCGCGCTTCTGTGCGGATTCGTCGAGCGTGATCTCGCTCATCTTGACGTCGGCTATGCTGCGCAACGCCAGCGACAGCGTTCCGGCCTGACGGGCCGACGAAAGCGCCTGGGTCTGCGCGGGATTGAGCTCCAAGGTCACGGTCTTGCCGACCACCGTGTTCTGGCCGTCCTTCTCCTTCGGCGCCTGGTCGATGGCCAGGACGCGGATGTTGGTCAGGATGATCTCGGAGGTGACGATGTCCGGAGCACCGTTGCTCTGGTCCGGATTCTTGAGGCGGCGCGTGAGGATCACATCGACGCGGTCGTTGGGCAGGATGAAGCCGCCTGCGCCGGTCTCCGGCGAGATCTCGGTCGAGATCGCCCGCATGCCGCTCGGCAGGATGGCCGCCATGAAGCCGGAGCCCTCGGCCTTAACCAGCTTCTGGTCGCGGATCGGCTCACCCTGAATGAAAGGAGCGCGCGCGATCGAGCCGGTCACCTGGGTCACACCCTCGGGACGCTCGTTGCGGCGGATGAAAGTAGCGCTGGCGGTCGCGGCCGGCCAGGTCTGCCATTGCACGTCTTCCGGCTTCACGGTCTGGCCGAGACCGATGTCGTTCTTGGCGACCAGGACGTCGACGGTCGGAAGCTGTGCGACCGGAGCCGGAGGCGGCGCAGAATTGTCCGTGCCGCTCGCCAGGTACGCGGCGACGCCGCCGGCGCAGATGGCGACGGTCAGGACGACAATGCGTGCCCTATTCATACGCTTCACTTTCCAACAAAACGCCGCGACGCTGCCGCCGCCGTGATCGGCAGTTGACCAGCTATTCGTCAAAGCATGGTTAATGAGGCGTATCTAAATCGCCTTAACGCCGGGTTTAGCCGGTGCGTTCAGCGCAGCGCGAGGTGAGCGAGATCGATCGCCTTCACCCATTCGGTCTCCGGGTAAACCATCAGCGCGCTCAGTGCGAGCGCGATGCCGTAGGGAATACCGCTCTCCTTGGCGTGCAGCCGTGCGAGCCAGGCCTGACCCGCCAGTCCGTAGGGCAGCGGCCACTGCCGGAACTGGAGCAGGAGCAGCGTCAGCGCCCCGCCGAACAGCGAGGCGTAGAGCAGAAAGTTCATCAGATGCGCAAAGCCGAACCAGAGTGCGACGGAGGCCGCGACCTTGGCATCGCCGCCGCCGACCCAGCCCATCGCAAAGCAGGTGAAGGCCACGACCAGCAGGAGTGCGCTGGCACCGACATGGCTCAGCATCTCATAAGGTGCCATGCCACCGGCGAGAGCGAGGGCGAAGAAGCCGGCGACCAATGCCAGCGACACGCGGTTCGAGATCGTCATCGTGAAGAGGTCGCTCGCAGCGGCGAATGCCATGAGAGCCGGGAAGAGCAGAAGGCGCGCAAGGTCGAGGATCATGGGCTGCGTCTTGAGGCCTGGTTGTGTCGCCGAAGCTGGCGGCGCGGATGCTAGCCGGCAGTGCTAAACAAACCGACAACGGCAGCCGAGTGGCGAGGCTGGCTCCGCCGCGAGCGTGCTCACCAGAGGCTGGCAATGCGCACGGCGAGCGTGACCGTCGCAAGCAGCAGCGCAAGGCAGACCCAATAGGCCGGCGAGCCGGTCTGCGCCGCCTTCGCCTCGTTCGCCGCGACCGCGGCATCGGTTCTGTACTCGCGCAACGCCACTGGAACTCGCCGTCTTCAGAAAAACAAAGGCCCCGGAGGTCCGGGGCTTTTGCGAATCGCTCGTCGGGTACTTACTTCAGCGACGAGCTGATCGAGCCGAACTTGGTGTTCAGCGAGCTGCCGAGATTGTTGACGACCGTGATGATGGCCAACGCGATGCCGGCGGCGATCAGACCGTATTCGATGGCGGTGGCGCCGGATTCGTCCTTCGCGAAACGCGCAATCAAGTTCTTCATGAACAAAACTCCTTCTGGGTGGGATCGCCTCGTTCGGCGCTGTCTTTGACGCGACGAAGATGAGAGCCGAGCTCTTTCGGTAGCGTTAATTCAATCGCGCAAATCCGCTTGTCGCGCGATGCTTTTGGCCAGAGTGAATTTCGTCTTAAGGCGGCCGTTGAATTCGGCCCGGTTCCGAATGCAGCGCACGCGCCGGCGGGCTTCACCCTCCCTTAAATCTAGCGGAGTAGGCCTGGGCGGGACCAGCAATTCGGAAGTGAGGCGACGATGTCGAGCCTGCCCATGCAAGTCGCCCTGATGCTCGGCGAGACCATCGCGAAGGTGGTCCCCATCACCCTGGTGCTCGCGGCAGTCTTCACCGTGCTCGAGCATTTCTGGGCCTGCAATCCCGGCGCGCCGTGGTGGCGCAAGCGGGAGATCATCACCGACATCTGCTACTGGTTCTTCGTTCCGGTGTTCGCCCGCACGATGCGGATCGGACTGCTGATCGTCGGCGCCGGCGTCGTCTTCAACATCCATGATGCCGACGAGCTCATCGCCTTCTACGACAATGGCCATGGCCCGCTGTCGCAGCTGCCGCTGTGGGTGCAGGCCGTGCTGTTCCTGGCGCTGTCCGATTTCCTGCTGTACTGGCTGCACCGGCTTTTCCATGACGGCGGGTTCTGGAAGTACCACGCAATCCATCATTCGTCGGAGGAGATCGGCTGGATTTCCGCGGCGCGCTTCCATCCCGTCAATCTCATGCTCGGGACGATCAGCGTCGACGTCGTGCTGCTGATGGCCGGTATCTCCCCGAACGTCATGATCTGGGTCGGCCCGTTCACCACCTTCCATTCGGCCTTCGTGCACGCCAACTTGAACTGGACCTTCGGACCGTTCAGATACGTGCTGGCGACGCCGGTGTTCCACCGCTGGCACCACACCTCACTGGAAGAGGGAGGCGACACCAATTTTGCCGGGACGTTCCCGATCTGGGACGTGCTGTTCGGCACCTTCCGTATGCCGGAGGGCAGGCTGCCGCAGGATTACGGCAAGGACGAAGCGACCATGCCGAAGGAAATCGGCGGCCAGCTCGCCTATCCGTTCCGCCACTAGGGCGGCGTCAACGTCTCCAGAGGGCTACAAAGCGCCGGTCCCTTCAAACAATAGTCGGCGAGTTTGCGGAACGTTCACGAATTAAGGGCAGGTTAGCCGGGTCGGGCACCGGCTCCGCTGTATCTGATCGTTTCTGCCGGTTTGTGACGTCCCGGGGGTAAGTGTATGCGTAAAGAATTGCTGCGCCGTCAGGCGCGCGTCTGCCTTCTGGTTGCGGCTGCGATGCTGGCATCGCCTGGTGCCGGCCTTGCCGAGCCCACCGCCGACACCATTGCCGTCAATGTCGACCAGGCCAAGCTGGTCCGGCTCCCCGGCAAGGTCGCGACCATCGTGGTCGGCAATCCCCTGATCGCGGACGTCACGCTGCAGCCCGGGGGCATGATCGTCGTGACCGGGAAGGGTTATGGTGCCACCAATTTCATCGCGCTCGACCGGGGCGGCGAGATCCTGGTCGACCGCCAGATCCAGGTCGAAGGTCCGAGCGACCGGCTCGTCACCGTCTATCGCGGGATCGAGCGCGAGTCCTACAGCTGCATGCCGCTTTGCCAGCGTCGCTTGACGCTCGGCGACAGCGACGCCTACTTCAACCACACGATGACCCAGGCAGGCTCGCTGAGCAACAATGCCAGCGGGGCTGCCGGCGGGGCCGCCAAGACCAACTAGCAGGACCGATTGGCGCTCTGCCCGGGCAGGATATCCGTGCCGCGTACGGAGAAGTCTTCGAACATGAAAAGGCCGTGCGTTGCGCACGGCCTTTTTTAATTCCTTGGCTCGCCTGAGCCGGCCCGGGTCAATATCCGGGGGCCCGGCAGGCTCAGCCCGCGGCGCGGAGGTTGTCCGCTGCCGACTTGCCGGAGCGGCGGTCGGCCACGATCTCGTAGGAGACCTTCTGACCTTCCTGCAGCGAGCCGAGGCCCGCGCGCTCGACGGCGCTGATGTGAACGAACACGTCCTTGCCGCCGTCGTCGGGCTGGATGAAGCCATAACCCTTGGTCGCGTTAAACCACTTCACGGTTCCCATGCTCACTGGGGTAGTCCCTTCTAGATAGCACAATGTAAGAGCCTGCTCGCGCAGGCAGGTTAGATCGAATTTTTGGAAGGGTCGTCAGCGTGTCTGAACCGGCTGTACCGGTGGATGCTAATGTCGTCCGGCCGAAAATCGATTAATTCATTTTATCGGAATTAAGGCCTCAAAACAATCCTGACGCGCACGATTTTTTGATCCGCCGTGATATGCCCACGGCGGATCAGCATACAGGTCAGAACTTTACTTCCGCGCTCGCGCGCCGGGAGGCGACTAACGGCGGCGGAACTGGCCGCCGCGCTGCGCCCCACCCCGCGGCGGGCCGCCGGGCGTCGAGGGACGTTCGTCCTTGTGACGGAAAATCAGTCGGCCCTTCTCGAGGTCGTAGGGCGACATCTCCACCGTCACGCGGTCGCCCGCGAGTGTCTTGATGCGGTTCTTCTTCATCTTGCCGGCGGTGTAGGCAACGATCTCGTGTCCGGCGTCGAGCTGCACGCGGTAGCGGGCGTCGGGGAGGATTTCGGTGACCAGTCCTTCGAACTGGATCAGCTCTTCCTTGGCCATGTGGTTGTCTCCAGGTCGTGGACGACTAGTGCGAATGAGGATTGCGATTCGGTCGGCCGTTGGGACGACTCTCGCGACGCAAAAAGGCAACGCCTTGTATTCCATCGGGCTTGCCGGCGCTATGCGCGGGACGCTGTTCCGACCGATCGATTGGTGAGGAATTCATCTTACCACCGGAATGGCGGCGGCGGCGAGACCCCTTCGACGTGTTGTGGTTCTCACCGGACCTGCCATCAACAGGCCGGCCCTCGACATGCCGTCCTTCGCCATGCCGTCCATCAGCATGTCTTGCGCCGTGCGGGCGCTGGCCGGGACGGCCTGGCCGGCCCGAGCGATGCTGCGCAGCAGCAGGCGCCTGGGCGGCCTCGCGGCCGGCGTCGGTGCGGTGATCCTCGCGCGGCAGCGCCACCCGGATCAGGCGCTCGATATCGCGGAGATAGCTGAGCTCTTCGCCGCCGGCCACGAGCGAGATCGCGGTGCCGTCGGCGCCGGCGCGCGCGGTGCGGCCGATGCGGTGGACATAGGTCTCGGGCACGTTGGGCAGATCGAAATTGATGACGTGGCTGATGCCGTCGACGTCGATGCCGCGGGCGGCGATGTCGGTGGCGATTAGGGTGCGGATCTCGCCCGAGCGGAACTGGGCGAGCGTGCGCTCGCGATGGTTCTGCGACTTGTTGCCGTGGATGGCGTTGGCGGCGATGCCCGCCTTGGCCAGCGTCTTCACCACCTTGTCGGCGCCGTGCTTGGTGCGGGTGAAGACCAGCGCGCGGTTGATCGGCTCGTCCTTCAGCAGCTTGGTGAGGAAGGCGGGCTTGGCCGAGAAATCGACCTGGAGGATGCGCTGGTTGATCCGCTCGGCGGTGGAGGAGACCGGGGTCACCGCGACGCGGGCGGGATCACGCAGCATGGCATCGGCGAGCTCGGCGATGTCCTTCGGCATGGTGGCCGAGAAGAACAGCGTCTGGCGCTTGATCGGGAGTTTCGCGACGATTTTGCGGATGTCGTTGATGAAGCCCATGTCGAGCATGCGGTCGGCCTCGTCGAGCACGAGGAACTCGACGCTCGAGAGCTTCAGACCGTTGCTCTGCACGAGGTCGAGCAGGCGGCCGGGGGTGGCGACCAGAACCTCGACGCCGGGCATCAGCGAGCGGACCTGGCGGCCCATCGGCACGCCACCGATGGCGAGTGTCGAGGACAGGCGGATGTGGCGGCCATAGGCGTTGAAGCTGTCGAGGATCTGGCCGGACAGTTCGCGGGTGGGCGACAGCACCAGCACACGGGCCGTCTTGGGCTGCGGCTTGATGCGGTTCTCGAGCAGGCGATGCAGGATCGGCAGCGCGAAGGACGCGGTCTTGCCGGTGCCGGTCTGGGCGATGCCGACGACGTCGCGGCCGGTCAGCGCCAGCGGGATGGTCTGGGCCTGGATCGGGGTGGGGGTGACGTAGTTCTCTTCACGAAGAGCGCGCGCGATGGGTTCGGCGAGGCCGAAATCCTGAAACGAAGTCAAAAGAGGGGTACTTTCCATGTCAAAAGCGGGCGCCCGGCGCATTCGGCGCGGCGCGCGCATAGGGTGTCGAGAAGACACCTGCGTGTTTGGGGTGTCGGATGGGCTTGGGAGATATGGGGCAAGCCAGAGCCCCGTAGGGGCTTAAGAACACGCAGCTCGCAACGACGGCTTGATTCGCAAGCAGTCTCGGGCGTTCATATGGAACATCGTAGGGGCGCTTTCAAGGCAAGCTCGCCTCAAACGGCGGTTGCGGTGCAAAAATAGTTATGCCGGAAATTTAGCCAGAATTGGCAATTTGCATAAAAAATAGACTGCCTGCCGCTTTCGCATACATTTCAGTTGCCCAGGGTTTAGGCTGGCAGACCGCGGCTAAGCTTGGAATTCTGGTTATTTTATAAGTAAATCCAATGGCTTGAGAGGTGCTCAGTCCATGGCATGGTTCTTGCGAATCCGTTAATCGCAGGCGGCCGTGGGGCCGTTTCGCAGCGTTTTCACGTCTGCGTCAGGGAGATGATACACTCATGCTTAGCAAATCCACTCACGATATAGCGGCGTCATTTAGCCGCCGCGGTGTTCTCGCTGCGACCGCCGGACTGATGCTCGGTCTGGCTTCATTGACTGGCGCCAAGGCCGCGGACGACACCATCAAGGTCGGCGTGCTTCACTCCCTTTCCGGCACCATGGCCATCAGCGAGACCACGCTGAAGGACACCATCCTCTTCCTGATCGACGAGCAGAACAAGAAGGGCGGCGTGCTCGGCAAGAAGCTCGAAGCCGTCGTCGTCGACCCCGCTTCCAACTGGCCGCTGTTCGCCGAGAAGGCGCGCGAGCTGATCACCAAGGACAAGGTCTCGGTCGTGTTCGGCTGCTGGACCTCGGTGTCGCGCAAGTCGGTGCTCCCGGTCTTCAAGGAGCTGAACAACATCCTGTTCTACCCCGTGCAGTACGAGGGCGAGGAGAGCGAGCGCAACGTGTTCTACACGGGTGCTGCGCCGAACCAGCAGGCGATCCCCGCCGTCGACTATCTGATGAAGGAAGAGAAGGTGAAGCGCTGGGTGCTCGCGGGCACCGACTACGTCTATCCGCGCACCACCAATAAGATCCTGGAAGCCTATCTGAAGTCCAAGGGTGTCGCCCAGGAAGACATCATGATCAACTACACGCCGTTCGGTCATTCCGACTGGCAGACGATCGTGGCCGACATCAAGAAGTTCGGCTCGGCCGGCAAGAAGACCGCAGTGGTCTCCACCATCAACGGCGATGCCAACGTTCCCTTCTACAAGGAACTCGGCAACCAGGGCATCAAGGCCAAGGACATCCCGGTGGTCGCTTTCTCGGTGGGTGAGGAAGAGCTCGCCGGCATCGACACCAAGCCGCTGGTCGGCCATCTCGCCGCCTGGAACTACTTCGAGTCGATCAAGACCAAGGACGGATCGAACGAGAAGTTCATCAAGGACTGGCAGGCCTATACCAAGAACCCGAAGCGCGTGACCAACGACCCGATGGAGGCGCACGTGATCGGCTTCAACATGTGGGTGAAGGCAGTCGAGAAGGTGAAGTCGACGGATCCGGACAAGGTGATCGACGCGCTTCCCGGCATCGAGGCGCCGAACCTGACCGGCGGCGTGTCGAAGATGCTGCCGAACCACCACATCACCAAGCCGGTGTTCATCGGCGAGATCAAGGGCAATGGCCAGTTCGACGTGGTCTGGAAGACGCCGGGCCTCGTTGCCGGCGATGCCTGGTCGAAAGAGCTGGACGGTTCCAAGGACCTGATCGGCGACTGGGTCGGCAAGAAGTGCGGCAACTTCAACACCAAGACCAACAAGTGCCTCGGTTCGGGCTCCTGATCCCGACCTGACGCTCCATGACACGATCGGAGAGGGCGGCGATCCCGCCGCCTTCTCCAACCATTTCTGCCGGGGTCATTCACAGTGCCAGCCCATTTGTCTGCCCGTCTCTGCTCGCTTGTGCTTTCGCTGTTTCTGATCGCGTTCGCGCTGCCGGCCTTCGCCGGTCCGTTCGAGGATGCGGTCGCCAAATTCGCCAATGACGATTTTTCCGACACGGAGGAGGCGATCGGTGCGGTCGCGAGCAGCGGCAATGCGCTGGCATTCCCGATCATCAGCGCGCTGCAGGACGGCCGCCTCATGGCCGATCCGGATAGCAAGAAGGTTTATGTCACCGGCGCCGACGGTAAGTCGATCGACGCCGCAACAGGCCAGTCCGTGGCCAGCGTTCCCGACAGCGCGAGCGCGGTTCGCCTCAACAACCGCCTGCGCCGCAGCGTGGACGCCGCGCTCGGCAGCCTGACGCTTCAGTCGCCCGATCTGTCGACGCGCCTCCAGGCCGCACAGTCGGTGTTCAAGTCGCATGAGGAGGCCGCGCTCGAGGCGGTCGAGGCCGCGCTGGCCAAGGAAGGCAACAGATCCGTCAAGACCGCGCTCGGCGAAGCCCGCGCGGCCATCCTGCTGTTCAAGTCGGACGCCACCGAGGTCGAGAAGCTGGAGGCCGTTGCCACCCTCAAGGCGCGCGGCGACCAGGAGGCGCTGGCGATGCTTACCGGCATGGGCGACCAGCCGGCCTCGGTGAGCAAGGCTGCCGCGAGCGCGATCGGCTCGATCCAGAACTCGCTTGCGGTCTGGTCCATGGTGCAGAATGCCTGGTATGGCCTCTCGCTCGGCTCGGTGCTGCTGCTCGCGGCGATCGGCCTCGCCATCACCTTCGGCGTGATGGGCGTGATCAACATGGCCCATGGCGAGATGGTGATGATCGGGGCCTACACCACCTTCGTGGTGCAGGAGGTGATCCGCACCCGCTATCCCGGCCTGTTCGACTATTCGCTCTTGATCGCGGTGCCGCTCGCCTTCCTCGTCGCCGGTGCCATCGGCGTCCTGATCGAGCGCAGCATCATCCGCTTCCTCTACGGCCGTCCGCTGGAGACGCTGCTGGCGACCTGGGGCCTGTCGCTGGTGTTGCAACAGGCTGTGCGCACCATGTTCGGCCCGACCAACCGCGAGGTCGGCAACCCCTCCTGGATGAGCGGCGCGTTCGAACTCGGCCAGATCACTATCACCTATAACCGGCTCTGGATTCTCTGCTTCACACTCGCCGTGTTCGCGATCCTGCTCGCGATGCTGCGCTATACCGCGCTCGGCCTCGAGATGCGCGCGGTGACGCAAAACCGCCGCATGGCGGCTTCGATGGGCATTGCGACCTCGCGCGTCGATGCGCTCACTTTCGGGCTCGGCTCGGGCATTGCCGGCATTGCGGGCGTGGCGCTGTCGCAGATCGACAATGTCAGCCCCAATCTCGGCCAGAGCTACATCATCGACAGCTTCATGGTCGTGGTGTTCGGCGGCGTCGGCAATCTCTGGGGCACCCTGGTCGGCGCCTTCACGCTCGGCATCGCCAACAAGTTCCTGGAGCCGGTCGCCGGCGCCGTGCTCGGCAAGATCGCCATCCTGGTTCTCATCATCCTGTTCATTCAAAAGCGCCCGCGCGGCCTGTTCGCGCTCAAGGGCCGTGCGGTGGAAGCATGACTCCTCACATGCTGACGCGCTCGCTGGACCGCAGTGCGACGATCTTCCTTGCTGTCGTCGCAGCCTGCGGCATCCTCATCCCGCTCTCCAACCTGCTGCTGCCCGCGGGCTCGTTCCTGCAGGTGCCGACCTATCTCGTCGCGCTCTGGGGTAAATATGTCTGCTACGCCATCCTCGCGCTCGCGATCGACCTGATCTGGGGCTATTGCGGCATCCTCTCGCTCGGCCACGGTGCGTTCTTCGCGCTCGGCGGCTACGCCATGGGCATGTACCTGATGCGGCAGATCGGCACCCGTGGCGTCTACGGCAACCCGATCCTGCCCGACTTCATGGTATTCCTGAATTGGCAGAAGCTGCCCTGGTACTGGTACGGCTTCGATATGTTCTGGTTTGCGGCCCTGATGGTGCTGGTCGTGCCGGGCCTGCTCGCCTTCTGCTTCGGCTGGCTCGCCTTCCGCTCCCGCGTCACCGGCGTGTATCTGTCGATCATCACGCAGGCGATGACCTATGCACTGTTGCTCGCCTTCTTCCGTAATGATTTCGGCTTTGGCGGCAACAATGGCCTGACCGACTTCAAGGACATCCTCGGCTTCAACGTGCAGGCGGAGGGCACGCGTGCCGCATTGTTCGCGCTGAGCTGTCTGGCGCTGATTGCAGGTTTCCTGATCTGCCGCGCCATTGTCTCCTCCAAGCTCGGCAAGGTGCTGATCGCGGTGCGCGATGCGGAATCGCGCACGCGCTTCCTCGGCTACCGCGTCGAATCCTACAAGCTGTTCGTGTTCACGGTGTCGGCCTGCATGGCCGGCGTCGCCGGCGCGCTCTACGTGCCTCAGGTCGGCATCATCAATCCATCCGAATTCGCGCCCGGCAATTCGATCGAGGCGGTGATCTGGGTCGCGGTCGGCGGCCGCGGCACGCTGGTCGGTGCCGCGCTCGGCGCCATCGTCGTCAATTACGCCAAGACCTTCTTCACCTCCGGAGTGCTGGCGCCGTACTGGCTGTTCATGCTGGGCGCGCTGTTCATCCTGGTGACGCTGCTGCTGCCCAAGGGCATCGTCGGCACCTTCAATGCCTGGTGGGACTCCTCGAGGGAAAAGCGCACCGCTGCAGCCATTGCGAGCGCTGCGGCCGAAGACGGCGTCACCGAACCCAAGATGGCGGAGTAGGGCGATGAACGTCATGGACACCCGCGCAACCTCCGCAATGCTTTACCTGGACGGCGTGCACGTCTCGTTCGACGGCTTCCACGCCATCAACAATTTGTCGCTGACGCTCGAGCCCGGCGAGATGCGCGCCATCATCGGTCCGAACGGCGCCGGCAAGACCACGATGATGGACATCATCACCGGCAAGACCAAGCCGGACGAGGGCACCGTGCTGTTCGACGGCGTCACCGATCTGACGCGGCTCGACGAGACCCGCATCGCCGAGCTCGGCATCGGCCGCAAGTTCCAGAAGCCGACCGTGTTCGAGAGCCAGAGCGTGCAGGACAATCTCCTGCTCGCGCTCAACGTCGATCATTCGGTTCGCGGCACGCTGTTCTGGCGCGGCAGCAAGGCGGAATCCGAGCGCATCGACAAGGTGCTGGAGACGATCCGCCTCACCGAGGCCCGCAACCGCCTCGCCGGCAGCCTCAGCCACGGTCAGAAGCAGTGGCTCGAGATCGGCATGCTGCTGGCGCAGGATCCGAAGCTGCTCCTCGTCGACGAGCCGGTCGCAGGGATGACCGACGTCGAGACGCATCTCACCGCCGAGCTGCTCAAAGAGATCAACAAGACCCACACCGTGATGGTCGTTGAGCACGACATGACCTTTGTGCGCGAGCTCGGCGTCAAGGTCACCTGCCTGCATGAAGGCACCGTGCTGGCGGAAGGCACCATCGACCAGGTCTCGTCGAACGAGCGGGTCATCGAAGTCTATCTGGGACGCTGAGCGATGCTTGAGGTCAAGGACATCAACCTGTTCTACGGCGCTGCCCAAGCGCTGCGCGGCGTCTCGATCTCGGCCGAGCCGGGCAAGGTGACTTGCGTGCTCGGGCGCAACGGCGTCGGCAAGACCTCGCTGTTGCGCGCCATGGTCGGGCAATATCCGATCTCCTCGGGCGCGATCGTGCTCGACGGCAGCGACATCACGGGCCTGAAGCCCTATGAGCGGGCGCGCAAAGGCATCGGCTTCGTGCCGCAGGGCCGCGAGATCTTTCCGCTGCTCACGGTCGAGGAGAACCTCAAGACCGGCTTCGGCCCGCTCAGGCGCGAGGACAAGCACATTCCGGACGACGTATTCTCGCTCTTCCCCGTGCTGCAATCCATGCTCGGCCGGCGCGGTGGCGACCTCTCCGGCGGCCAGCAGCAGCAGCTCGCGATTGGGCGCGCGCTGGTGATGCGACCAAAGCTGCTGCTGCTCGACGAGCCGACCGAGGGCATCCAGCCCTCGATCATCAAGGACATCGGCCGCGCCATCTCTTACTTGCGCAACCTAGGCAACATCGCGATCGTCCTGGTCGAACAATATCTCGACTTTGCCTGCGAACTCGGCGACAGTTTCGCGGTGATGGATCGCGGCGCGGTGAAGTTCACCTGCGACCGCTCCAATCTCGACGCGAGCGAAATCAGCCGCCAGATGGCGCTGTAAGCCATTCTGCCGCGACCGGCTGGGGAGGCGGATGCGCAGCGACGTTTCGGTCACATCAACGGTTTTCGAGGCCAACCGCGCCCGCGGCGCGGCGCGCTTCGACGTCCATGCACGCGATGGCGTGACGTGGCGCGGGACCTTGCATGAATCCGGCTCCCTGCGCGTGCGCTTTCCCTCGCCGGAAGGCGAGGGGCTCTCTGGCGTGTTCGTCAACACGGCTGGCGGGATCGCCGGCGGCGATCGCTTCGACATTGACATCACAGCCGCTGACGCTGCGCGGCTGACGCTGACGACGGCGGCCGCAGAAAAGGTCTATCGTGCGCAGGGCAAGGCGGCCGAGCTCAATATCGCGCTGAGGGTCGGCGCAGGTGCGCATCTGTCCTGGCTGCCCCAGGAAACGATCCTGTTCGACCGGGCTCGAGTTCATCGACGCTTCGACATCGCGCTCGATGAGGCGGCTTCGCTCCTGCTCTGCGAGATCGTGGTGTTCGGTCGCACCGCCATGGGCGAGCGGATGGAGCAGGGCGAGTTCGTCGATCGCTGGCGGCTCTCTCGCGGCGGCAGGCTGGTGTTCGCAGAGACTGTCAGGCTACATGGTCATATCGGTGAAAAATTGGCGCGATCCGCCGTGGCCAAGAGTGGCGCCGCGATCGGCACGGCCCTGATCGTGCCTGGCGACGAGGCGTTGGTCGAGCGCATTCGCGAGGCCTCGGAATCGTTCGCCGGCGAGGTCGGGATATCCGCCTGGAATGGCTTTGCAATGGCGCGGTTCTGTGCCCAAGATGCGGCGCGTTTGCGCGCCGACATGATGGCCGTGCTGGCGCGCACCGGCGCGGCCCTGCCGCGGCTCTGGCTGAATTGACTGGTTGAATTGACGTGTTGAACGGAAGAGATGTCGCATGAATCTGTCTCCCCGCGAAAAGGACAAGCTTCTGATCTCGATGGCGGCCATCGTGGCCCGCCGTCGGCTGGACCGCGGCGTCAAGCTCAACCATCCCGAGGCGGTCGCGATCATCTCCGACTTCATCCTCGAAGGTGCGCGCGACGGCCGCACCGTCGCCGAGCTGATGCAATCCGGCGCGCAGGTGCTGACCCGCGACCAAGTGATGCCCGGCATCCCCGAGATGATCCACGACATCCAGGTCGAGGCGACCTTTCCGGACGGCACCAAGCTCGTCACCGTGCACGAGCCGATCAGGTAGGAGCGAGAAGCATGATCCCCGGCGAACTCTTCATTCAGGACGGCGAGATCGAGCTCAATGCCGGCCGCAAGACCGTGACGCTGACGGTTGCCAACACCGGCGACCGCCCGATCCAGGTCGGCTCGCATTACCATTTCTTCGAGACCAACCCGGCGCTGAAGTTTGACCGCAAGAAGTCCCGCGGCATGCGCCTCGACATCGCCGCCGGGACCGCCGTCCGCTTCGAGCCCGGCCAGACCCGTGACGTCCAGCTCGTCGCCATGGCTGGGAAGAAGACCATTTATGGCTTCCGCGGCGACGTGATGGGGAAGCTGTGATCTCCGAAGGAACGAGCCTGGTGCGGCACGGTTGAGGCGAAAACGGAGGTCTTTGCCATGCTGACACCGATCCGCCTTGTCTCCGAAGCTGCCGAGCTCGCTGCGCATCGCCACAACGGCATGGCGCGCAAGGGGCGCGGCAACGAGCCTTATATCAATCATCTCGCCGAGGTCGCGAACCTGCTGGCGACCGCGACCGAGGGTGCCGATGCCGAGCTGGTCGCGGCCGGCTGGCTGCATGATATGATCGAGGACACCGACACCACGCGCGAGGAGCTGGCGCAGAGATTTTCCGCGCGTGTCGCTTCCCTCATCGCGGAATGCACCGACGACATGAGCCTGCCGAAGGCCGAGCGGCGACAGCTTCAGGTGCTCGAAGCGCCGAAGAAATCCCCCGGCGCAAAACTGATCAAGATCGCCGACAAGATCAGCAATACAGAGGCGCGCATTCAAACCGACCCGAGCGCCGAGGAGCGGGACGATCTCGCCGATTACATCGGATGGGCCACGCAGGTCGTTGCAGGCTGCCGCGGCGGCAATGCCTGGCTCGACGAGAAATTCGATGATGCCGTGAAAGCAGCGAGATCCTTGCTGTGACTGACCAGATATTCAAACGCAATCGGGGCTTGTGATGTCCGTAAAGATCAAACGTTCCGTCTATGCCGACATGTTCGGCCCGACCACCGGCGACAAGGTGCGGCTGGCCGACACCGACCTGATCATCGAGGTGGAGAAGGATTTCACCACCTATGGCGAGGAGGTGAAGTTCGGCGGCGGCAAGGTGATCCGCGACGGCATGGGGCAGTCGCAGGTCACCAACCGGCAGGGCGCGGCCGACACCGTCATCACCAATGCGCTGATCGTCGACCATTGGGGCATCGTGAAAGCCGACGTCGCGATCAAGGACGGCATGATCTCCGCGATTGGCAAGGCCGGCAATCCCGATATCCAGCCCGGCGTCACCATCGTCATCGGCCCCGGCACAGATGTTATCGCAGGCGAAGGCAAGATCCTCACCGCCGGCGGCTTCGACAGCCACATCCATTTCATCTGCCCGCAGCAGATCGAGCACGCGCTGATGAGCGGCGTCACCTCGATGCTCGGGGGCGGCACCGGTCCCTCGCACGGCACCTTCGCCACCACCTGCACGCCGGGCCCGTGGCACATCGCGCGGATGATCCAGTCGTTCGACGCCTTTCCGGTCAATCTCGGGATCTCCGGCAAGGGCAACGCCTCGCGGCCCGCCGCGCTGGTCGAGATGATTAGAGCCGGCGCCTGCGCGCTGAAACTGCACGAGGATTGGGGCACGACGCCGGCGGCGATCGACAACTGCCTGTCGGTCGCCGACGATCACGATATCCAGGTGATGATCCACACCGACACGCTGAACGAATCCGGCTTCGTCGAGGATACAATCAAGGCGTTCAAGGGCCGCACCATCCATGCCTTCCACACCGAAGGCGCCGGCGGGGGTCACGCGCCTGACATCATCAAGGTCGCTGGCCTGAAGAACGTGCTGCCGTCCTCGACCAATCCGACGCGGCCGTTCACGCGCAACACCATCGACGAGCATCTCGACATGCTGATGGTGTGCCACCACCTCGATCCCTCGATCGCGGAAGACCTGGCTTTCGCGGAAAGTCGCATCCGGAAAGAAACCATCGCCGCCGAGGACATCCTGCACGATCTCGGCGCGCTCTCGATGATGTCCTCGGACTCGCAGGCCATGGGCCGCCTCGGCGAGGTCATCATCCGGACCTGGCAGACCGCCGACAAGATGAAGAAGCAGCGCGGGTCGCTGCCGCCGGACAGAGGCAAGGACAACGACAATTTCCGCGTCAAGCGCTACATCGCCAAATACACCATCAATCCCGCGATCGCCCACGGCGTGTCGAAGCTGATCGGCTCGGTCGAGAAGGGCAAGCTCGCCGATCTCGTGCTGTGGTCGCCGGCCTTCTTCGGCGTCAAGCCGGACTGCATCGTCAAGGGCGGCAGCATCGTCGCGGCGCCCATGGGCGATCCCAACGCCTCGATCCCGACGCCGCAGCCGGTGCACTACCAGCCGATGTTCGGCGCCTTCGGCAAGGCGCGGACGGCGTCCTCGGTGGTGTTCACCTCGAAGGCCGCGGTCACCGGCGGTCTTGCGCGAAAACTCGGCATCGACAAGAAGCTCTATGCCGTCCAGAACACCCGCGGCAAGATCTCCAAGAAGAGCATGATTCACAACGACGCGACGCCCAATATCGAGGTCGATGCGGAGACCTATGAGGTCCGCGCCGACGGCGAGCTGCTGACCTGCGCCCCCGCCGAGGTGCTGCCGATGGCGCAGCGATATTTCATGTACTGAAATAGCGCCCCAACGCATGTCCCCGGATCAAGTCCGGAGACGGCTTTTCCGCTGTTGCGTTCGATCCGGCCTGGTCTAATGTCCCGCCCGGTATCGTACCCTGAGAAGAAAAGCCGGGAGGATTTCTCGTGATCTATGTCGTTGCCACCTTGACCATCAAGCCCGAAACGCGCGCCGAATTCATTGCAGCCGCCACCGCCTGCATCAAGGAGACGCGGAAGGAGCCCGGCAATATCGCCTACGATTTGCACGAGAGCGTCACCGATCCCAGCAAGATGGTATTCGTCGAGCAATGGGAGAATGCCGAGGCGCTGGTGCCGCACCGCGCCATGGAGCACATGAAGACGTTCGGCCGCGTCGCGGTGAAGTGCTTCACGGCGCCGCCGAAGATCGAGGTGATCACGCCCGAGAAGGTCGAGACACGGTAACGAGGTAAACGCATGATCCGGGCGACGCAGGTCAAGGGGCAGCACCGCTTCACGGAACCCCCCGTGGATACGGTCGTGCTCGATTTCGACGATCGACACCGCCGCCGCATGGCGATGACGGGGACGCGCGGGCTCGAATTCCTGCTCGACCTGGAGCACGCCGTCGCGCTGCGCGGCGGTGACGCGCTGGTGCTGGAGGACGGCCGGCTGGTCGAGGTGGTGGCGGCGCCCGAGCCGCTGCTGGAGATCCGCGGTCGCGATCCGCACCATCTCATCCGCGTCGCCTGGCATCTCGGCAATCGCCATCTGCCGACGCAGATCATGGCCAAAGCCTTGCGCATCCGCCGCGACCACGTCATCGAAGCCATGGTGAAGGGTCTCGGCGCCCGCGTGATCGAGATCGAGGCGCCGTTCGATCCCGAGGGCGGCGCCTATGCCGATGCCGGCCACGCGCATGGGCACGACGATCATGCGCATCACGATCACGGCCATCACGATCACCATGATCATCACGGTCATGATCACCACCATCATGGCCATGCCGCGCATGACCATGATCACGATCATCACCATTATCACGACGAGCATTGCGACCACCCCGACCATCACCACGGCCACAAGCATGCTCATGAGCACAAATGAGCCGGTCAGCCCCGCTGACCTCGCCAGGCGCGAGGCGGCGGCGCTGTACCGGTTGATGACCTGGCTGTCGCCGGCATTCCCTGTCGGCGGGTTCTCCTATTCCAGCGGCATCGAATGGGCGGTCGAGGCGGGCGATATCACCGACACCGCGACGCTGGCGGACTGGCTCGACGCGATGCTCGGCGACGGCTCGGGCCTTTGCGATGCGACGTTCCTGGTCCATGCCTATCGCGCCGCGGAGGCGGGCGAGACCACCGCTTTGAATGATATCGCCGAGCTTGCCGCCGCCTTCGTGCCGTCGCGCGAACGACAGCTGGAAACGACCTCGCAGGGCCGTGCCTTCATCGACATCGCCCGCGCTGCGTGGGATGCCGATGGCCTGGATGCCATGGTTGCGGCATGCCGTACGCCCCTGGTCTATCCCGTCGCGGTCGGCGTGGTCGCCGCGATGCACGGGGTGCCGCTGGCGCCGACACTCCACGCCTTCTTGCATGCCCTGGTCTCGAACTGGATTTCCGCGGCCAGCCGTCTCATTCCGCTTGGCCAGACCGACAGCCAGCGTGTGCTGGTGAGGCTGGAAGCCGCCGCCGCCGCGACCGCCAATCGTGCGCTGAATGCGACATTGGACGATCTCGGCAGCGCGACCTTCCGCGCCGATCTCGCCAGCCTACGGCACGAGACGCAATATACGCGGCTGTTCCGGTCTTGAGCTTGCTGCGCCACATTCAGCCGTCGTCCCGGCGCAGGCCGGGACCCATAACCACGAATCTTCGTGGAGATGGAGGGATGCGGCCACAGCCCGCCCTATCAACCGGGTTCGGTGGCTATGGGTCCCGGCCTGCGCCGGGACGACGTTAGGAAAGAGCGAGCGACATGTCGAAATCTCACGGACCCTTGCGCGTCGGTGTCGGCGGCCCGGTCGGATCGGGCAAGACCGCGCTGATGGACCTGCTCTGCAAGACCATGCGCGAGCGCTATGACATCGCCGCGATCACCAACGACATCTACACCAAATGGGATGCGGAATACCTGGTGCGTTCGGGCTCGCTGACGCCGGACCGCATCGCGGGGGTCGAGACCGGCGGCTGCCCGCACACCGCGATTCGCGAGGACGCCTCGATGAATCTCGCGGCGGTGGCGGACATGCGCGCGAAATTCCCGGACCTCGATCTCGTGCTGATCGAGTCCGGTGGCGACAATCTGGCTGCCACTTTTTCCCCGGAGCTGGCTGACCTCACCATCTACGTCATCGACGTTGCCGCCGGCGACAAGATCCCATCCAAGGGCGGGCCGGGGATCACCCGGTCAGACCTTCTGGTCATCAACAAGATCGACCTGGCACCCCATGTCGGGGCCTCCCTGGAAAAGATGGAGACGGATGCCAAGCGCATGCGCGGCCAGCGCCCCTTTGTCATGACCAACCTGAAGAAGAGCCAGGGTCTCGATCGCATCGTCGGCTTCATCGAGACCAAGGGTGGCTTAAAACGGGACGCTTAAAACGGCGGGGCCCGACGGACGCGACGACTTAGCGCAGGCGTTTTTGCCCCAATACCCCGGGGCAGGGCCGCAACCGCGGAACAAATTTCGGACACGGCGATTAACTACCTCTTGGCCCCCAAGGGGCAAATCCATGCCGGCCGGACCATCGGCCGGACAGATTAAGCCTTTCAGCCGACCTACGTTGCGTACTGATGCCTCCTCCTCCATTATCTCCGCCACTGGGGGTTCACCCTGTTTCGGCACATGGCCGTTCGAGCGGCATTCATATGCTCCGTGTTTATTGCCGACCTCCTGCATTCGCCTGAGTAGTCGAAGTGGTCCGGCTGGGTTTCATCATTGGCTTCATCGCTCTGCTCGGAGCCTTGCTCTCCGGGCTTGCGGCCTATCGCGTTCACGATCAGGAGCTGGCGCTGGACCGGATCGCGCTCGCGCGTGCGATCGACGTTCACGCAAGCCTGGTCCAGGATCGCCTCACCGAGCGGGAGCTGCTCGCGCGTGTTGCCTCCGGCTTGTTCCGTGCGCCATCCGTGATCAAGCCGAGCATGCTGGAGCCGCTGCGCTCGGCCATCTACGCCTTCAAGACCGACTTCGTGGTGGCCGGCTGGATTGCCCGGCTGAAGCCGAACGAGCTTACGGCGGCGCAGGCTGCCATTGCCGGCGCCGGCTTCCCCAATCCGCGGATCCGCATGTTTGACGACAAGCCGATCAATTCCGCCGATGTCACCCAGCCGATCGACGTACTGATGGACCTCGAGCCGCGCAGCAACGAGACCAAGGCACTGCCTGGCCGCAGCTACGATCAGGATCCGGTTCGCAGCGCCATGCTGACGCGTGCCCGGGTCGAGAAGCGGTCGATCGCCTCAGACCCGATTCCGCTGCTCCGCGGCAACGGCCCAATCGGCGTCATCGTGGCCGCGCCCGTCATTCCCGAAGGTGCAACGGAGCCGGCCGGGTTCGTCACATTTTCCTACGAGCTTGCTTCGCTGATGCTGACCAATGACGACATGTCGTTGTTCTCGGTCGCGCTCAGGGATCCGCGCAGGGACGGCGGCGAGCTCGTTGCCAACGACCAGGGCGTGGTCTCCACGCGTATGACGGCGGCGGACGGACTGGCGCCGTCGGCCATGCGCACGGTGAGCTTCGGTGGCCGTGACTGGCAGCTCGCCTATTACGCGAAGACCAATTCGGCGCGTCGCGCCGAGCAGACCGCCATCATCGTCGCGGCGATCGGCCTCGCCATCACCGCGATGGTGTGCGGCCTGTTCGGCTATGTCGCCTACAACAATCTGCGGCTCAGCCGGGAAATCCAGGTGCGGATCGGCTTCGAGCGTCGGCTCACCGCTGTCATCGACGAGCTCAACCACCGGGTCAAGAACATCCTGGCGGTGATCCAGTCGATCGTGACACGCACGCTGCGCCACGGCTCGGATATCGACGTCGCGCGCGAGTTGCTGATCGGCCGCATCCACGCCATGTCGAACGTGGTCTCGCTGCTCAGCGAGAGCCAGTGGCAGGGTGTCAAGCTGAAGGGGCTGTTCGAAGCGCGCGCCATCCCGCATGCCGATCGCATCGCCGTCACCGGTCCCGACATCGCGGTCAGCGCGCGCGCGGCGCAGAGCCTGTCGCTGCTGTTCTTCGAGCTCGCCTCGCATTCCGACGAAGGCCTGTCGCTGGTCGGCAAGCATCCGCACATCACGGCCAATTGGACGGTGACGGGCGAGGAGCCCGACGAGATTTTCAATTTCCGCTGGGAGGAGTTCAACACCAGCGAGGCGACGCGCCGCCCCGATTCCGATTTCGGCCTGATCCTGCTCGACCGCGTCGCGCCCGAGGCGCTCGGCGGCACCGCCAAGCGCTACTTCACCGACGTCTCCTACGTCTACGAGCTCATCGCGCCGATGGAGACGGTGGTCGACATGACCGAGCGCGATCGTACCGACAAGATTTCGGCCCCGGTCAGGCCCGTGCGGTGATGCGAGGTCAGCCCTTCGGCCGCAGCACCAAATCGACCAGATTGCGCGCGTAAGCCGGCGTGATCGGTGCGATGCCGAAGACATAGCGGTAGAACAGGCCGCCATAGATTGCGTCGTAGAGATCCTCGGGCAGTCCCTCGGCCAGGATGCTGCCGTCCTTCTGGCCCGCCGCGATCATCTCGACCAGCGCGTCGCGGCGGAACTGCAGATAGCGGGCGTAGAACAGCTCGGCGGAGCCGGTCCTCGAAATGCATTCGGAGATCACGGCGAGCTGCACCTTGCCGAACTCGCCCTGGAGCGCCTCGGCATAGGCCGCGGCATGGCGGCGTGCACGCGCCGCGGGCGTTCCGGAGCTCACCGGCGGCAGCGGCAGCATCTGCGCGGCGTGGTGGAGAAAGGCGTCGATCAGAAGCGCCTCGCGGGACGGCCACCATTTGTAGATCGTCATCTTGGAGACGCTGGAGTGCCGCGCGACCGCGTCGATGGTGGTGGCGGCAAGGCCGGTGGTGGCCATCAGCGCATAGGCGCTTTCGAGAATGGCGTTGGTGGTCTCGATCGATCGCGGCCGGCCGCGCCGGGGCGCGCCGTCGGCCTCATCACCCTCGCTGTTCGCCGTCACCACGTCCAGTCTCCTCGCAACCCGCTTCTGCTCCGCATAGCGCAGCCGCGGCCGCCGGCCTAGAGCATGATCCGGAAAAGTGTGTAGCGGTTTTCCGAAAAGATCATGCTCAAACAATAACCTAAAGTGCGATGACGATTCATCCTGATCTCACGCGCTTTAGGGGAATCGGATGCGCACCCGCTAGGCCTGTTGCCGCAAGGCGGCGGGCAGGTCCTGCCACTTCGACCAGGCGATGTAATAGGCGACCGCGGTCATCGCGGCGAAGCCGGCGAGGCTCACGACGACCTGCATCACCACCATATTGGGCCCGGTGATCAGGATGAGATGACCTGCAAAGGACAGGAATACGCCGACGCAGAACACGGCGAGCCATTCCTCGCCGCACCTGATGACCGCCTGTAGCGGCTTTAATTGCAAGCCGGGATGATCGGCCGGAATGAGATGGGTCGCGAGGAAGGCGAGCGCAAGGAAGTGAAGCACGCGATAAGGCGCGAGGTTTTCCTTGTCGGTCGGCGCGATGCCGTTGAGGAGGACGTCCGGCAGATAAGCGGAGAGCGCCGGTGAATGGCGCATCAGGGTGACGGCCATCGCGAAGACGAGATAGGTCCCGGCGAGGATCCGCAGCCAGGGCATGCCGCGCAGCGCCCGCCCGGGCGCGCCCGTCACCGCGAACCAGCCGCCCAGCACCATCAGCATCTGCCAGCAGAGCGGATTGAAGGTCCACTCCTGGTCCGGATAGACCCGGAAATTCCAGTCGAACCAGCGTGCGGCAAGGTACAGCGCGACCGATGCCGCGAGCGTCACGTTCGGCCGCCGCAACAGGCCCCACAGCACAAGCGGAAAGAAGGCCATCAGCGGGACCATCAATTGCAGGAGGTCGAGGTTCAGCGGCTCCTCCTGGAGCACGAGACCGCGGATCAGGATGCGCAGCGGATGCTCGAGAATCCCCGAGATGTTGTATTCGTGGATGATTTCCGGTGCCATCGATTGCGAGGCGACATAGGCGATGGCGTCGATATAGATGACGAACAGGACGACGTAGGCGGCGTAGAGCCGCCAGACGCGTCGAAAGATGCGCGTCGCCGCGACGACGTAGCCGCGCTCCAGCGCCATCCGGCCGTGGATGATGGCGACGCCATAACCGGCCACGAACACGAACAAATCCGCGGCGCCGCTGAAGCCGAAGTTTCGCAGCGTCAGCAGGTTGACGACGTTGTTCGGGATGTGATCGACGAAAACCGACCAGTTGGCGATGCCGAGTGTCAAATACAGTCTGGCGTCGGGTTGAAATGCGGCGAGGTTCGCCTTGACGGACGGTTTCATCACGAAAAAACTTTTGGAATCAGGGGCGACGCTTTTAGCGGCAACCGCCTGCCCATCCGAGTAGCGTTTGCGTGATGGCGGGGGCATTCGTGCCGGATGGCGCAAAATTGCGTGGGACCGCCCGGACCGATTTGCGATAGATGGGGTCGGAGGACTTACGACGAAATTTTCTAACCCGCTCTGACCATTATTCGGCAGGTTCGGCCGACGCCTCGTCTGCTGCGCCAGCACGGCTCGCCATGATTCCGAGTGCGACCCCACCGATCGCGAGTATCGGCAACAGCCGCTTCACACCGATGGCACGCACGATCTGAAGTCCCGTAGCGAGCAGCATGGGGTCCGCAAGCATGCTCTGTGCCATCGACTTCGCGGCGCGCTCGGCCGCGATCTGGGCGCGCTTCTGCACCTCGCGCTTGTAGCCCCAATAGCTGCCGGCAGCGGTGAGCGTCAGCAGGAAGAAGATGCCGGCCCCCGCGAGGCAGGCCTGAACCGGGCCATATTTCTCCAGGACCGAAATGAAGGCCGCGGCGCAGAGGAAGCACGTGGTGATGAAGAGCGCGAATGCCGTGCCTGCGGCCAGCGAGGTCAGTCGCACAGTGGTGCCGGTGGATGCACTGATCCCGTCGATGATGCGCTGAAACATGGCCTTGCTCCTCAAATCCCCCACAAGCCGAACCGCCACACGCCGGCAACGGGCGCAGCAGCGCCGCCGTCTCGAGATCCGTTCCGCAAACCCTTACCGCCGCCAGGCGGCGCCGATCAGGAAGCCGATGCCGAGGGCGAGCCCGACGGTCGCGAGCGGCCGCTGCGTGATGGCCTCTTCCAGCGTCTCCTCGATCGAACCGTAGGCGTCTTGCGCAGCCTCCATCATCGCGCTGCCGCGGTCGGACATGTCGTCCATCGCGGAATCCATGTTCTCGCGCGCCTGGCGATAGCCGCGGCGAGCCTGCCTGCTGGTGGAATTTGCGAAGGTATTGAGCGCGTCGGTGATCTGTTCGGTGAGGGCGGCGATATCGCTTTTCACGGCTGCTACATCCTTCTCGAGGCGTTCCCTGGTGGCTTTGTCGGTCCAGTCCTTCATCCCGGCTTCGGCATTGGTCGTGGACATCGGGAGCTCCAAACTGTTGACGGCTGAGATAGCCGGAGAACGTTTCGTGGTCGGGGAAGTTCCGTTCACGGAAACCGCTCAGGCCTGCGGCAACTGCGGCGAATCCGCCGGCAACAGATGCTCCTTGAGGATCAGGCCGACGATCAGGAGCGGCGACGACAGGAACGCGCCCATCGGGCCCCACATCCAGGTCCAGAATGCCAGCGCGAGCAGGACCGCAAGCGCATTCAGCGCCAAGCGCCGGCCGATGATGGTCGGGGTGATGAAGTGCCCTTCCAGGAAGGTGAGGCCGCCGAAGGCGAGCGCCGCCATCAGCGCGCCGCTGATGGTCGGGAAGGCGACCAGCCCCACCATGACCAGTACGGCGAACATCGCGATCGGCCCGATGATCGGAATGAAGTTGAGCGTTGCCGCAAGTGCGCCCAGGCCGGCCGGATTGGGCATGCCAGTGAGCGCGCAGATGAGGCCGGTGGCGACGCCGACACCGACATTGATGACGGTGACGGTCAGGAGGTAGTTGCCAAGATGGACCTCGATCTCGTTGAGAATACGCAGTGTACGCAGCCGCGCGTCGTGATTGCTGAAGTTCATGATCATCGCCCGCCGCAGGTCGCGCCAGCTTGCGATGAACAGAATGAGGGTGACGAAGAACAGCAGAAATTCAGTAAAGGTCGGCGACAGGAATTCCAGCGTCGGCTGCACCCACTCGATCTTCGGCAACTGGAAGCTGGGGAATTCCTCCGAGCCGCCGACCATGGCTTGCAGCTCGCGCCACAGCGCCAATGGCCGGTCGAACACGTGCAGCTTGTCCTTCAGTTGCGCGCCGAGCTCCGGCAGGTGCGCGCTCCATTCCATCACAGGCGAGGCTATCAGCGCGACCGCGAACGCGACTACTGCCGTCCCGGCGATCACGATCAGGACGGCACCGAGCGCGCGCGGCACCTTGCATCGCTCGAGGAAGCTCGCCGCCGGCGACAGCATGGTGCCGATGACGAAGGCCATCACCACGGGCAGGAAGAACGCTTTTCCGACATAGAGCACGGTGACGACCGCAATCAGCAGGAGGCCTGCGAGTGCGAAAGCGACGAACTCGGTGCGGCGGATGACCGGTGGCAGCTCACTATGGCTGTCGGGAAGCGGTTCACCGTCGCTGTTGCCGGGAATCAGACGTTCGCTGGGAAGGACGCGCACAATATCTCTCCCGCACGCGCAACTCGCGATCCGCGCGCCCATCGACGATCCGACAACGTGCTGGCTGAGCAAGGGTTCCGTCGCGGCTTCGTGAAGACGCGCTCGCTTGACTGTGACGTCGCTGCCGCAGAGTTCGGCGGAACCTGAGTCGGCCCGGTCGCGTTTGTTGGCGACAGCATCACCCAGATGCACACATCCAACGGGGCAGCTCATGACAAGGTTCTCTCTCGTCCGCCGCTTCTCACCGCGCGCCGTCACTGCGTTTGCCTTCGCAAGCGCACTGCTCATCATGCCCTTTGGCGGCGCGCGTGCGCAAACCCTCGGCTTTGCGCCGATGCAGTCGCAGTCGTATCCGCAGGACCAGGGCTATTCACAGGCTTATGGAAGCGAGGCACCGCAAGCCGCAGACGAGGACGCCCGGCTGCCCGATCGGCTGCGCAGGCAGATCGTCAGCTTCGACAGAAGCGAGCCGGCCGGCACCATCGTCATCGATACCAACAACACCTATCTCTACTACGTGCTCGGCCAGGGACGCGCGATCCGCTATGGCGTTGGTGTCGGCCGCGAGGGCTTTACCTGGGCGGGCGTTCAGAGCATCAGCCGCAAGGCCGAGTGGCCGGACTGGCATCCGCCGGCCAAAATGATCGCACGCCAACCCTATCTGCCGCGCTTCGTGGCGGGCGGTCCGGGTAACCCGCTCGGTGCCCGTGCGATGTATCTCGGCTCGAGCGAATACCGCATCCACGGCACCAACGATCCCAGCACCATCGGCAAGTTCGTCTCGTCCGGCTGCATCCGCTTGACCAATGAGGACGTCATCGACCTGTTCGGCCGCGTCAATGTCGGGACGAAGGTCGTGGTGCTGCCAAAGAACGCGCCGCTGATGGCCAAGGGAAGCGACAAGGGAGGCGATTCCGTGCGCAAGCACCCGGCCATGACGACGCTGCCCTCGGGCCACCAGGCGCTGAACATCTCGGCGTCGTCGGTGAACTGAGAGTTGAGTGAGGCTACATGAAAAGACGTTCGTTCGGTAAACTGGTCGGTGGTGCGGCGGCCTTGTTCACCGTCACCGCCCTCGGCCTCGCGTTGACGCCGTCGGCGCATGCGGAGGATTTCTTCTCGGCGCTGTTCGGCGCGTTCGGCGCACGGCCTCCCCAGATCCGGACGCCGTTCCCAAACGATGACATGCCGCGCTACGACATGCCGCGCCAGCGAGCCGCCTATGGTGGCGGCGCCGCCTATTGCGTGCGCGGATGCGATGGCCGCTATTTTCCGGCGCAAGGAACGGATGCCGAAAGCAAGGCGCAGTCCTGCAAGAGCTTCTGCCCGGCGTCCGAAACCTCGCTGGTCTATGGCAGCAACATCGACGATGCCACGACGGAGAACGGAAAGTCCTATTCCGATCTGCCGAACGCCTTCCGCTATCGCAACGAGATCGTCGCGGGCTGCACCTGCAACGGCAAGGATCCGGTCGGGCTCGCCCAGGTCAAGGTCGAGGACGATCCCACCTTGCGCAAGGGCGACATCGTCGCGGGCGCTGGCGGCCTCGTGGTCGCAACTCGCAACGCAAACGACCGCCGCGGCGTCGCGATGAATTTCTCGCCGCTGCCGGAATCCGTCCGCGCCAGATTCCGTCAGGTGCCGGTGGTGGCGAAGGAGTAGGGGGCTCTCTCCACGTCGTCCTGGCTTTCGCCAGGACGACGGCGAGGGTGTAGCGCCAGCGTGCCCTACGCCGCCCGGATCTTGCCCAGGAAATCGCTGACCTGCTGACCGAGTTGGCGGCTCTGCGTCTCGAGCGTCTCGGAGGCCTGCTTGACGTTCTCGGCGGCACCGGCCGCGGTGTCGGCATCGGCCTTCACGCCAGTGATGTTGTCCGAGACGTTCTTGGTGCCCTGCGCCGCATATTGCGTGCTGCGGGTGATCTCCTGGGTCGCCGCACCCTGTTCCTGCACGGCGGCGGCGATGGCGGTGGCGACCTCGTTCACTTCGCCGATGATGCCGCCGATGGCCTGGATCGCATTGATGGCATCGCCCGCGACCTTCTGGATGTCGGCGACCTGCTCGGAGATTTCCTCCGTTGCCTTCGCGGTCTGGCTCGCCAGTGACTTCACCTCGGACGCCACCACGGCAAATCCGCGCCCCGCTTCGCCGGCACGGGCGGCCTCGATCGTGGCATTGAGCGCGAGCAAATTGGTCTGCGCCGCGATGGTGTTGATCAGCCCGACCACCTCGCCGATGCGCCCCGCCGACTGCGCCAGCCCTTGCACCGTGCTGTCGGTTTCGCGCGCTTGGTTGACGGCGCGACTGGCGATGCCTGCGGCATGTGCGGCCTGCTGGCTGATGTCATTGATTGAAGCGGAGAGCTCCTCGGCCGCTGCCGCGACGCTCTCCACACTCGTAGAGGCATCGTTCGAGGCCTTGCCGGCGACCTCGACGCGTTCATTGGTCTGGCGCGATACCGCCGACAGATCGCCCGAGGTCTTGCGCATCTCGCCGGACGCCTCGCTCAACTCGCCCAGCGATTTGCGCACCACGCCCTCGAACTCGCCGACATAGGCCTCCATCGCACGCTGACGTGCGGCGGCGCCGGCGTTACGTTCGCGCTCCTGCGCCTCGATCTTGAGCTTGTCGATCGCCTGCTGCTTGAAGGTTTCGAGCGCGCCGGCAAGCGAGCCGATCTCGTCCTGGCGGTCGAGATAGCCGGGATCGACGGTGAGGTCGCCGCCGGCGACCTTGAGCATCGCGTCGCGGATCCGGTGCAGCGGCGTGATCACGCGGCGGCTGACCGCCAGCATGGCCGCGCCCGTGAACAGAATCGCGGCAATCAGCAACACAAGCTGGGTCAGCAGCGATTGCAGCGCCTGCGCGCGCTGGCTGGTGGAATGGTCCCTGGCGGCGCCAAGCGCGGTATCGGCGAGTTTGATCGCGCTCGCCATCCGGCCGACCGAGTAGGGGCTCCACTGATTGGCAGTCTCGACGCCTTCTCGCCCTTGGCGATTGCGGCGATGATGCCGTCGCGCGTGGCGAGATATTGCGGGTCGAAATAGAACGATTTGGTTTCCGCCATGGCCGCAGCCAGCGCCGGCGGCAATTGCATGCCCGATGCGGCGAGCTCGGTCGCGCTCCAGGCCGTCTCGGTGCCGCCGATCCATTTGGTGAAAGCGAGCTGGACCTCGGGCGAGATCTTGCCGCTGTTGAGCGCGTTGCCGACGATCAGCGAGGATTCACCCGCGTTGACGCGCAACAGCCAGGCCATCTGCTTGATCATCAGCAGTTGATCGATCATTGCGTCCTGATGATTGACGCTCGCGGCCAGCACGGGCGACAGCTTTTCGAGGATGGCCATCAGCCCGTCCTCGCTCTCGAGATACTCTTTGACAAGCGCCGCGCGACGCGATGCTCTGGGCTTGGCGACCTCAGTCCAGAACTCAGCCTGCTGCGCCAGCAGCGCCTTGTTCAGCCGGTCGAGATCGGCAACCACCGTCCTACCCAGAGGCAAGTCGATCGAGGGTAAAATCTCGATCGCACGTGCCAGGGCGGGCATCAGCTCGTCGCGGATGCCGCGGATGTATGTCTCGATTTCCTTGTCCATCTGGATATCGGAGATCAGCTGACGGCTGCTGGTCGAGCGGTCGGAGCGGATGTTCGCCATCGCCTTGAACACATCGGCGGAGGCCGCTGCTACCGCGACGATCCGGTTGGCCTGCTGAAGCCGGGTCCACGAATTCCATGCGCTGATCGAGAAGCCGATTACGACGACGAGTGCGGTGGACAGGATCACCGCTTTCAGCAACGTGGATACGGTCAGGCGGTCGAGCATCGGATCCCCCGGTACGCGTTTCGAAGTTCGTGGCCCCCAACGGCAGCCCCCTACGAACTTCGAACGACCAAAGGGATGCGCGCAGCAAAGGCGCCGGCCGGTGGCAGGCGCCTGAAGCGCATTTGGCCTCAAAAGGGTAAAAACTTAGACAGTGATGCTGCCGTAAAATTACGGGGGCCTTTGCTGTGTCGAGCAAATACCTGAAATTGCAAGGGGTTGCAGAGGCGGAACCCGCGCGCCTTACAGGCGTTAGGACGAGGCAGCCATTTGCCTGAAGGGGGGTCCTAGCGATGCTGGTCGGCGTACTCGTCACCTTTCTCGTCGTTATTCTCGTACTTTATCTCATCAACATGCTGCCGATGGACGGCCGCGCCAAGCAGATCGCGCGCGTGATCGTCATCATCATCGGCATCGCGTCGCTCCTGAAATATCTTGCGGTGTTCTAGCGGACCCATCCAAACAAAAAGCCCCGGCCTGGGCCGGGGCTTTTTCGTGCTGCCTCAATGCAGCGACTTGAGCCAGTCGTCGACGTCCTGACGAACCTGGTCCTTGGCCTTGCCGTAACGTTCCTGGAGCCGGCCCTCGAGCTGCTCGCGACGTCCCTCGATCAATCGGAGGTCGTCGTCAGTGAGCTTGCCCCATTTCTCCTTGGCCGAACCCTTGAACTGCTTCCAGTTTCCTTCGATGCGATTCCAGTCCATGACCATCTCCATCGCGTTGATGGCCTACAACGCAAGCGGCGCGCAGCCGTTCCGCTGCGCGCCGCGACGTTTCGCCCTTCGAACTGAGGCTATTTAACCCGCTGCCTTCGCCTCGCGGCGGCGGGCGGTGAGGATGTATTCGGTGTAACCGTTCGGCTGCTCGCGGCCCTTGAAGATGAGGTCGCAGGCCGCCTTGAAGGCGACGCCGTCGAAGGCGGGCGCCATCGGCTTGTAGATCGGATCGCCCGCGTTCTGTTTGTCGACGACCACGGCCATGCGCTTGAGCGATTCCATCACCTGCGCTTCGGTGATGACGCCCTGGTGCAGCCAGTTGGCGAGATGCTGGCTGGAGATGCGTAAAGTAGCGCGGTCTTCCATCAGACCGACATCGTGGATGTCGGGCACCTTCGAGCAGCCGACGCCCTGGTCGATCCAGCGCACGACATAGCCGAGGATGCCCTGGCAATTGTTGTCGATCTCCTGCCTGACGTCGTCAGGCGCCCAGTTCGACTTCGACACCGGGATGGTGAGAATGTCTGCGAGCTTTGCGCGCGGTCCGCCCTTGGTCAGCTCCTCTTGGCGCGCGATGACGTTGACCTGGTGGTAGTGCAGCGCGTGCAGCGTCGCGGCGGTCGGCGAGGGCACCCAGGCGGTGGTGGCGCCGGCCTGCGGATGGCTAAGCTTCTGCGCCAGCATGTCCGCCATCTTGTCGGGCGCGGCCCACATGCCCTTGCCGATCTGGGCATGGCCGGGCAGGCCGTCGATCAGGCCCATGTCGACGTTCCAGTCCTCATAGGCCTTGATCCAGGCCTGCGCCTTCATCTCGTTCTTGCGGATCATCGGACCTGCTTCCATCGAGGTGTGGATCTCGTCGCCGGTGCGGTCGAGGAAGCCGGTGTTGATGAACATGATGCGCTTGGAGGCGCGCTGGATGCAGGCCTTGAGGTTGACGGTGGTGCGCCGCTCCTCGTCCATGATGCCGACCTTGAGCGTGTTCTCGGGCAAGCCCAGCATCTTCTCGACGCGGTCGAAGATCTCGCAGGTCAGCGACACCTCGTCGGGGCCATGCATCTTCGGCTTGACGATATAGGCAGATCCCGTGCGGCTGTTCTTGACCTTGGAATTGCCCTTGAGGTCGTGAATGGCGAGCAGGCCCGACACGGCCGCATCGAGCAGGCCTTCCGGAATTTCCTCGCCGGTCTCGTCCAGCACCGCGTCGGTGAACATGTGGTGACCGCAATTGCGCATCAGGAGCAGGCTGCGGCCGTGCAGCTTGAGCTCGCTCTTGCCGTCCGGCGTCTTGTAGCTGCGGTCGGCGTTCAGCGAGCGCGTCAGCGTCTTGCCGCCCTTCTCGAAATCGGCCGACAGCGTGCCGTTCATCAGGCCGAGCGTGTTGCGGTAGACCAGCACCTTGTCCTCGGCATCGACTGCGGCGACGGAGTCTTCCATGTCCAGAATGGTCGAGACCGCGGCCTCCATGATCATGTCGGCGACGCCGGCCGGATCATCCTTGCCGATCGCGCTGCTGCGGTCGATCTTGACGTCGATGTGCAGGCCGTTGTTGACGAGCAGCACGGCGGACGGCGCGGCCGCATCGCCCTGGAAGCCTGCGAACTGCGCCGCGTTCTTCAGCGCGGTGGCGTTGCCGCTCTTCAGCTTCACCGCGAGCTGGCCCGCGACGACGCTGTACGCGGTGACGTCGGTGTGGCTGCCGGTCGCCAGCGGAACGGCAGTATCGAGGAATGCCTTGGCCTTGGCGATCACCTTGTCGCCACGCGCTTTGTTGTAGCCCTTGCCGCTCTCGGAAGGATCATGCGGAATGGCGTCGGTGCCGTAGATGGCGTCGTAGAGCGAGCCCCAGCGCGCATTCGCCGCATTCAGCGCATAGCGCGCATTGGTGAGCGGCACGACGAGCTGCGGGCCGCAGATCTTGCCGATCTCTTCGTCGACATTGGCCGTCTCGACCTTCTGCGTCGCCGGCTCCGGGACGAGATAGCCGATCTCATTCAGGAAGGCGGTATAGGCGTTGAGGTCGAACGCCTTGCCCTTGTTGGCGCGGTGCCAATCGTCGATCTTGGCCTGCAGCGTGTCGCGGAAAGCGAGCAACGACCGGTTCTTCGGCCCCAGCTCCTTGATGATGGCGGCAAGCCCGGCCCAGAACGCATCCGGCGCGATCCCCGTTTTCGGGGCCGCTTCCTTGGCGATGAAATCGAACAGGACGGGAGCGATCTTCAATCCGTGGGCATCGACGCGTTTCATGATGGGCTTTCTTGTTGGAAATGGCTGCTTTTGGCTGCTTTTGACCCGACAGCAGCAAAATGCGCCCATAGAGGGCGGCTTTCGGAGGCCTATTAGCCCCAAAATCAAGGCCGTGAGAAGACCCCTAGGGGGTTGTCAAAATGTCAAGGAAGGGTGGGGGACCGGTCGGGCCGCGACTTGCGATAGCCGTCGGGTGCTATCTCTCTCCGATGTCGTCCCGGCCTAGTGCGCAATTGCGCACCGGGGGCCGGGACCCATTACCCCAGGGAGGAGTTTGGCGAAGATTCGTGATCCGGGACTGCTGTAGAGCCCGATCGATAGATCATGCGGTATGGGTCCCGGCCTTCGCCGGGACGACACCGTTGGTGTGGCGTGGAGTGTGCTCCTTAAGCGGAGCTGTGCCTCAAATATTCGCGGCGAGGTCCACGACTTCGTCGAACAGCACGCCGGTGGTCTTCAGCATGCGCTCGATCTCGTCGGCGACATCGGCGACGGTCCGTGCCGACGTATCGATCACGAGCTCGGCGGCCTGCGGCGCCTCATAGTCGTTGCCGATGCCGGTGAACGAGGTGAGTGCGCCGGCGCGGGCCTTCTTGTAGTGGCCCTTGGGGTCGCGCTCCTCGCACACGCCCGCAGGCGTCGCGACATGGATTTCGCGGAACGCGGTGTCGGCGATCCGGCGCGCGGTGGCGCGGTCCTCGCGCGCTGGTGAGACCGCGGCGACGATCGCGATGTGGCCGTTGCGCGCGAGGTGCGTCGCGACTTCCGCGAGGCGGCGGATGTTCTCGCTGCGATCAGTGGCGGTGAAGCCGAGATCGCTATTGAGCCCGGCGCGCAGCGTGTCGCCGTCGAGCAGGATCGGCGAGCCGCCATTGGTGAACAGCCGCCGCTCCAGCGCCTTGGCCAGGGTCGACTTGCCGGAGGCGGGCAGACCCGTGAGCCAGACCACGGCACCGTTGTGGCGGTAGCGCGCGGAGCGCTCGTCAGGGCGCAGCGCCGATTCCACCGGCACGATGTCGACAGGCACGGCGCGCTGGCCGGCATCGACCGACAGCACCAGGCCCCCGCCGGCGATGCGCCCGGACACCTCGATCACGAGACGTCCGGTGCGCGGATTCTCGGTGTAGGGATCCGTTGCGATCGGATTCGAAAGCGAAATGTCGATCTCGCCGACATGGTTGCGGCCGATCGCCTTGTTCTCGCTGCTTTCGAGCTCGCCGGGATCGACCGCCTTCTCGATCGCCACCACGGTGGCGCGGCTTTCCTTCGGCCCGCAGCGGACCAGGAGCTGATCGCCCTTGGCGAGCGGCTTGTCGTGCAGCCAGAAGATGCGCGCGCGCAGACGGCGCGTCTCGCGCGGTGCGGTGCCGGCATGCGCGATGATGTCGCCGCGCTCGATGAACAATTCGCGGTCGAGCGTGATGCCGACCGAGCGGCCGGCGCCCTGCCGGCCCGCGACCGGTGTTACCGGCCAGCTCTCGACCGTCTTGATCTTGGCGATCTTGCCGGCCGGCATGATCACGATCTCGTCGCCGGCGATGAGGCTGCCGGATTCGATCCGGCCCGCCACGATGCGGCGGTCGTCGAACTTGTAGATCGCCTGCACCGGCAGCCGCAGGGCCAGCGTCTCCAGCGGCCGCGCCGGCTCGAGGGCGTCGAGCGCCTCGACAACCGTCGGGCCCTTGTACCAGCCGATCCGGTCGGTGCGCTCGGCGACGCCGTCGCCATCGCGCGCCGAGATCGGGATCACTGCGGTCGGCTTCACGCCGAGGCCGTTGAGATGCGCGGAAATCTCGTCGCTGATCTCCTTGAAGCGATCGGCGGAGAAGTCGACCCGGTCCATCTTGTTGACGACGATCGCGACCTGCTTCACGCCGAGCAAATGTAGGAGATAGCCATGACGCCTTGTCTGGTCGCGCACGCCTTCGAGCGCGTCGATGATCAGGACCGCGCCGTCGGCCTGCGAGGCGCCGGTGATCATGTTGCGCAGGAATTCGGCGTGGCCGGGTGCATCGATCAGCACGATGTCGCGCGAATTGGTGCGAAAGCGGATCTGCGTGGTGTCGATGGTGATGCCCTGGTCGCGCTCGGTCTGGAGGGCATCGAGCAGGAACGACCATTCGAACGGCATGCCGCGCCGTGCGCTGACGGCTTTCAGCATGTCGAGCTTGCCGTCGGGCAGGCTGCCGGTCTCGTGCAGGAGGCGGCCGACCAGCGTCGACTTGCCGTGGTCGACATGGCCGACGATGACGATGCGCACTTGCGGACGCGTGGTGCCGTTCGGAGTGGCCGGCGAAGCCGTGGTGACGATCATATTCATGCGACGCTCGCGTCCTTGGGAATCAGAGATAGCCGGCGACGCGCAGGCGCTCGAAAGCGTCCTCGGTCTCGTGGTCGAGCGCGCGCCCGGCGCGCTCCGGCACCTTGGTCTGTTCGAGCTCGATCAGAATCTCGTCGATGCTGACGGCGGTCGAAGCGACAGGATTGGTGATGTCCTGATCGCCCAGCGAGCGATAGCGCTTGCCGTCCTTGGCGAGATACAGCGGGATGATCGGGATGTTCTCGCGCTTGGTGTAAGCCCAGATGTCGGCCTCGGTCCAATGCAGGATCGGGTGGATGCGCAAATGCGCGCCTTGCGGCGGCGAGGCGTTGAAATGATCCCAGAACTCCGGCGGCTGGTCGCGCACGTCCCAATTGCCTTCCAGTCCGCGCGGCGAGAACACGCGCTCCTTGGCGCGCGTCGCCTCCTCATCGCGGCGAATGCCGGCGATCAGGCCGTCAAAGCCATACTTGGCGAGCGCCATCTTGAGGCCTTCGGTCTTGCGCGCGGCGGAACGCGCGGCCGGCGGCAGCGTCGGGTCGACGGCATCGATCGGCGGGCAGGGCTCGACACGCAAGTCGAGGTCCCACTCTTTGCCGTAATGATCGCGGAAGCGATACATCTCCGAAAACTTCTTGCCGGTGTCGACATGAAGGGCCGGGAACGGCATCTTGCCGAAGAAGGCTTTCCGCGCCAGCCAGATCATCACGTTGGAGTCCTTGCCGAGCGACCACAGCAGGGCAATCTTCTTCAGCCGAGCGAAGGCCTCGCGGAAGATGTAGATGCTCTGCGCCTCGAGCTGGTCGAGATGATCCATGCTTGGGGCAAGCTCGGCAGAAAATTCTTGCGCGCGCACGCGCTCAGCCAGTGCCGGATTGCTCAGTCGATCAGCAGCGGAATCGTCCTTGAGAAGATGCATCTCTGCCACTTTGCGTTTGGAGGCGAAAATTCTATAGTTGCAGTGCGGAAGAGAAGAAAAAATTTTCTCTTTGCGCGCTCGAAACGAGACATATATAGAAAATAATTCCAGTCAACCCCGTTTGTGGGGAAGCGGGTATCGCATGCGGTTCTTGCCGGTGTTTCTCGATCTCAAGACCGGTCCGGTGGTCCTCATCGGCGCGGGCGAGCTTTTGCGCGCCAAGCTGCGCGTGCTCGCTGCTGCCGGCGCGCGCATCCGCGTGCATGCGATCGATGGCGATCGTGATCTGAGCCTCAGCTCCGAGGACGCCGCGCGCGTTGAATTCGCATCTGATGATCCGCTGGCAGCCGATCTCTCGGGCGTCATCGCTGTCGTCTGCGCCGGCGCAGGTGATGTCGGTGTCGCGATGTCGGTTCGCGCCAAGGCACTGGGTCTGCCCGTCAACGTGATGGACGATCTCGAACATTCCAGCTTCATCTTCCCGGCGATCGTCGATCGCGGCGACGTCGTGGTCGCGGTCGGCACCGGCGGCACCTCGCCGGTGGTGGCGCGGCGCGTGCGCGAAAAAATCGAGGCGCTGCTGCCGGCCCGCATCGGCGAGCTCGCCGAATTCATCGGCGGCTTCCGCAAATCCATCAACGAGCGCATCGCCGAATTTTCGCTGCGCCGCCGCTTCTGGGAGCGCGTCATCGATGGGCCGATCGGCGCTGCCGTGCTCGCCGATCGCAAGAGCGAAGCGGCTGCGGCGCTCAAGGCTATTGCTGATCCCTCCGCCTTCGCGCGCGCCGACAAGCCGGAAGGCTCGGTGGCGCTGGTCGGCGCCGGGCCCGGCGATCCCGATCTCCTCACCATCAAGGCGCTGCGCGCGCTGCAGGATGCCGATATCGTCTTTCACGACGAGCTGGTCTCGCCCGAAATTCTCGACCGCATCCGCCGCGATACCACGCGCGTTGCCGTCGGCCGCCGTGTCGGCAAGCCTGGCATCGGCCAGGATGCCATCAACAAGCGCATGATCGAGGCCGCGCAATCCGGCCAGCGCGTGGTGCGGCTGAAAGGCGGCGATCCCTTCGTGTTCGGCCGTGGCGGCGAAGAGATGGAAGCCTTGCGCGCCGCCGGCATCGCCTATTCGATCATTCCCGGCATCACCGCAGGTATCGGCGGTGCGGCCGATTTCGAAGTGCCGCTCACTTACCGTCATGAAGCAACTCGCATCACCTTCCTCACCGCGCACAAGGCGCGCGATGCGGAAGTCGTGGACTGGTCGACGCTGACCGACACCAAGATGACCGTCGTCGTCTACATGGGCACGACTGCCGCGCCCGCCATACGCGCCGGCCTCTTCGCTGCCGGCCGTTCGCCGGAAACCCCGGTCGGCGTGTTCGCCCGCGTCACGCGCCCCGACGCGCAAGGCGCGATCGGCACGCTCCGCGACCTGCCCGAGCTCGTGCGGCGGACCAGTGGCGGTCCTGCCATTCTCATCATCGGCGAGGTGGTCCGGCATGCCGGCTCGCTTCGCCGCCAAACTCCCAACCAAATCATCTCTGACCTCCTGGATGCAGCCGAATGACCTCCCCGCTTGAACAGAAGAAGATCAAAATCGCCGGCCCCTCGGTCGTGACCGCCAACCGCACCTGGGACGGCATTGTGGTCTATCGCACCGCCGCCAAGGGCTGGTCCGCGGACCTGTCGGAAGCCGCGATCGTGCGCAACTCCGACGAGGCGAAGGCGTTGCTTGCTGAGTCCGTCGCCGATGACGTCGGCGCGATCGGTCCCTATATCGCGCCGGTGCAGGTCAGTGCGGACGGCAAGGTCCAGCCCGGCAATCTGCGCGAACAGATCCGCCGCACCGGCGTCACCATCGGACAGCCGGCCCAGGTTTAAGGCGCTTTCTTATGTATGCTTACGACGAAATCGACCGCACGCTCGTCAACGAGCGCGTCTCGGAGTTCCGCGACCAGGTGAAGCGGCGCCTCTCCGGCGAGCTCACCGAGGACGAGTTCAAGATTCTGCGGCTCCAGAACGGCGTCTATCTGCAACTGCACGCCTACATGTTCCGCGTTGCGATCCCCTACGGAACGCTGGCGACCAACCAGCTGCGAGCACTCGCCCATGTCGCGCGCAAATATGATCGCGGTTACGGCCATTTCACCACGCGGCAGAACATCCAGTTCAACTGGATCAAGCTTGCCGAGCTGCCGGACGCGCTGGCTGATCTCGCCAAGGTCGGCATCCATGCGATGCAAACCTCCGGCAACAACATGCGCAACGTCACCTCGGACCAGTGGGCCGGCGTCGCGCCCGGTGAGATCGAGGATCCCCGCATCTGGTCGGAGCTGATCCGCCAGCACACCACGCTGCATCCGGAATTCTCGTTCCTGCCCCGCAAGTTCAAGATCGCGATCACCGCGTCCGATCATGACCGCGCCGCGATCAAGATCCACGACATCGGCCTCCGGCTGATCAAGAACGAGAAGGGCGAGACCGGCTTCGAAGTGCTGGTCGGCGGTGGCCTCGGCCGCACGCCGTTCATCGCCAAGACCATCAAGCACTTCGTGCATGGCCGCGACATCCTCAGCTATATCGAAGCGATCCTACGCGTCTACAATCAGTACGGCCGCCGCGACAACATCTACAAGGCACGCATCAAGATCCTGGTGCACGAGCTCGGCATCGAAAAATTCTCCCGCGAGGTCGAGGACGAGTGGCAGCAGATCCGCAACTCCTCGCTCCAGATCGACGACGAGGTGATCGAGGACATCCGTTCGCGCTTCACCTATCCCGCCTACGAGAAGCTGCCGCACATGCCGGACGAGCTGCGACAGGCCGCGGCCGATCCGGATTTCGAGGCGTGGCGCAAGAACTCGGTGGCCCCGCACAAGGTGCAGGGTTACTCCATCGTCACGATCTCGCTGAAGCCGACCGGTGGGCCTCCAGGTGATGCCACCGCCGAGCAGATGGATGCGCTGGCCGATCTCGCCGACAAATATTCCTTCGGTGAGATCCGCGTCGGCCACGAGCAGAACCTGGCGCTGCCGCACGTTGCCAAGCGCGACCTGCCGGCGCTCTGGAAGGCGCTCGACAAGCTCGGGCTGGCGACGCCCAACGTCAATCTGATCACCGACATCATCGCCTGCCCGGGTCTCGATTATTGCTCGCTGGCGAATGCGCGCTCGATCCCGATCGCGCAGGAGCTGACGCGGCGGTTCGCCAATCACGAGCTCGCCAACCTGATCGGCCGTCTGCACATCAACATCTCCGGCTGCATCAATGCCTGCGGCCATCATCATGTCGGCCATATCGGCATTCTCGGCGTCGAGAAGAACGGCGAGGAGGTCTACCAGATCACCATCGGTGGCCGTGCCGACGAGAACGCCGCGCTCGGCACCCTGATCGGTCCCGGCGTCAAGTTCGACGAGGTCGCCGATGTCGTCGAGGACATCGTGGAAGCCTATCTGGCGCTGCGCGAGCAGCCCGAAGAATTGTTCATGGATACGGTAAAGCGCCTCGGCGTCGAACCCTTCAAGGAGCGCGTGTATGCCACTCGTTAATGGCGGAAAGATCGTCGACGACAGCTTCGTCAAGCTCGCCGTCGACACGCCGCTGCCCGAGGGCGGTGACATCCTGGTGCCGGCCGAGCGCTTCCTGGGCGAGGCCGAGGGCTTGCTCAAGCGTGCCGGCAAGGTCGGTGTGATCTGGCCCAACAATCGCGACATCGCCGAGCTCGTGCCCTATCTCGGCAAGGTCGCGGCCGTTGCGCTGGTGTTTCCGACTTTCCGCGACGGCCGTGCCTACAGCCAGGCCCGGCTGCTGCGGGAGCGCTACAATTACCGCGGTGAGTTGCGTGCCACCGGCCAGGTGCTGCGCGACCAGTTCGTATTCATGCTGCGTGCCGGCTTCGATGCCTTCGAGGTCAAGAAGCAGGCCGACGCGGAAGCCTTCATGCAGACCGCCAAGCGCTATTCGGTGTTCTACCAGCCGACCGGCGACGGCCGCATCACGGCCCTGCACCGGCGCATGCAGTTGCGCCATTCCGAAGGTGTCGGCACGTGAACGCGATCGCGCCTCAGGTTTCGTCCATTTCTGCGCTGCCCCCAGCGGACGAGCTCGATCGGAGCTTACGCGATGCCTCGCCCGCGGAGGTCATAGCCGCAGCGCTGAAGACGGTCGGGCGCGACAAGCTCGCGCTGGTGTCGTCCTTCGGGACGGAATCGGCGACGCTGCTCAAGGTGATGGCGGACGTCGACCCGGCGATCCCCGTGATCTTTCTCGACACTGGCTGGTTGTTCGAAGAGACGCTCGCCTATCGCGACACTTTGATCGCGACGCTGGGCCTGAAGGACGTCCGTTCGATCAAGCCGGCCGAGGAAGCGCTATCGCGCGACGATCCCGACCGCGACCTCTGGTTCTCCAATCCCGACGCCTGCTGCCGCATCCGCAAGGTGGAGCCGCTGGCGCGTGCGCTCAAGCCGTTCTCGGCCTGGCTCAATGGCCGCAAGCGTTTCCAGGGCAACGCGCGCGCCGACATTCCGGTCGTCGAGGACGATGGCGCGCGGTTGAAGTTCAACCCGTTCGCCAATGTCTCGCGCGAGGAACTCGAGGCCATCTTCGTCCGCGCCAAATTGCCGCGTCACCCTCTCGTCGCCTCCGGTTTCCTGTCGGTTGGGTGTATGCCTTGCACGAGCAGAACGGCCGAAGGCGAGGATTCTCGCGCCGGTCGCTGGCGCGGCCGGGCCAAGACAGAATGCGGCATTCACACGATGAAGACTTCGTAGCACAGTCAGGCTGCGACATCGCGAACAAGAAAATCCGGTTCCGTTGACTTAAGCGCGTTTCGACCCGAGTTATGCCTGCACGCCTTCGCTGACACCGACGTCAACGAAGTGAATGGAGATGGACATGATGCGCCGTATCGTTCCGCTCGCTGCAGGACTCCTCTGGGCAAGCTCGGCTCTCGCCGCTGACATCAATCTGCTGAACGTGTCGTACGATCCGACGCGCGAGCTCTATGCCGAGTTCAACAAGGCGTTCGCGAACGCCTATCAGAAGGAAACCGGCAAGAGCGTCGAGATCAAGCAGTCGCATGGCGGCAGCGGTTCGCAGGCGCGCGCGGTGATCGACGGATTGCAGGCCGATGTGGTGACGCTCGCGCTCGCCTATGACATCGACGCCATCGCCGCCAAGGGCCTCACCACAGCCGATTGGCAGAAGCGGCTGCCGCAGAATTCATCACCCTACACCTCGACCATCGTCTTCCTGGTGCGCAAGGGCAATCCCAAGGGCATCAAGGACTGGGACGATTTGATCAAGCCGGGCGTCGCGGTGGTCACGCCAAACCCGAAGACATCAGGCGGCGCGCGCTGGAATTACCTCGCGGCTTGGGGCTTTGCGCAGAAGAAGTTCGGCTCGGCCGACAAGGCCAAGGAGTTCATCGGAAAGCTTTATCAGCAGGTGCCGGTGCTCGATACCGGCGCACGCGGCGCCACCGTGACCTTCGTCGAGCGCGGCGTCGGCGACGTGCTGCTCGCCTGGGAGAACGAGGCGTTCCTGGCGCTGAAGGAGTTCGGCGCGAACAAGTTCGAGATCGTGGCGCCGCCGCAGTCGATCCTCGCCGAGCCGCCGGTCGCCATCGTCGACAAGGTTGCCGATAAAAAAGGCACCCGCAACGCCGCCGATGCCTATCTCCAATATTGGTACACCAAAGAGGGGCAGGAGATCGCCGCGCGCAATTTCTACCGCCCGCGCGATCCCGAGGTCGCCAAGAAGCACGAAAGTGCCTTCGCCAAGGTCGAGCTGTTCACGATCGACGACGTCTTCGGCGGCTGGACCAAGGCGCAGCGGGAACATTTCGCCGACGGCGGCGTCTTTGATCAGATCTACAAGAACTGATCGAGCGCTGTCTTTGGGCGGTTTTTAGCAGGGGGCCTGGTGAGCGCACTCGCAGCACGACGCCGGACATTGCCGGGCTTCGGTCTCACCATGGGACTGACGCTTTCCTGGTTGTCCGTCATCATCCTGATTCCGCTCGCCGGTCTGTTCCTGAGGTCGCTCGAGCTGAGCCCGGAACAGTTCTGGAACATCCTTTCCAGCCGCCGCACGCTGAACGCGCTTCGCGTCTCCTTCGGCCTCGCCTTCGCCGCCGCCTGCGTCAATCTCGTGATGGGCAGCATCATCGTCTGGGCGCTGGTGCGCTACCGCTTTCCCGGCCGGCGGCTGTTCGACGCCATCGTCGACGTGCCCTTCGCGCTGCCCACCGCGGTCGCCGGCGTCGCGTTGACCGCGCTGTTCGCCGAGAAGGGCTGGCTGGGCGCGCCGCTCGCGGCGCTCGGCATCAAGGTGGCGTTCACGCCGGTCGGCATCTTCGTTGCCATGATCTTCATCGGCATTCCCTTCGTGGTGCGCACGGTGCAGCCGGTGCTCCAGGATCTCGACCCCGAGATCGAGGAGGCCGCGGGCAGCCTGGGCGCCAGCCGCTGGCAGACCATCATCCGCGTGATCCTGCCGTCGCTCGCACCGGCGCTGCTCACCGGCCTCGCGCTCGCCTTCGCCCGTGCGGTCGGTGAATATGGCTCGGTGATCTTCATCGCCGGCAATCTGCCCAACGTGTCCGAGATCGCGCCGCTGCTGATCGTGATCCGGTTGTCCGAATTCCGCTACGCCGATGCGACCGCGATCGCGGTGGTCATGCTCGTCGTCTCCTTCGTCATCATCTTCGCCGTCAACCGGCTCCAGCGCTGGGCGCAGAGCCGGATCCCGGAGCGCTGAGGGGGATGCGATGACGTTGCAGATCGCAGAATCCGCTTCGCTGGTTTCGCCCGATGCGCGCGCACGTGCGCATGCGGCCGCCGCGCGCGACAGCCTGCGGACCGAACCCAGGGCGGTGCGCATCACCATCATCGCGCTGGCGATGATCTTCCTCACCGTCTTCGTCGTGCTGCCGCTCGTCGTGGTGTTCGCCCAGGCGTTCTCGAAAGGAATCCTCGCCTATCTCGCCGCGCTGGCCGAGCCGGAGGCGCTGGCTGCGATCAAGCTGACGCTGCTGGTCGCTGCGATCTCTGTCGGCCTCAATCTTGTCTTTGGTCTCATCGCGGCCTGGGCCATCGCCAAGTTCGACTTCAGGGGCAAGACCTTCCTGATCACGCTGATCGACCTGCCGTTCTCGGTCAGCCCGGTGATCTCGGGCCTCGTCTTCGTGCTGCTGTTCGGCGCGCAGGGCTATTTCGGTACTTGGCTGCGCGAGCACGACATCCAGATCCTGTTCGCGGTGCCCGGCATTGCGCTCGCCACCACCTTCGTGACCTTCCCCTTCGTGGCGCGCGCGCTGATCCCGCTGATGCAAGAGCAGGGCACGCAGGAGGAGGAAGCGGCGATCTCGCTCGGCGCCTCGGGCCTGCAAACCTTCTTCCGTGTCACGCTGCCGAACATCAAATGGGGCGTGCTCTATGGCGTGCTGCTCTGTAACGCGCGCGCGATGGGTGAGTTCGGCGCGGTCTCGGTCGTCTCCGGCCATATCCGCGGCGAGACCAACACGATGCCGCTCCTGGTCGAGATCCTCTACAACGAGTACCAGTTCGTCGCCGCCTTCGCGATCGCCTCGCTGCTGGCGATGCTGGCGCTGATCACGCTGATCGCAAAAACCGTTCTCGAACGTCATCTGAACGAAGGACAAGACGCCCGTGACCATTGAAGTCAGGAATCTCGTCAAGAAGTTCGGCAGCTTCAAAGCGCTCGACGGCGTCGATCTCAAGGTCGACAATGGTGAGCTGGTCGCGCTGCTCGGGCCATCAGGCTCCGGCAAGACCACGCTGCTGCGGATCATCGCCGGCCTCGACTGGCCCGACGCTGGCGACGTGTCCTTCAACGGCGAGGACGCGCTGGCGCAGGGCGCGCGCGAACGGCATGTCGGCTTCGTGTTCCAGCACTACGCGCTGTTCCGCCACATGACCGTGTTCGAGAACGTCGCCTTCGGCCTGCGCGTGCAGCCACGCGCGGTCCGGAAAGACGAAGCCACGATCCGTGCGCGGGTGAAGGAGCTACTCGATCTCGTGCAGCTCGACTGGCTCGCCGACCGCTATCCGAGCCAGCTTTCCGGCGGTCAGCGCCAGCGCATCGCGCTCGCCCGCGCCCTCGCGATCGAGCCGCGCATCCTCTTGCTCGATGAGCCCTTCGGTGCGCTCGATGCCAAGGTGCGCAAAGAGCTGCGCCGATGGCTGCGCTCGCTGCACCACGAGATCAACGTCACCTCGATCTTCGTCACCCACGATCAGGAGGAGGCGCTGGAAGTCGCCAACCGCGTCGTGGTGATGGACAAGGGCCGGATCGAGCAGATCGGCTCGCCCGACGATGTCTATGAAAGCCCGGCGACCGCTTTCGTCCACGGCTTCATCGGCGAATCCATCGAGCTGCCGATTGAAGTGAACGGCGGCGTGATCCGGCTCGGCGACCGACCGCTGCGGCTTGCTGCGGATGGGCTTGTGCCTGGCGCGTCAAAACTGTTCGTGCGGCGACATGACATGCTGGTCGGCCCGCCCGGCTCCGGCGCCTTCGAGGGCGCGGTTCAGCATGTTCGCAATTTCGGCCCCGTGCAGCGCGCCGAGGTCGCGCTATCAGGCGGCGAGACCATCGAGATCGACGCGCCCCGCGATAGGGAACTACGCGCCGGCGACACGATCGGGCTCGAACCGCGCCGCTACCGGATATTTGCGGGCTAGATCCCCGTCATTCCGGGATGGTCCGAAGGACCAGACCCGGAATGACACCGAGCAGATTTTCCTCAAAATTCACCTTTCAGCCACGGTTGGTATGCAACAACGGCCCCTCATTTGGGGGCCTGATTCATGCGCGCTGCGGCCGCAATATCAATCACTTTGCTTTTGGCCGGCTGCGCCGGCAACGAAGCGCCGGTCCAGCAGCCGTCCATGTATACCGACATGGCGGTCCCGGGCGCCAAGCTCGATGCACAGGCAGCCGCCGTGATGATCTCGCAATACCGCCAGAACAACGGGCTCGGTACCGTCGTGATCGATCCCGATTTGATGCTGCTCGCCGAATCCCAGTCCCAGGCCATGGCGGCCGCCAACAAGATGGACCATGACGTTCGCGCGCCGCTCGCCAAGCGGCTCGCCGGCGGCGGCTATCCCGCGACCGTCGCGGTCGAGAACGTCTCGGCCGGCTATCATACGCTGGCGGAAGCGTTTTCCGGCTGGCGCGACTCGCCGCCTCACCGCGCCAACATGCTCAAGGGCGGTGTCACAAAACTGGGCATCGCGGCGGGCTATGCTCCCGGCACCAAATACAAGGTGTTCTGGACCATGATCCTGGCTTCGACCGACCCGCGATAAGCCAGACTTGATCCCGGGATGCATTGACGCCGCGGCGGACTGTCGCCACGGTGGCTCGCCTTTTGCTATTGTTCCCTCATGACAGATCATAGTCCGGACTCCGCCAGCATCCCCGCGAATGCGCAACGCGTCCTGGTCCTCCAGGGCGGTGGTGCGCTCGGCTCGTACCAGGCCGGCGCCTTCCAGGCGTTGTGCGGCTACGGCTTCGAGCCGGAATGGGTCGCCGGCATCTCCATCGGCGCCATCAACGCCGCCATCATCGCCGGAAATGAGGGCCGCACCCGCGTCGAGCGGCTGAAGGAATTCTGGGAGATGGTGTCGGCGCCGGTGCCGTGGAAGCCGGTCGGCAAGAGCGATCACAGCCGCGAGCTCTTCAACTCGACGAGCGCAGCGCTGATCGCGACCTTCGGCGTGCCCGGTTTCTTCGTCCCGCGCGTTCCGCCGGCACCGCTGTGGCCGCCGGGTCACCCCGAAGCGGAGAGCTATTACGACACCGCGCCGCTGAAGAAGACGCTGGAGCGTCTGGTCGATTTCGACCGCATCAACGATGTGAAGACGCGCCTGTCGATCGGTGCGGTCGGCGTCACCTCCGGCAACTTCAAATATTTCGACAATTACGAGTTCAAGAAGCTCGGCAAGAGAATCGGCCCCGAGCACATCATGGCCTCCGGCGCGCTGCCGCCGGGGTTTCCGTCCGTCGTCATCGATGGCGAGCACTATTGGGACGGCGGTATCGCCTCCAACACGCCGCTCGACTACGTGCTCGACGCCGAGCTTGCCCGCGACATGCTGATCTTCCAGGTCGACCTGTTTTCCGCGCGCGGCGACCTGCCGACCTCGCTGCTCGAGGCCGCCGAGCGCGAGAAGGACATCCGCTATTCCAGCCGCACGCGGATGAACACCGACAAGAACAAGCAGCTGCACAACGCCCGCCGGGCGGTGCGCGATCTCATCAGCAAGTTGCCGGATTATCTCAAGAACGATCCCTCCGTCGAATTCCTCGCGAAAGCGGCGCGCGAAAGCACGGTCACGGTGGTGCACCTGATCTATCGCAGCAAGAACTACGAATCCTCGTCCAAGGACTACGACTTCTCGCATGTCGCCATGGTCGAGCACTGGGAAGCCGGGGTGCGCGACGTGCATCTGTCGATGCGCCACAAGGACTGGCTCGAGAGGCCGCAGTCCGGCGAGACCATGGTCACCTACGATCTCACGGGGGACGTCACCGCACCCTCGGCAAAAAGGAGCGAATGAAATGGGTAGTCTGTCAGGCAAGAACGCCGTCGTGACCGGATCGACCAGCGGCATCGGGCTCGCTTACGCACGCGCCTTCGCCGCCGCCGGCGCCAATGTGGTCATCAACGGCTTCGGCTCGCCCGAGGACATCGAGAAGGAGCGCGCCAAGATCGAGTCCGATTTCAAGGTCAAGGCGATCTACTCGCCCGCCGATATGACCAAGCCCGCCGAGATCGCCGGGATGATCGCGCTCGGCGAGAAGACGTTCGGTTCGGTCGACATCCTCGTCAACAATGCCGGCATCCAGTTCGTCTCGCCGATCGAGGAGTTTCCGATCGAGAAGTGGGACCAGATCATCGCCATCAACCTGTCGTCGGCCTTCCATGCCATCCGTGCCGCCGTGCCCGGCATGAAGAAGAAGGGGTGGGGCCGCATCATCAACACGGCGTCGGCGCACTCACTCGTCGCCTCGCCCTTCAAATCGGCCTATGTGTCGGCCAAGCACGGCATCGCCGGTCTCACCAAGACGGTGGCGCTGGAAGTTGCGACCCACAAGATCACCTGCAACTGCATCAGCCCCGGCTATGTCTGGACGCCGTTGGTCGAGAAGCAGATCCCCGACACGATGAAGGCGCGCAATCTGACGCGCGAGCAGGTCATCAACGACGTGCTGCTCGATGCGCAGCCGACCAAGGAGTTCGTCACCTCCGAGCAGGTCGCCGCGCTCGCCCTGTTCCTGTGCAGCGACGATGCCGCCCAGATCACCGGCACCAATCTCTCGATCGATGGCGGCTGGACCGCGGAGTAAGCGCTCGATGCCGCAGGGTGGGCAAAGGCGCGTCAGCGCCGTGCCCACCATTTTTCCGCGCTTGAAAGAAGTGGTGGGCACGCTTTCGCTTTGCCCACCCTACGAAAGTGAGAACGAGGCGGCAGCCTCTCGCTCAATGCGTCCAGGCCAGCGCCGTCACGAAGGCCGTCGACAATTTCAGCTCCGCAAACATGATCTTGCCGGCGACTACGAATAGCACGCTGGCAAGCGTCAGGCGCAGCACCGTCTCAGGGACGCGCGTCGCGCTGAAACTGCCGACGATGATGCCGGGCAGCGAGCCCAGCAGCAGCACGGCCATCAGCGCCCAGTCGACGTCACCAAGCGCCCAGTGTCCGATGCCGGCAACCAGCGTTAGCGGCACGGCATGGGCAATGTCGGAGCCGACGATGGTCGCCATCGGCAAGCGCGGATAGAGCAGCAGCAACACGGTGACGCCGACCGCACCGGCGCCGACCGACGAGATCGAGACCAGCGCGCCGAGTACGATTCCGGTGATCACTGTCGCAATTGCGGTGGTGCGCGCGTCGACCTGCTCGAGGCGCTTCCGGTAGCGATCCATGAGCGACTTGCGGAAGATCAGCGACGTCGCAGTCAGGATCAGCGCGAAGCACAGCACCAGATTGACCAGGCTGCGCTCGGTATCGCTCTTGAGGTCGAGCTTCCACAGCACCAGCAGCGTCACCGCGCTCGCCGGAATGCTGCCGGAAGCGAGCCGCAGCACCGCCGGCCAGTGCACGCTGCGCGACCAGCCATGGACCACGCTGCCGCCGGTCTTGGTGGCGGCGGCATAGAGCAGGTCGGTCCCGACCGCCGTGGAGGGATGAACGCCGAACAGCAGGATCAGGAGCGGCGTCATCAACGAGCCGCCGCCAACGCCGGTCATCCCGACAAGCAGGCCGACGCCGAAGCCAGAGGCGACGTAGAGTGGATCAAACATGTCCGGGGAATCTTAGGTTGGTCTCGTCGGTTGGGCAATACGACGTAGAATGAACTTTCTCCGGCATGCAACTGTTTGGATCAAATAAGAAAAATCATGCTGCAGGTGGGAGATGCATAGCCATTTTGCCCTGTTCAGCTGCGTCTTGCGAAACCGCCGTTCCCCAACGGGCAGGCAGCCGCATGGCCTATTTTCCAAACGCCAGCACGTGCAGGCCGAGGCGTTGCCGCACGATGCAGAACAAGAGCACCGTCTCGAAAGTGAGCGAGATCGAGGTCGCGGCGGCGGCGCCGTGGCCGCCGTAGCGCGGTACCAGCGCGATGCAGAGCACGACGTTCATCACGAAGGCCAGCGCATAAGCGAGCGCGCAGACTCTTTGCTGGCCGAGCATGTTGAGCAGCCGCTCGACCGGCCCTATCGCGGAGCGCACCACCAGCCCGATCGCGGCCACGAACATGATGTCGTAGCCGACCACAAATTGCGGCCCGAACAGCCAGAGCAGCGGCTTGCCGAGCGCAAGCAGCACGATGGTCGCCGCCAGCGACGGCCAGAACGTCCAGCTGATGGCGTGCGCCACATAGGCCGACAGCCGCGCCTTGTCGCCGCTTGCGTTGTATTCGGCGAAGCGATGCGCGGTCGTTGCCGACATCGCGTAGTGGATGAAGGAAACCAGCGCCAGCGTCTTGACCACGGCAAAATAGACGCCGACCTCGTCGGAGGGGCGGAACTGCTGCAGCACCAGTACGTCGGTGTAGGACAGCAGCAGGTAGAAGCTCTCAACCAGCAGGATCGGCAGCGAGATGGCGAGCCAGCCGCCGATGTCGTAGGCCCTTGGGCCCGGCTCGATGTGATCGGCGAGCTTGCGGTTCAGCACCACCATCTGCCCGGCCATCGCGATCCACACCGCACCTAGGCTCGCGACCATCGCGGCGATCGCGCCGAGATGATAGCCGAGCAGGAAGGCAGAGGCCGTGATGCCGATGATCAGCGCCTGGCGGATGATGAATTGCGGCATCAACCCGAGCTGCATCCAGTCATGCGAGCGCGCGATGCCGTCCTGGGTGTTGGCGACGACGAAGGCCGGCAGCGTCATGCAGCCGATATAGAGCGGCAGCACCTCGGCCGGATCAATCCAGGGCGAGAGCAGCGTGACGATGCCGGCGAGGCCGAGCGACACCAGCGCGGAGAGGGCAAAGGTCAGCCAGCGGCTGCCGGAGAGAAAGCCACGCAGCAACGCATGCTCGCCGCGGGCGCGGTACTCCGGAATGATCTTTTGCGCGGAAGCGGAGATGCCGAAATCCATCATGCTGCCGAGCAGCAGCACCCAGGTCCAGACATAGACGTAGACGCCGTAGTCGGACGTGCCCATCCAGCGCGCGAGCAGCACCTGCGAGACATAGGCGAGGCCTGCGCTGATGACGCGGATGACGAAGATGGTGCCGGCCAGCCGCCGCGTCAGCGAGGCCTCGCGCGAGCCGCCCGTCAGCTTGCCGCGCAGCCGCGCGATCAACCCGGCCGGTCCGGTCGTTGCGGGTTGTGCATCCATCACGGCCAATTCGAGATCCCCAGGGGGTTCCGCATGCTGCGGCATGCCCGGGAATTAGCAACCATTCGTTAAGATTCGGTTGGGTGGGAGTGCTGTCGCAACCCCAACGTCGTCCTGGCGAAAGCCAGGACCAATTACCCCAGGGAGAAGTTGGACGAAGGCTCGGGGCTAACGAGTCCGTGCCACCACTACTCCCTGGGGTAATGGGTCCTGGATCTGCGCTCCGCCCTGGACAACGCTATGCGTTGCCAAGAGCTGCGCTTGTCCAGGACGACTGGGTTGGGACGACGGCTCACTCCAAATTCGTATTGAACTCGTACGACTTGTCCGGCCCGACCAGCGTGAACTTCAGCGCCGCACCGTCGGGCTTGGCGCCCGGCGGCAGCCCCTCGAGCTCGAAGGAAAATCGCTTCACATCTGCCGGGCTGGACTGGACCGGGGCCGGAATCGGCAGCGCCCAATCGGGCGTCGGCCCTTCCACGAACAGATTGACGTGGCGTGCCTCCGCCGGCGCGACCACGTCGACGACCACCTTGTTGCCGTCGCGCTTGACGTCGCGGATGGTGAGCGGGTTGGGGTCGCCGATATTGGCGGGCTTGGGCACGGTGTCGAGCGCGGCGCGCAGATTGGCGTCCTCGGTCGAGGCGACGCTGTTGAAGCCAAGCTCGGCGCGGGCCTCGACGGGAATGCAGAGCTTTTCGCACACGGCATAGTTGATCTCGGCGCGCAAGGTCACCGGCTTGTCGGCGGCCTTGGCGACGATGCGCAGGGGCAGCACGATCTGGTCGCGATAGCCGATCGAATGACCGCCCGCGCCGTCGTCGAACTTCAGCGGGGCCGGCCACATGATCGTCACTGCATCGACATTGTCCGACTTGGAGAAGTCGAACCACGGCGGAACGCCGGAGTCGCCGGGCGTACGCCAGTAGGTCTTCCAGCCCGGCTGGAGCTGGAAGGCGATACCGCCAAGCAGCACGGCGCCGCTGCGTGACCCCGCGACCAGCCGCACTGCGGAATGTGCGTCGCGCTGCCACGGCGAAGCGTCGTCGGCACGGGCTGCGAAGGCCAGCGACGACGCGAGCAGGGTTGTCGCGACGCCAATCGCCGCACGCAAGGGAACTATGCTGGACATGGCACGTCTTTACAGGGTGGCCCCGGGGCAAACCATTGAATTGCTTGTGATGGATGCATCTGAATCAAGTCTCTGCAAGCCTTGATTTGACAGCCGCCGGGCCCGACATCAGGATAGGAATTGAAACCGGAGTGCTTCACCATGGCTCCTACAGGTAAAAGGACGGGCGAGAGCACCCGCAGCGCAGGCCCCGCGCTCCCCAATTCGGCCGGTTATCTCGACGGCCGGCTCCTGATTGCGATGCCCGTGATGGGCGATCCCCGTTTCGAGCGCTCCGTGATCTATCTCTGCGCCCATTCTGCCGAAGGCGCGATGGGCATCATCGTCAATCAACCCGCCGGCTCCATCGACTTCCCCGAGCTCCTGATGCAGCTCGGCATCATCAAGAAGGGCGAGCACATCAAGCTGCCGGAAAATGCCGAAAGCATGAAAGTGCTGCGCGGCGGCCCGGTCGACACCGGGCGTGGCTTCGTGCTGCATTCCAGCGACTTCTATATCGAGAACGCGACGCTGCGGATCGACGAGGGCGTGTGCCTCACCGCGACCGTCGACATCCTGCGCGCGATCGCCAACGGCTCCGGCCCCAAGCACGCTATCCTCGCGCTCGGCTATGCCGGCTGGGCGCCGGGTCAGCTCGAGACCGAGATCCAGAGCAATGGCTGGCTGCATTGCGACGCCGACACTGACTTGATCTTCGGCGACGACGTCGACGACAAATACAACCGCGCCTTGCAGAAGATCGGCATCGATCCCGGCATGCTCTCCAACGAGGCCGGGCACGCGTAGTTCTCGTCGTCCTGGCGAAAGCCAGGACCCATTACCACGGGGTGTGGTTGCTGAAGAAGGCTGGCAACCACCAGCCTTCGTCAAACTGTGCTCGGTGGCAATGGGTCCTGGATCCGCGCTCGCTGGTCCAGGACGACGATGGTGATTGACGCCGTCGCTTCACCCTCCAGCGTCGTCCCGGCGAAGGCCGGGACCCATACTCCGAGGGAGCGGTTATCAAGGCGAACTGGCAACCACTAATCTTCGCCAAACTACATTCGGTGGCTATGGGTCCCGGCCTACGCCGGGACGACGAAAAACTACTCCGCCGCCTGCTGCTGCACCGTCGGCTCCGTGCCGGCCACCGTCGCGCGGCGCATGTCGCGCGGTTGCGACTGGTCGTAGCGGCGGACGCGGTGCATGGTCTGGCGGTTGTCCCACATCACGAGATCATGCAGCTTCCATCTGTGGACGTAGACGAACTCTGCCTGCGTCGCGTGCTCGTTCAGATCGCGCAGCAGCAGCCGGCCCTCCGGCACGCTCATGCCGACGACCTTGCCGGCATGCGATGAGAGATACAGCGATTTGCGGCGATGCACAGGGTGCGTGCGCACCAGACGTTGCAGCACCGGCTTGAACATCTCCTTCTCGTCGTCGCTATATTCGGTGAAGCCGAGCGATCCCCGCGAATACATCAGCGAGTGCTCGCAGACGAGATTCTCGATCTCCGCCTTGGTCTCGTTGTCGAGCGCGTCATAGGCGGCGCGCATGTCGGCGAATTCGGTATTGCCGCCCTTCGGGTTCACCACGCGCGCGGACAGCAGCGAGAACTTTGCCGGAATGGGACGGAACGAGCTGTCGGAATGCCACAGGCAATTGCCGAGGTTGAACAGATGCGTCCGGCTGTCCTTCGCCAGCGGCTTGCCGTCCTTGCCGAGGTTCGAGACATCGTTCAGGCCGGATTGCAGCCGATAATCCTTCTCCTTGGTGACGGTGCCGCCGCGCGCATCCTCGCGCTGGCCGAAATTCAGCGCGAACGCCATCTGCTGCTCGTCGGTGATGTCCTGGTCGTGGAAGACCAGCACCGCGTATTTGTCCATGGCGGATTCGACCTCGCGCGCCTCCTCCGGCGTGAGCGGCTTTCGCAGGTCGAGGCCCGACACCTCACCGACGAAATGCTTCTGAAGCTGCCGGATGGCGATCGTCATGGCGTTTTCTCCCGCATCTGCGAGCGGTTTCCCCGCTCTGTTTGCGGAAAAAATGACTCCCGCGTCCGGCGATGTCAACGCGCCGCGCGCATGGCTCTCACGCGTTGCGCGCCATCAGCCCGCCGTCGACCGGGATCACCGCGCCGGTGAGGAAAGAGGCGGCCGGCAGGCACAGGCTGAGCGTCATGTGCGCAACCTCTTCAGGATCGCCGTAACGGCCGAGCGCAGTGCGGCGCTTGGCGTAGATCGTCTTGTGCTCCTCGGAGATGCGATCGGTGATTGCCGTGCGGATCGGACCGGGACAGATGCAGTTGACGGTGATGCCCTCGCGGCCAAGCTCCACCGCCAGCGAACGGGTGAGGCTCGCAACGCCGCCCTTCGCCGCCGAATAGGGACTGTGCAATGCTGTGGCGCCGAGCGCCTCGGTCGAGGCGATGTTGACGATGCGCGGGCTCTTCGACTTGCGCAAGTGCGGCAGCGCTGCGCGGATGCGCCGTCAGCATCACGGCGAGGCCCTTGGCCCATGCGTCCTCATAGGTCTCGTCGTCGATCGCGACCCGCACGGAGATGCCGGCATTGTTGACGACGATGTCGAGCCCGCCGAAATGCGCCGCGACATCATTGACTACGCGCTTGATCTCGCCGGCATCGGCAACATCGAGCTTCCACGCCTTCGCTGTCCCGCTGTTTGCCGAGATCTCCCTCGCGACCGCATCGGCGCCTCGCTCGTCATAATCGGTGACGGCGACGTTCGCACCTTCAGTGGCGAACACGCGTGCGGTCGCGCGTCCCATGCCGCTGGCCGCGCCGGTGACGAGGACGGTCAGGCCCTTTACGGACCGGCTGAGCTGTTTGAATTCGGACATGCTGTTTCCTCGCGCGCTGCTTGTTCTTGTTATGATTGACAAGGCTGGCATCGATCCGCAGACAGGTCAAACAAGCAAAACAAGGGGAGGCCGCGATGAACGAGCTCGATTTCTCAGGCAAGCAGGTGCTGGTGGTCGGCGGTTCCAGCGGCATCGGCAACGGCATCGCGCAGGCCTTTCGCGCCAGGGGTGCGCATGTCGCGGTTTGCGGCACGCGTGCGCGGCCTGCGGAATATTCCATCGAGGAAGGCTCCGATCTCACGGGTCTCGCCTACGCGCAGCTCGACGTCAGCGATGCCGGTGCGATCGAAGCGTTCAAGCCGCCCTTCGAACGGCTCGACATCCTAGTGCTCGCGCAGGGCGCAGTGATCTATCGCCGCGGCGAATTCGAGATGGCGGGTTTCCGCAAGGTCGTCGAGGTCAACCTGATGAGCCTGATGGCGTGCGCAACGCGGTTTCATTCCATGCTGCGGGATGCGAAGGGCTCTCTGATCATGGTGTCCTCGACTGCTGCCTATCATTCCACCATGGGCAATCCCGCCTACAACGCCTCGAAGACCGGCGCGGTCGGATTGACGCGCACGCTGGGCGAGGCCTGGGCCGAGGACGGCATCCGCGTCAACGGCATCGCGCCCGGGCTCGTCGATACCAAGATGACGAAGGTGACCACCGACAATCCCAAGCGGCTCGAAGGCGCGCTGGCGCGCATTCCGCTGCGGCGATTGGGCACGCCGGCCGACATGGCGGGCGCGGCGCTGTTCCTGGCTTCGCCATTGTCGTCCTACATCGTCGGCCAGACGTTGGTCGTCGATGGCGGCCTAATCTTGTAGCCTGGATGAGCGAAGCGACATCCGGGACTTTGCTTGCGCGTTCCCGGGTATCGCTGCGCTCACCCGGGCTACACGTTCTACACTTTCTTAAGCGCAAGGAACTGCGCTGCTTCTGATCGGTTACTTCGGCTGATCACCGAGGAGGATTATCATGGACGCGGATCGGATCATTGGATCAGCCAAGGAAATGGCGGGCGGCGTGGAAGGCACCGTGGGCGAGATGGCGGGAGACGCAAAAACGCAGGCCTCAGGCAAGGCACGCGAAGCCGCGGGGACAGTGCAGAATCTATACGGCCAGGCGAAGGACGCAGCGCGCGAAGCCGCGGACACGGCCACCAGCTACGCCAAGGATGCCTATGAGGCGAGCGGCGATACGTTCCGCGACGGCTCGCAGGCGATTGCGCGGAAGGTGCATGACAACCCGCTCGGCGCGCTGCTGATTGCCGGCGGCATCGGCTTCGCGCTCGCGCTTCTGATGTCGCGCCCCGCGCGTCGCCCGCCGCCGCGCTGGCGCTATTACGGCTAACAGCCAAGCCAATCATTCCGGGGCGCGCGCTACGCGCCCCGGAATGACATCTCAAATCAAAAGAGAAAAATTACCGGAACATTTCGGCCGATCGCCCGACATTAGCCGGCGGCCGCGGAATCGCGGGGTTCAGATTCGGATTGCGGGGGCCAGGGGGCGGCGCCAGTTGACGCGGTGGCTGCGGCGAGCCGAAGCCGAAGAAATCCCGGAATGACGGCGCTGCCTGTGCCGGCTGCTGCGGCGGGAGCTGCGGCTTCTTCGGCGCGAGTTTTGGCGGGGCGACCGCGGCGGCTGCTCCCGGTGAGCCGTGAGCAACGCTGCTGTCCGGCGTCGTCGCCGCCATCGGCGTATCGCCCTTGGCCTGCTCGCGGCCGACTTCGCGGCGCGGCCAGGCATAATCATCGGCACGGCCGGCCGGAGCCGTCAGCGGCTCGCCTTTCACCATCGTCTTCGCAGCGAGCGCGTCGACGGCGGCGGGACGCGAGCCCGGCCCGCCCAGCAATTGATCGGTCGAGATCGAGGCCGCAACCAGCGGAACGATCGGGCCGGCCAGCGGCCGCGGCGCGGGCTTGCCTGGCTCGGCGCTGGTGTCGGGCGTCGCCGGCTCGCTCGGCAGCGCGATCGGGCCGGAGCGGCCCGCGAGCAGGCGCGTGATCTCGCGTTCGACATAGTGCGCGAGCTTGCGCGCGCCGGCTTTGGTGAAATAGACGCCGTCAGAGCTGCGGAGCTGACGGATCTGGCCTTCGAAGTCAGGACCCTTCTGAAGGAAGCGGCCGGCTTCGTCGACAAAACCGTCCCAGACGTCGACATAGGTGATGCCGGCCTTGGCTGCGCCTTCACGATACAGCGAATCCAGGAACAGCATGTCCGCCGTCCCCTTCTGCCCGCGGATGGCGGGTAGGCCGACCCAGAGCACCGGAACGCCCTTGGCCTTGAGGACGTTGGCCAGCTCCTCGATCTTCTTGCCGTAGAGCTCGATCCAGCGCTCGTCGCGGAATTCGTAGAGACCATTCGGATTGCGCGCCGTCTTCTCCGGCGCGGCGGCCGCCGGCGTATCGGCGTTGTCGGCATCATCCTGCGGCAGGTCAGGATCCGCTGCGGGTTTGTCCTCGGGCTTGGCAGCGGTGTCGGGCTTGGCGTCGCCGGGCTTGCCCGGTGGCTTGCCGCGCGCGCCCTTGTCGTTCTTCTTGTCCTTGTCAGAGGCCTTGTCCGACTTGTCGGCCGCAGGCTCGCGGATCGCGATGCGGTCGTTGAGGCCGAGCATGACGACGATGATTTCGGGCTTTTCGGTTTCGAGGATGCCTTTCGCCGCAGCCGCCCAGTCCGACGGCTCGCCCTTCGGCTGGTACTTGATCAAGCCCGACGTGGTCTTGTGCTTGCGGATCACGCCCATGTCGGGCTGCTCGGTGTAGGCGTCCTCGAGGCCATAGGCGAGCCAGTCGGCCATGGCGTCGCCGATCACCAGCACGTTCTTGTCGGGTACGGTGTCGCGCTTGGCCGGTGCCGGCGCGCGCGAGAAATCCTGGCGCGGCGCTTGCGGCTGTTGCTGCTGGAACGGTGCGAAGAAGTCGCCGCCGAACCAGCCACCTCCACCGCCGCCCCGTGGTGGCGGCGGGGCCGCGCGCTGCGGTGGGCCGCCGAAGCCGGGGAAGTTGAAGAACTGCGCCGAGGCCGGGCCCGCGACCGACACCAGGATCGCAAGCGCCGTCCCCAGCGCGATCAGCGGGCCGGTCTCGGTCAGCGCCTTGAACAGGGACTTCTTCGACATGCGATCTCGGACACGCGCAACAGGATTGGAAGTGGCTTGGATATAATAACGGAATCAGGCGCCAAACGGGCAGATTCTCTCGCAGATTCTTCCGCCATACACCGGGGAACAGTCACCCAGGTCAAGGCTGCCTGCCAAAATCCCTGTTCAGGGTTACTTTCGGCGCGATTTACCGCCCGCGCAGCCGGTCCAGCACGTCGGACGACGCAAATCCGTCGGCGGGCACCCCGATCGAGGCCTGGAAGTTGCGCAGGGCTTCCCGGGTCTGGCCGCCGAACTGGCCGTCCGGGGTGCCCTTGTAGAAGCCGCGCTGGGCCAGCAGCTGCTGCAGTTCCAGCCGCTCGGTCCGCGACAGCTCCCGCTCCTGGCGCGGCCAGGGCTGCACGAAAGGCTGCCCCCCGCGCAGGCGATCGGCGAAATGGCCGATCGCGAGCGCATAGGCCTCGGCCGGGTTGTACTTCATGATGACGCGGTAATTCTGCAGCATCAGGAAGCCCGGCCCCTGCGCGCCGGCCGGCGCGAGCAGATAGGCCTTCTCCGCCGGGTGCGGAAAGGGCTGGTTGTTCGGGCGCTTGAGTCCGAGCTTCTCCCACTGCGCGATCGTCATCGCCTTGGCGCGATCGGCCAGCATGTAGTTGAATCCCTCCGGCACAACGACTTCAAAGCCCCAGGTCTGGCCGGCCTGCCAGCCGTCCTTCTTCAGATTGTTGGCGGTCGAGGCGATCAGGTCGGTGGGATTGTCGACGACGTCGCGCCGTCCGTCGCCATCGCCATCGACGGCAAATCGTTTGAATGCGGTCGGCATGAACTGGGTCGGGCCGAAGGCGCCGGCCCAGGAGCCGCGCATCTGCTCAGGCCTGAGATCGCCGCGGTTGAGGATCTCCAGCGCGGAGAGGAACTCGTCCTTGAAATAGGCCTGGCGGCGTCCGATGCAGGCGAGCGTCGCGGTCGATTGCAGCACGCTGCGGTCGCCCATCTGCGTCGAGTAGTTGGACTCGATGCCCCAGATCGAGGCGATGATGTAGCGGTCGACGCCGGTGGCCTTTTCGGTGGCGTCGAACTGCGCCTTGTATGTGGCGAGGATCTCGCGGCCCCTGGCGAGGCGGTTGTCGTTCACGAGGATGTCGAGATAGTCCCAGATCGACTTGGTGAACTCCGGCTGCGAATCCATGAGGTCCATGATGCGCAAATCGGGGCTGAGGCCTGCGGTGAGGCGCTGGAAATTCTCCTGCGTGATGCCGCGCCGTGCGGCATCGGGCCACATCGCGGCGACGCAATTGTTGAAATTGCCGGCTGCCTCGCGGATCGCGGCCGCCGTCATCAGCGGATGGCCGGAGGCGCCGTCTTCGCCGCTCCAAGGTTGCGCACCGCCATTGCCGGGCGGGGCTTGCGAGGGGGCGGGATTGGGGCCGGAGAAGATGCCGCCGAACAGATTGGAAAGGCCGTTCTGCGCCTGCGCGTGCGCGCAAGCCGGCAGCAGCAAGGCCGCCGCAATCATCGTCGCGGCGGTCACGGAGCCAACCCGTCCCGCCAGTCGTGCCACTGATTGCATCATCTCCCACCCGTCGGCCTGAAATTCCGCCATCAGGAGGCCTGGTAGGCGTTGCCAATAGCTTAACAAAGGTGAAATTTTGGTGACGGCGTTTTTCTTAACTCTGACGGGGCGAGGCCCCACATCCGCCTTTGTTGGCGGCTGCAAACAGGCTAGCAAGATGCCATTGCTCCGTTCACGTCCTCAGGTATTCGATCGATCCCATGAAAATTCGCAAAGCCGTATTCCCCGTCGCCGGCCTCGGCACCCGCGTCCTGCCCGCCACCAAGGCGATGCCGAAGGAAATGCTGACCATCGTCGACAAGCCGCTGATCCAGTACGTCTATGACGAGGCGAGGGAGGCCGGCATCGAGCACTTCATCTTCGTCACCGGCCGCAACAAGAATGTCATCGAGGATCATTTCGACCGGATGTTCGAGCTCGACGCGACGCTGGCTGCGCGCGGCAAGAAGGGCGAGCAGGAGATCCTGGCGCAGAACCAGCCCGATGCCGGCGCCGTCAGCTTCACCCGCCAGCAAGCGCCGCTCGGCCTCGGCCATGCGGTCTGGTGCGCGCGCGACATCGTCGGCAACGAGCCGTTCGCGGTCGTGCTGCCCGACGAGCTCGTGCTCAACACGCCCGGCTGCCTAAAGCAGATGATCGAGATGGCGGCTTCGCTCGGCGAGAAATCCAATTTGGTCGCGGTCGAGGCGGTGCCCGAACATCTCACCCATCAATACGGTATCTGCGGTGTCGGTAAACGCACCGGCAAGATGTTCGAGGTCGACGGCATGGTCGAGAAGCCGGCCAAGGGCACCGCGCCCTCCAACCTCTCGATCACCGGCCGCTACATCCTCCAGCCGGAGATCTTCAAGATCCTGGAAACCCAGGAGCGCGGCGCCGGCGGCGAGATCCAGCTCACCGACGCCATGATCGGCCTCGCCAGATCGCAAAAATTCTACGGCGTCGAGTTCGAGGGCGAACGGCACGATTGCGGCTCCAAGCCGGGCTTCCTCCGCGCCAACATCGCCTATGGCATGAAGCGCCCGGAGCTGCGCGACGGGCTGATCGCCGAGATGAAGAAGTATCTGGGGCAGTAGCTGCTCCGCGTCGTCCTGGACAAGCGCAGCGCCGATCCAGGACCCATTACCCCAAGACGGCGTTTGACGAAGACGCGTGGTGATCAGCTCGCGCCACGACTCCTTCTTGGGGTAATGGGTCCTGGCCTTCGCCAGGACGACACGACAATTAGGCACTCTACTCGCCGCCGATGACAGTCGCCTCACGCCACCAGCGACAGCTGCGGCAGGCTCGCGACCACCGACTGATTGCGCCCGCCGGCTTTCGCGGCATAGAGCGCCTTGTCGGCGGCGGCGACCAGGATTGACGGGTCCATGCCGGCGGTGGGGACCAGGCTGGCAATGCCGCAGGAGACCGTCGTGCTCGCCTGATCGTCGGACCAGCCCTGCACCTTGAGGCGGATCGTCTCGGCGACCTTGAAGGCGTCAGTGACCGAAATGTTCGGCAGCAGCACGGCGAATTCCTCGCCGCCATAGCGCGCGGCGCAGTCGCCGGCGCGGCACACCGAGTCCGAGATGCAGATAGCGATGCCGACCAGCACCTGGTCGCCGGCCTGATGGCCGAACGTGTCGTTGTACGCCTTGAAGTGATCGGCATCGATCATCAACAGCGCGACCGGCGTCTTCTGGCGCATGGCGCGGCGCCATTCGACGTCGATGACGGAATCGAACTTGCGGCGGTTCTTCAGGCCGGTGAGCGCGTCCGTCGTCGCCATCTCCTCGAGCTTGCCCTCGGCCTCGGCGCGCCGGCCGATCTCGCGCGCGAGCACCAGCGTCGAGGCCAGCATGAACAGGATCAGCGCCAGCACCACGGCGCCGATGCGATAGGCTTCCCTCTGCCAGAGCTCGAACACGGCGGTCAGCGGCTTGCCTGCCACCACGAACATCGGACCTGTGCTGGTGCTGCGCACGTAGAGACGCGGGGTCGGGTCCACCGGACCCTGGCCGGCGTAGGATCCGCCGGCCTTGAGATTGTCGGCCCTCCAGTTCTGGCGCTCGTTCAAATTCCTGCCGATGATTTCGAGATCGAACGGCCGCCGCATCATGATGGTGCGGTCGCGCTTCAGCACGGTGATGGTGTCGTCGCGGTCGAGGTTCAGCCGCTCGAACAATTCGTGGAAATAGCTGAACCGGATCGAGCCGGCGACGACGCCCATGAAGCCGCCGTCCGTATCGCTGATGCGCCGGCTCAGCACGATGGAATAGGCGCCGCGAAACAGCATCGGACGGCTGATGAAGAGCCCGATGTCGGGATTGTCGCGATGAACCCTGAAATAGTCCTCCTCGCTCCTGACCTCCGGCAGCGGATCGAGCGTGGAGGCGTCGATGGTCAGCCGGCCCTCGGTATCGAACACCTGGATGGCGCCGAAATGCTTGGCGGTTATCGCATGGTCGAACAGGATCAGTTGACGGATCGGCTTCGAGACCGTTGCGAGCTCCGGCAGCAACATGCTGCTGGCGACCGCCTTCAGTGACAGGTCGTAGATCTCGATGTTGCGGTTGACGTCGGACTCGATGGTCGTCGCCAAATTCTCCAGCGTCTGGCGGGCGAGCGCCTCCTCGCCGCGGCGCATGTCCAGCATCACGTTGACGCAAATGGCGGAGAAGCCGATCACTGTCACCACGGACGAGATGATCAGCAGCTTCGCCGAAATCCGCCACGGCCGGCGGGCCGTGACTTCGCGCCATCCAGACAGCATCGCTCGCTCCCGATCCTAGTGGATGCGCCCGAAAGCTTGAGTAGTGTTTAAGGCGGGACGGCGCTGCCGCAATGAGTTAAGAATCGGTTTATGCGGCGCACGGTTTTTGGCAGCCTCATGTGACCGGGACGAGAGGACGATTGTGAACGACTACCACGCGTTGCGCGACTATCTGATGCGGCAGAAGCAGGACGAGTTGGTGTTGAGCTTCGAGCAGATCGAGGAGATCATCGGCGCGGCCCTGCCGCGCGCGGCGCATCGTGCCTCCTGGTGGGACAGCCTGCGCAGCCCCGACATCCAGATGCCGCAACGCGAAGCCTGCCTCGCCGCCGGCTTCGTGGCGACGCGCATGCCGGATGGCCAGAGCGTGCGGTTCAGGAAGCAGAAGAGCGACCGACGGCGATAGTATCGCTGAGGAGCACTCTTCCCCTCTCCCCTTGTGGGAGAGGGTGGCTCGCCGCGTAGCGGCGAGACAGGTGAGGAGTCTCTCTCCGCGCGCCAATCTCTTGCAGTTGAACCCGCGGAGACAACCCCTCATCCGGCGCTTCGCGCCACCTTCTCCCACAAGGGGAGAAGGAAGAAGAGAGCGATCAGCTCGCCGCTTCCAGCCGCACTTCCGTCAGCAGCCGCATCGCCGCGTCGGCGTCCATCGGCTCGCCGAAGGCGAAGCCTTGGGCGTATTCGCAACCCATCTGGTAGAGCTCGACCGCATCGGAATCGGTCTCGGCGCCCTCGGCCACCACGTCCATGCCGAGATCGTGCGCGAGCGCGATGATCGACTTCAGAATCACCGGGCGGGTGCCGCGGCTGGTGGTGCGCACGAAGGACTGGTCGATCTTGATGGTGTCAAACGGGAAGCGCTGCAGATAGGCCAGCGAGGAATGGCCGGTGCCGAAATCGTCGAGCGAGAGCCCGGTGCCGAGCTCGCGGATCCGCGTCAGCATCTGCGCTGCGTGCTCCGGATTCTCCATCACCAGCGATTCCGTCAGTTCCAGCTTGAGGGTGCCGCGCGCCACCGAGGAGCGTGACAGCACGGTGCGGATGTCGTGGATCAGATCGTGGCGCAGCAATTGCCGCGACGACACGTTGACGGAGGCGAAGATCGGCTCGCGCGAGCGCATCGCGCGCTGCCACACCGCGAGCTGTTTTGCGGTCTGGTCGAGCACGAACATGCCGAGATCGACAATCAGCCCGGTCTCTTCCGCGATCGTGATAAATTCCGACGGCGCCATGCGCCCGAGCTTCGGATGGTCCCAGCGCGCCAAGGCCTCGAAGCCCGCGATCGAACGATCCTCCAGCCGCACGATCGGCTGGTACAGGATCGTGATCTCCTTCCGCTCGATGGCGCGGCGCAATTCGCTCTCCAGCGTCAGCCGGTCGGTCTTCCGCGCACGCATCGCCGGCTTGTAGACGTCGATGCGGTCGCCGCCGATGCGCTTGGAGTGATACATCGCAAGCTCGGCGTCCTTGATGATCTCATCCGTCAATTGGGTCTGCGGATCAGACAAAGCGAGGCCGATGGAAGCCGTGAGGAATATCTCGCGGTCGTTGAACGCGATCGGCGCGCGGATGGTCTTGCGGATGGTCTCGGCGAAGGCGGTGATCCGGGCGGGATCCTGCTCCGAGAGCAGGATCAGGCCGAACTGGTCGCCGGCCATCCGCGCCAACGTGTCCTGCGGCTTCAGGATGCGGGTGAGGCGGCGCGCCAGCGTTAGCAGGATGGAATCGCCGACCGCGATGCCGACGGAATCGTTGACCTGCTTGAAGCGGTCGAGGTCGATCACCATCAGCGTCGGCCGCAGCGTCGGCATGCTCTTAGCGAAGTGCGCCACCGCACCCAGCCGGTCCATGAACAGTTTTCGGTTGGGCAGGCCGGTGAGGTTGTCATGCACGGAATCGTGCAGCAGACGTTCTTCCGCGTTGCGCAGCTCGGTGACGTCGGTGAGGGTGCCGACCACGCGCGAGACCTCGCCGTCGGAGCCGACCACCGGGCGCGCCTTCAGCGCGAACCACATGAAGTGGCCGTCCGGGGTGCGCAGGCGGAAATCCTGCACCAGGCGGCCGCGGCGCTGATCGAGCACGCTGTCGAGCGCGGCGCGGAAACGGTCCTGGTCGAGCGGATGCAGCACCTCGAGCCAGGACGCGGCCGGCCCCTCCAGCGTGCCGCGCTTGAGGCCGAGCAGGGCTTCGGTCTCGGGGCTGGTGAAGACCTTGTCGGCGGACACGTCCCAGTCCCAGATCAGATCGCCGGAGCCGGCCAGCGCCAGTGCGCGGCGCTCGATGTCGGAGACGACGCCGGTCGAGGCGCCGCCGCCGGCGAAGGCGTGCTGCATCACCGTGAAGCCGATCAGCATCACGATCAGCACGAGGCCGCCGAGCAGGGCCGGGCCGACGATGTCGTTGGTGACGGAGCCGGCGACCGTCATGCCGGCCGCCACCACCCAGACCACCAGCAGGAACCAGGTCGGGATGAGCAGCACCGCGCGGTCGAAGCCGTGGGTGGAGAGATAGACGATCAGCGCAAAGCCGGCGAAGGCGATCAGCACCAGCGAGACGCGCGCGATGCCGGAGGCCACCGCGGGATCGAACAGCGCCAGCGCGACGAGCGAGCCAAGGAAGGCCAGCCAGCCGACCGTGATGTGCGAATAGCGCACATGCCAGCGGCTCAAATTGAGATAGGCGAACAGGAACACCAATAGTGTCGCCGCCAGGATCGCTTCGCCCGCCGCACGCCAGATGCGCTCGGCGTTGTTCGACATGTCGAGCACCTTGCCCCAGAAGCCGAAATCGACGCCGATATAGACCAGCACCGCCCAGGCCAGCGCCGCGGCGGCCGGGAACATGATGCTGCCCTTCACCACGAACAGGATGGTCAGCACCAGTGCAAGCAAGCCGGAGATGCCGATCACGATACCCTGATAGAGCGTGAAGGAGTTGACCTTGTCCTTGTAGGCTTCCGGCTCCCACAGATAGAGCTGCGGCAGCTTGTCGGTGCGCAGCTCGGCGACGAAGGTGACAACAGCTCCCGGATCGAGCGTGATGCGGAACACGTCCGCGGTTGCGCTTTCCTGACGTTCGGGCCGGTCGCCGATCGAAGGCGTGATGGTGGCGATACGCGACAGGCCGAGGTCGGGCCAGAGCAGCCCTGAGGAGACGATGCGGTAATGCGGGGCGACGATCAGGCGGTCGAGCTGGTCGTCGGTGTTGTTGGCGAGCGCGAACACCACCCAGTTCTGGCCACCTTCGCGGGCGCGCACCTCGATGCGGCGGACGATGCCGTCGGTGCCAGGCGCGGTCGAGACCTGGATGCGGTCGGCATCGCTGCGCTGATGCTCCAGTACACCGGTGAGGTCGATCGCGGGCGCGTCACTGCGAACGCTGACAGCATCGAGCGCGCGTGCAGGGGACGCGGCAACGAGCATCATGAGGCCCAGCGCGATGGGCGCGAGGCACCTGAGCAGACGCAAGGTCAGTTCTCCGCGTTCGACGCAAACTTCGAGTGCAAGGCGATTTCAGACCGGACAGAATTGGTTCGGTGCGTCGCGATAGATGCCACGAAAGCGAGGAAAATCAAAGGGTTTCCGCCTTGCCCTGTGGGCCGGCGGCCTACACCTCCAACACAATTTTGCCAATATGTGCGCTCGTCTCCATGCGCCGGTGCGCGTCGGCCGCCTTTTCCAGCGGGAAAGCGCTGTCCATCAGCGGCTTGATGCGGCCTTCGCGCAAAAGCGGCATCACTTTCGCCTCAATCGCGGCCACCATCGCCGCCTTGTCCGCATTACTACGGGGGCGCAGCGTCGAGCCGGTATGGGTCAGGCGCTTCACCATCACCTTGGCAATGTTGACGTTGACCTTGGGGCCGTTGAGCGTCGCGATCTGGACGATGCGGCCATCGACCGCGGCGGCATCATAGTTGCGATCGACATAGTCGCCGGCGACCATATCGAGGATCAGGTTGACGCCGACCTTGTTGGTCTCTTCCTTGACCACCGCCACGAAGTCTTCCGTCTTGTAATTGATGGCGCGGTCTGCACCCAGCTTGAGGCAGGCATCGATCTTGTCCTGCGATCCCACCGTGACGAACACCTTGGCGCCGAACGCTTTGGCAAGCTGGATCGCCATGGTGCCGATGCCGGAGGAGCCGCCATGGATCAGCAGCGTCTCGCCGGCCTTGAGGCCGCCGCGCTCGAACACGTTGTGCCAGACCGTCATCAGCGTTTCCGGCAGCGCGCCGGCTTCCCTGATCGACAGCGCCGGCGGCACGCTCATGGCCTGGGCGTCCTGGGCGATGCAGTACTGCGCATAGCCGCCGCCGGCGACGAGCGACATCACCTTGTCGCCGATCTTGTGCCGCTTGGCATTGCTGCCGACCGCCACCACTTCGCCGGCAATCTCCAGGCCCGGCAGGTCGCTGGCGCCGGGCGGCGGCGGATAGGCGCCGGAGCGCTGCGCGACGTCGGGCCGGTTGACGCCGGCGGCCTCGACCTTGACCAGGATCTCGTCGGGCCCGGGCTGCGGCACGGTGCGTTGTTCCGGCACCAGCACCTCCGGTCCGCCGTGCCGGGAGATGGCGACCACGGTCATTTGCGCGGGCAGCTTGTCCATGATGTGTCCTTGAGCAAAGGTGTGGAATGGAATGAGGCCATTGCTTAGCCAGCGCGCTCCACGCTGGCAACCTCGGCCTGGTAGATCGCGCGAACGCAGGAGGAACGACGATGCCGACGGAAGACGACGACCGCCCGCGCAAGAAGATCAGCCATGAAATCGGACAGGATCTCTCACTGTTGTCGGTGGAGGAGCTGACCGAGCGCATAGCGCTTCTGAAAACCGAGATCGCAAGACTGGAAGAAGCCGCCACCAAGAAGCGCGCCTCGCGCGATGCGGCGAATAGTTTTTTCAAGTCGTAGCCGCTACAGCCGTCGTCCCGGCGAAGGCCGGGACCGATACCGCGTGATCTATCTGTAGGGATCGACCGAAGCACCGAACGACCGGTCTTCGTCAAACCACTCCCTGTGGTTATGGGTCCCGGCCTTCGCCGGGATGACGTGGAGAATTTGTTCCGTACCCCACTCGGCCACTGGCCGAGATGGCTAACGAACTCTCAAAAATTTAGCTCGTTTACGGTCGATTAAGCTTTCGGGTTTATGACTGGAACCGTCCTCGTTTGGACACCGAGTGGCTCCTGTCCACTCTGTTTGACGCCTCCCTGTTATCAACTTTCAAAGCCGCCGGTCTCCGGCGGCTCTTTTTTTGCTTCCACCCCGCTTTTTGCGTCTCCTTGCGGTTGAATTCCTGGCAATGACCCGCGGAAACCATATCCGCGCTTGTCGCTGGACTCCGCGCTCCCAGCGCGCAATGATTTGTTCATCATAAGCCGGCGCCAAGCCGGAGAGTCAGACAGTTGCGTAAGGGGCGTTAACCATGGAACGTTTGCAGGCCGACGGCGCTCTCGTTCAACTCAGCGAGCGGTTCACCAATTCTGCGGCGTTCAGCGTCCTGTTCCGCGAGGGCATGGACCTCGTCGAAGAGACCGCCGCCTATCTCGACGGCGCCGGCCGCACGGAGGCCAAGGCGCTCGACCGTGCCGTCAGCCTGACTTATGCGACCGAGAGCATGCGTCTCACCACCCGCCTGATGCAGCTCGCCTCGTGGCTGCTGCTGCACCGCGCGGTGAAGGAAGGCGAGATGACGCTGAGCCAAGCCAATCGCGAGAAGACCAAGGTCAAGCTCACCGCCGCCGATCCCGGCCCCGCCGACACCATCGAGAAGCTGCCCTCGCAGCTCCAGGATCTGATCCATCGCTCGATGAGCCTCCAGACCCGCGTCCGCCGTCTCGACACCACCATCCACACCCCGCCGACCGAGCACGTCCCGATCGGCAACCCGCTGGTGCCGCACCTCAACGCGCTCAAGGCCGCGTTCGAGCGGTAGGGTCCAATCCAACCCGCGCACTCTATGTTGAACCGTCACCCGAGGTGCTCGCCTCTTCGGCGAGCCTCGAAGGGAGACGGCCCGGCTGCGGCACCTCGGCCGTTCATCCTTCGAGGCTCCCGGTGTGATGCTTCGCATCGCGCCACTCGCGCCTCAGGATGACGGGTCTGGTAGCAACGTGCGGGCCCCAAAACCAAAACGCCCCTGGGCTCCCAGGGGCGTTTTTCGTCGCAGCCTTGCGGCCGGATCAATCCTTTTTGAGAAAGCCCGAAAACTTCTTCTGGAAGCGCGAAACGCGGCCGCCGCGGTCCATGATCTGGGCGTTGCCGCCGGTCCAGGCCGGGTGCGACTTCGGGTCGATGTCGAGGTTCAGCGTGTCGCCTTCCTTGCCCCAGGTCGAGCGGGTCAGGTACTCGGTTCCGTCGGTCATGACGACCTTAATCGTATGATAGTTCGGGTGAATTTCGGCTTTCATGGCAATTCCTCGGCGCCCGGGCGCCTCTTGGGTGGCTAGCGAATGACGGATTTGGCCGGCTCTATACCTCACGAACCCCCGCAAAACAAGCCATATGCCGGCTGGTGAACCGGGCTTGCCCCTAAGGGACATCCCGGATTTGCCACTCCCCTTGCACCAGCCTATTGGGAGCAAACGAATGCAATGGGTCGGATCTCATGAGCGCAGTGGAACGGCTTGATGAACAGTATGTTCAGCCCGAAATGAATTCCCAATCCGCCGACACTCCGTCGATCGAGGCCGATCTGATCGAGCAGCCCGCCAAGGGCCGCGCCAAACTCCGGCCGCTGCTCGCGCTCGCGCCTTATGTGAGCCGCTATCGCGGCCGCGCCGCACTGGCCTTCGTCGCGCTGACAGTCGCGGCACTGACCACGCTGCTGGTGCCGGTCGCGGTGCGCCGGATGATCGATTTCGGCCTGACGCCCGAGGGCATCGAGCTGATCAACAGCTATTTCTCGGTAATGCTCGCGGTTGTCGCCGTGCTCGCGATGGCGAGCGCCGCGCGCTACTACCTCGTGATGACGATCGGCGAGCGCATCGTCGCCGACCTCAGGCGCGACGTCTTCGGCCACCTGTTGTCGCTCTCGCCGACCTTCTTCGACTCCGCGCGCAGCGGCGAGCTGATCTCGCGCCTCACCGCCGACACCACCCAGATCAAATCCGCCGTCGGCGCCTCGGTGTCGATCGCGCTGCGCAATCTCATGATGTTCCTCGGCGCCGCCGCGATGATGGTGATCACCAGCCCGAAATTGTCGGGCTTCGTGCTGCTGGCGATACCCTTGATCGTGCTGCCGCTGGTGGCGTTCGGACGCTGGGTGCGGCGGCTGTCGCGCAATGCGCAGGACACGCTCGCCGACGCCTCCGCCTATGCGGGCGAACTGGTCGGCGCGATCCGCACCGTGCAGGCCTATACCAGCGAGCAGTTCGCCGAAAAGCGCTTCGGCGGCAATGTCGAGCAGGCCTATGAGGCGGCGCGGACCTCGACCCAGGCCCGCGCCGTGCTCACTGCCATCATCATCTTCATCGTATTCGCAAGCGTGGTCGCGATCCTCTGGATCGGCTCGCATGACGTGCTCACCGGTGCGATCACGCCGGGCCGGCTCGGTCAGTTCGTGCTTTATGCGGTGTTCGCCGCGGCGGGCCTCGGCCAGCTCAGCGAGGTCTGGGGCGAGGTGTCGGCGGCTTCGGGCGCGGCCGAGCGCCTGTTCGAGATCTTGCATGTAAGTCCCGAGATCACCGCGCCTGCGTCGCCGCGCGCGCTGCCGGTGCCGGCACGCGGCGAGGTCGGCTTCGATCGGGTCAGCTTCGCCTATCCGGCGCGGCCCGATGTCAAGGTGCTCGACACCGTGTCGTTCACCGTGCGCCCCGGCGAGAAGGTTGCGATCGTCGGCCCCTCCGGCGCCGGCAAGAGCACCATCTTTCATCTGCTGCTGCGCTTCTACGATCCGCGCAGCGGCGCGATCGCGCTCGACGGCGTGCCGGTCAGGTCCGCCGATCCGCACGATGTCCGCACTCGCATCGCGCTGGTGCCGCAGGAATCCGTAGTGTTCGCGGCAAGCGCCCGCGAGAACATTCGCTTCGGTCGGCCCGATGCCACCGATGCCGAGGTCGAGCGCGCCGCCGAGCTCGCGCATGCCGCCGAGTTCATCCGCCGTCTGCCCGAAGGCTTCGAGACGGCGCTCGGCGAGCGCGGCGTGACGCTCTCCGGCGGCCAGCGCCAGCGCATCGCCATCGCCCGCGCCATCCTGCGCGATGCGCCGCTGCTGCTGCTCGATGAAGCCACCTCCGCGCTCGATGCCGAAAGCGAGACGCTGGTACAGACCGCGCTGGAAGAGCTGATGCGCCACCGCACCACGCTGGTGATCGCACATCGCCTCGCCACCGTGCTGTCCTGCGACCGCATCCTGGTGATGGATCAGGGCGGGATCGTCGAGCAGGGCACGCATGCCGAGCTGGTCGCCGCGAACGGCCTCTATGCGCGGCTGGCGAGGTTGCAGTTCGAGGGGGCGTGAGGCGTTCGGAACGTTGCCAAAATCGCGACAGTGAGAGTGTTGCGATAACGTTCTACAATCTCGTCATTGCGAGCGAAGCGGAGCAATCCAGAATGTCTCCGCCGAGAGACTCTGGATTGCTTCGTCGCAAGAGCTCCTCGCAATGACGTGGGGAGGGAGCTGCGCACCACAACTGGGAGAGCGTCCCAGCAGACATCACCGGCACTTCGGCGAGAGCGTCGGCACATTCGGCCACGGCCAGTTCTTCCAGCTGCCGTCCTCGCCAACGCAGGCCAATGCTGCAGGGCCGCTCGTATCGAGTTGCATCGCAAAGCGCTGGTCGACATAGGTCGTCGACAGATATCCGGCGACGATGACGCCCAGAAAGACCGAGGAACCCTTGGCCAGATCGCGCAGCTTCATCGATCGTCTCCATCCGCTTGTCATCGCTGCTCCGGCTACAACGATTAACAGACGTCGCAGGATCCAGGCGTGACAGGCCTCACGCCCGCCATGCCATCTTCAGCACCGGACGGCCCGAGGTCGGGTTCACATCGTCGCCGGCATGGGCAAAGCCGTTGCGCTCATAGAAGCGGATGGCGCGCGCGTTGTCCTTGTTGACGAGCAGCGTGACGCCAGTCGGGGACAGGCGCTTGGCCTCATCCACCAGCAGCCTTGCTGCATCCGAGCCCCAATGGGCGGGATCGACCACGAGCTGGTCGAGATAGCCGTCGCCATCGATGGTAACGAAGCCGGTGAGGGCGCCATCCTGTTCGGCGACGACGATCGAGGCCTTCGGCACCAGGTCCTTGCGCCAGCGCTCGCGCCACCAATCGAGGCGGGCGGCGAAGTCGATCTGCGGATAGGCCTGCTGCCAGGTGCGATGCCAGAGGTCGATCGCGGCCGCTTCGTCCTCGGGCCGGTAGGGGCGGAGATGGAGGGCGCTCACTACCGCTCCGTCAGCTTCAGCTCGATACGGCGGTTGCGCTTGTAGGCCTCTTCCGTGTTGCCGGTATCGAGCGGCTGGAATTCACCAAAGCCGGCGGCGACGAGGCGCTGGGCGGGCACGCCGAGCGAGATCAGGTATTGCACCACCGAGATGGAGCGGGCGGCGGACAGGTCCCAGTTCGACTTGAAGTTCGGGCCGTTGACCGGGCGTACGTCGGTATGTCCGTCGACGCGCAGCACCCAGGGAATCTCGCTCGGGATCTTCTTGTCGAGGTCGATCAGCGCGGTCGCCAAGGTGTCGAGCTCGGCGCGGCCCTCGGGCAGCAAGGTCGCCTGTCCGGTGTCGAAGAACACTTCGGACTGGAACACGAAACGGTCGCCGACGATGCGGATGTCGGGGCGGTTGCCGAGGATGGCGCGCAGGCGGCCGAAGAACTCCGAGCGGTAGCGCGACAATTCCTGCACGCGCTGCGCCAACGCGACGTTCAGGCGGGCGCCGAGATCGGCGATCCGGTTCTGCGATTCCTTGTCGCGCTTCTCGGAGGCATCCAGCGCCTCTTCCAACGCCGCCAACTGCCGCCTGAGCGCGCTGATCTGCTGGTTCAACACCTCGATCTGCGCCAGCGCCCGCGCCGAGACCGCTTTCTCGGAGTCCAGCGCTTTGCCGAGCTCGGCGGTCTTGCCTTGCGCATCGCTGCCGGCATTGGCGAGACCTTCATAGAGGCCCTTCATGCGGTCGCGCTCGGATTCGGCCGAGGCAAGGCCGGCCCTCAGTTGCGACACCTGGTCGTCGAGCGAGAGCTTGCCGAGCTTCTCCAGCGACAAGAGCTCATTGAGCTGCGCGATCTTGGCGTTGAGCTGCTCCAGCGCCTTGTCCTTGCCGGTGACCTCCTGCGACAGGAAGAACTGCACGACCAAAAACACCGACAGCAGGAACACGATCGACAGCACCAGCGTCGACAGCGCGTCGACGAAGCCGGGCCAGTAGTTGAAGGCGCCTTCATTGCGGCGGCCGCGGGCAAGAGCCATGATCGTCTCCGTTTCATTCGTGTGCCGGACGCGCTGCAGCGTGTAACACTGCTGCGCAGAGCCGGGACCCAGAATCACTCGTCGAATGGGCGCCGGATCAGCGACGCATCACTTCGTGCTGCATCGCGTCCGGGGCACGAGATCTTTCGTCCTGTTCTCAACTCTTCTCGGGCTGGCGCGCAATGCGCTCCAACAGGCGCCGGATCTCGCGGTTCTGTTCGCCCTGGCCGTCGGCCCATTCGCGGATCATCTGCTGCTCGGTGCGCATGTGCGAGACCAGCGCCTGGATGGCTTCGGCGAGGCTCGCCATCGCCGCGGTGGTGCCGCGGTTGGCGCTGCCTTCCTCGAGCACGGAGCGCAGCCGTTCGACCGCGGCCTGGAGCTCGCCGCTGGCCACGCCACCGCCGCTGGAAGCGACCGCCACTTCGCCGCTGCCGTATTCGCGCACGGTGGTGGCGAGCCAGTCTTCCAGGTCAGTGTAGAAGCGGTTCTGCGCCTGGCTCGATTGCAAATCGAGGAAGCCGAGGATCAGCGAGCCGGCGAGGCCGAATAGCGAGCTTGAGAACGAGATGCCCATGCCGCCGAGCGGGGCGGCCAGCCCCTCTTTCAGCGTGTCGAACAGAGCGCCGGAATCACTGCCGACCTTGAGCCCGTCGATCACCTTGCCGACCGAGCCGACCGTCTCGATCAGGCCCCAGAAGGTGCCGAGCAGGCCGAGGAAGACGAGCAGGCCGGTCATGTAGCGGGAGATGTCGCGGGCCTCGTCCAGGCGGGTCGCAATCGAATCGAGCAGATGCCGCATCGTGGTCTGGGTGATCGACATCCGTCCCGAGCGCTCGCCGCCGAGGATCGCCGCCATCGGCGCCAGCAGCTTCGGGTGCCGGGCCGGCGCCAGGCCGGGATCGGCGATGCGGAAATTGTTGACCCAGGACACCTCAGGGTAGAGCCGGATGACCTGGCGGAAGGCCAGCACGATGCCGATGAAAAGCACCGCTCCGATCAGGGCGTTGAGGCCGGGATTGGCGAAGAAGGCCTGGATGATCTGCTTGTAGAGCACCACGCCCACTAGCGCACACAGCACCAGGAAGACCAGCATCCGCACCAGGAAGACGCTGGGCGAGGACAGTTTGGTGTACTCAATATCCATGGTGGAGCGGGAAGTGCCAGACCGCATGCCGGTATCATCCATTACGAAGCTTGCTTGCGGGCGCACTATGGCACAGCGCCGGCCCAAAAAAAGCGCCGGATGGGCCGATTTCGGGGACAGCTTGGGGAACTCGGACCGAAAGCCGCGCTTTGATAGGCCGGTGTCTGCAAGAGCTCGCCATTCGGGGGCCGCATGAGCGTCGTTTCCGCGATCATCGGGACTGCCGAACGTGTGCCGTTGCCGGACGTGGTGATGCGTGCCGCGATCCAGCGCCTGTGCTCGCGCACGGCGACACGCCTGTCCAAGCTGGGGGCGGCCGACGATGCCGCCTTCGCCGGGCGGATGATGCTGCGGCCGATCGCCGAGGACGCGGATGCTGCCCGCGGCCGGCATGACGAGGTGCCCGCTTCCTTCTTCGCGCAGGTGCTCGGCCGCAACCGGAAATATTCGTGCTGTTTCTACAAGACCGACGCGACCACCTTGCAGGAGGCGGAGGAGGAGGCGCTGCGCCAGACCGTCGAGCATGCCGGTCTGGCCGACGGCCAGGCCATCCTGGAGCTCGGCTGCGGCTGGGGCTCGCTGTCCCTGTGGATGGCGCGGCAGTTTCCGCACGCCCGGGTGACGGCGATCGCGACCTCGCAGGCGCAGCGCGCCTATGTCGAGGAGGAGGCGCGGCTGCGCGGATTGCTCAATCTGCGCGTGGTCACGGCCGACATGAACGTGTTCGCGCCCGAGGGCCAGTTCGACCGCATCGTCTCGGTCGAGATGTTCGAGCAGATGAGCAACTGGCGCAAGCTGATGACGCGTGCGCGGTCATGGCTCACGCCGGAGGGGCGGTTCTTCATGCACGTCGTCACCCACCGTTCCGGTTCGCATCTGCTTGACCCCGCCGATCCCGACGACTGGATCGCGCAGCACGTCTACACGAGCGGTCTGATGCCGAGCCATCACCTCGTCAGGCAATTCGACGATATCTTTGCGATCGAGAAGGAATGGTGCTGGAGCGGGACGCATTACCAGCGCACCGCCAACGACTGGCTCGCCAATTTCGATGCGCATCGCGACGCCATCGAGGCCTCCTTGCGCGGGGTCTATGGCGAGGAGGCCGCTCTCTGGATGCGTCGCTGGCGCTGGTTCCTGCTCGCGACCGCAGGCCTGTTCGGTTATGCCGACGGAACCGAATGGGGCGTCAGCCACTACCGCATGAAGGCCGCCGATTAGCGTGCATGCCGCGCCCCATTTCCCCTGTCAATTGCCCTCGGACACCCACTTCAATGTCGCCAGCCACAGATCGTGGCCCCGGTGCAGCAGGCTCTCATCGGCCTCTCGCAGGTGCGCGGCATCCTTGCCGACACCGACTTCATCGGTGACCACCAGGCAGCTCGGGCCGCGAGGGGCCAGATACCAGGTATGATAGAAGCTCGGTTGCGTCCCCGGCGCGTAACCATACCAGCCGAGGCGTGCATGTGGCACGTATTCGTTCACCTTGCTCTCGATCGACAGGCCGAACGTGGTCCATCGCCACGTCGTGTCGTTGCCCAGGACCTTGGTGCCCTCGGGAAGTTGGACGTCCCTGGCGTTCGGATACCATTGCGGCCACTTGCTGGCGTCCACGATGTGGCTCCAGACCTTCTCGCATGACGCATTGATGAGAAGCTCGTTGTGCGCAAACAGATCCGCAGTCGCAGGATTGAAACGCTCTGGCCAGTGAATCTCGTTCGAGCGCATCGCGAGGTCTTGCTTCATCGTCATGATCGCTTCCTTTTTGGTGCCTGGGGAAGGTGCGTTAGTTTGCGCGCCGGCAGAGGCTGCGATCGAAAGCAGCGATGCGCCTAGCAGCGTCCGGCGCGTGCAATACTTGATGCTCTGAAAATAAGACCGTTTCGTCATGTTCGCCTCCGCGTCTTCGGTGGCGACACAGATGTCAGATGGTGATTGCGGATCCAATTTCCGTTATGTCAAAATAGACATTCATATAAATCAGGAATTGCGATGCCCTTCGATGGACGGTTGCTATCGGGTGTGACTGTCCTCTCGGCCGTCATCGAGGCCGGCACCATCGCACGCGCGGCCGATGCGCTGGGCCTGACGGCCTCGGCCGTCAGCCGCGCCATATCGCGTCTGGAAGCGCGCGTCGGGGTCAGATTGCTTGAACGCACGACGCGCTCGCTCTCCTTGACCGACGAGGGGCGACGCTTCTACGAGCGCGTCGGACCGCACCTTGCCGGCATCGAAGAAGCTGCAACCGAGGCTTCGGGCTCCGCCGGCATCGTACGCGGACGGCTCAGGGTGAACGTCGACCCGTTCTTCTCGCGCATCGTCCTGTCATTCTCACATCAGGACGTTCCTGGTGCAGCATCCGCAAGTCTCGCTGGAGCTTCTCATGCGTGACGCGATCGGAGATCTCGGCGCCGGCGGCTTCGATCTCGCGTTGCGGTTCGGTGAGCCGCCGCAGGGTTCGTTGGTGGCGCGCAAGCTCGTCGAGACCCGCGTTCTCACTGTTGCCTCGCCCGCCTATATCGCCGAGCACGGCCAGCCACGACATCCGTCCGAAGTCCCGGACCACGATTGCATCGGCTTCTATGACGCGGCGAACCAGCGGCCTTTCGATTGGGAGTTTCGTAAGGGGAAAGAGGTGCTCCCCGTGAAGGTGTCCGCCCGCGTTCTGGTTTCGGATGTCGGCGCCATGCTCTCGGCTTGCGTAGCCGGCGCAGGCATTGCGCAGATTCTCCAACTGGGCAGCAGTCACCTCGTGCAAAGCGGAGCATTGGTCAATCTGTTTCCGGAATGGTCAGGTGAGATGTTCCCGCTCTATGCCCTGTTTCCGTCGCGCCAGCACCAGCCCGCGAAAGTGCGGAGCTTCATCGACTTCTGCCTCAGTGTGATCGCAAGGGAGAATGCCTGAAGGTTGCCGGATTGCGATCTTCTGTCGCAGCACGCGCTGATGGAACCCGACTCACAATCCGGTGAGTCCCGAAAAGCTTCAAAAAGTCAGCACGATAGATCATGTGACATTGAGCCGCCCGCAGCATGCGTTGCATCGCAGCAGGCGCATTCTATTTTGGCGGCATCGGCCGCGTGCAAAGAGCCCAGAACGGGCCCGCGCGGAGCGTGATCAGTTACAACAAAATCGGGGCGACTCACTTCATGTCAGGACTTCGTGCGCGATCGGCATGCGTTGCAATGATGCTCGCGGCCCTAGCGCCGCTGCTGGTGGGCTGTGACGAGTCCAGCTCGGCCGTATCCGCCGCTCCGCCGTCCGACCCTGACGTCAGCATCGTCGTCATCAAGCCGCAGCCGCGCGCCGTGGTGCGGGAGCTGCCGGGCCGCATCGCGCCGACGCGTGTCTCCGACGTGCGGCCGCGCGTCTCCGGCATCGTGGTCGAGCGCCTGTTCCGCCAGGGCAGCGAGGTGAAGGCGGGCGATCCGCTCTACCGCATCGATCCACGTCCGTTCGAGGTCGAGGTGTTGGCCAACGAGGCCGCGGTCGCCAAGGCCGAAGCTGCTGCGATGCAGGCGCACCAGCAGGCACGCCGCATCGCCACGCTCACCAAGGATCGCGCTGCGCCAGAGGCCGAGAACGAAAAGGCAATCGCCGCCGAGCGGCAGGCCCAGGCCGAGGTCGAGGGACGCAAGGCGGACCTCGCGCGCGCAAAACTCAATCTCGACTACGCTACCGTGCGCGCGCCGATCGACGGTGTCGTCGGTGCGGCGCTGGTCAGCGAAGGCGCGCTCGTCGTGCAGAACGAGACCAATCTCGCCAGCATCCAGCAGCTCGATCCGATCTATGCAGACTTCACCCAATCGGTGACCGAGCTCAACCAGCTCCGCCGCGCCTTCGAAACCGGCGATCTCGAGCGCATCGCGCCCGATGCCGCCAAGGTGCGCCTCGTTCTCGATGACAACACCACCTATTCGCTCGACGGCAAACTGCTGTTCTCCGACGCCAAGGTCGACGCCCACACCGGCCAGGTGACACTGCGCGGCGAATTCCGCAATCCCAAGCGCGAGCTCCTGCCGGGCATGTATGTCCGCGTCCGCATCGACCAGGGTCTGGACGCCGACGCGATCGCGGTGCCGCAGCAGGCGATTCAGCGCAATGGCGGCGGCGGCAGCGAGGTCTTCGTCGTCAAGGACGACAACCACATCGCGGTGCAGGCGGTGCGCACCGGTTCGGTGCAGGACGGATTCTGGTTTATCACCGAAGGCCTGAAGGCCGGTGATAAGGTCGTGGTCGAAGGCTTCCAGAAATTTGCGGCCGGCGACAAGGTCAAACCGCAATCATGGTCGGAGGCGGACGCGACCGCGGACAACCGGCATGCCCAGAAGCTCACGCGGTAACGCGCCATGCCGAGTTTCTTCATCGACAGGCCGATCTTTGCCTGGGTGGTCGCGCTATTCATCTGCTTGATCGGTGCGATTGCGGTTCCGCTGCTGCCGATCGCGCAATATCCGATCATCGCGCCACCCTCGATCTCGGTCTCGACCAGCTATCCCGGCGCCTCGCCGGAGAACCTCTACAACAGCGTCACGCGGCTGATCGAGGAGGAGCTCAACGGTGCCTCCGGCATCCTCAATTTCGAATCGACCAGCGATTCGCTCGGCCAGGTCGAGATCATCGCCAACTTCCAGCCGGGCACCGATACCAGCGCCGCCTCGGTCGAGGTGCAGAACCGCATCAAGCGCGTCGAGGCGCGCTTGCCGCGCGCGGTGATGCAGCAGGGCATCCTGATCGAGGAAGCCTCCAGCGCGGTGCTTCAGATCATCACGCTGAACTCGACCGACGGCAGCCTCGATGAGGTCGGCCTCGGCGATTTCATGATCCGCAACGTGCTCGGCGAGATCCGCCGCATTCCCGGCGTCGGCCGCGCCACGCTCTACTCGACCGAGCGCAGCTTGCGCGTCTGGGTCGATCCGGCCAAACTGGTCGGCTATGGGCTGACCGCCGACGACGTCAACAAGGCCATCGCCGCGCAGAACGCGCAGGTCGCCTCGGGCAGCATCGGCGCCGAGCCGTCGACGTCGAGCCAGCGCACCTCCTCGCTGGTGCTGGTCAAGGGCCAGCTCTCGTCCCCGGACGAATTCGGCGCCATCATCTTGCGCGCCAACGCCGACGGTTCGACCGTGCGCCTGCGCGACGTCGCGCGCATCGAGGTCGGCGGCCTCAGCTACCAATTCAACACGCGCCTCGACGGCAAGCCGACCGCCGGTCTTTCCGTGCTGATGTCGCCGACCGGCAATGCGCTGGCGACCGCGAGTGCCGTCGAAGAGAAGATGAAGGAGCTGTCGCGCTTCTTCCCGGCCAATATCACTTACGAGATCCCCTACAACATCACGCCGGTGGTCGAGGCTTCGATCAAGAAGGTGCTGTCGACGCTGGTCGAGGCCGTGGTGCTGGTGTTCGTGGTGATGTTCTTGTTCCTCCAGAACATCCGCTACACCATCATTCCGACCATCGTGGTGCCGGTGGCGCTGTTAGGGGCCTGTTCCACGCTGCTGCTCGCCGGCTACTCCATCAACATGCTCTCGATGTTCGGCATGGTGCTCGCGGTCGGCATCCTCGTCGACGACGCCATCGTCGTGGTCGAGAACGTCGAGCGCATCATGGCCGAGGAAGGCCTGCCGCCGAAGGAAGCGACGCGCAAGGCGATGTCGCAGATCACCGGCGCCATCATCGGCATCACCTTGGTGCTGATGGCGGTGTTCGTGCCGATGGCATTCTTCCCGGGCTCGGTCGGCATCATCTATCGCCAGTTCTCCGTGACGATGGTTGCGGCGATCGGCTTCTCCGCCTTCCTCGCGCTGTCGCTGACGCCGGCGCTGTGCGCGACCCTGCTCAAGCCTGTCGCCGCCGGTCACGGTCACGCCAGGAAGGGCGTGTTCGGCTGGTTCAACCGCGTGCTCGAAGGCGGCAAGGAGGGCTATTCCCGCACCGTCGGCTTCTCGCTGAAGCGCACCGGCCGCCTGATGCTGGTCTATGTCGCGCTGCTGGTCGGCCTGTCCTGGGCCTTCGTCAACCTGCCGGGCGGCTTCCTGCCTGTCGACGACCAGGGCTTCGTCACCACCGACGTGCAGACGCCGTCGGATTCGTCCTATGCCCGCACCGAGGCCGTGATCGAGAAGGTGGAAAAATATCTGGCGCAGCGGCCCGGTGTCGACAACGTCACCTTCCTCACCGGCTTCAGCTTCTCCGGCCAGGGCATGAACACCGCGCAAGCCTTCATCACCTTGAAGGACTGGTCGGAGCGTGGGCCGAAGGATTCCGCCGCGGCGATCGTCAACGACATCAACCGCGATCTGTCCTCGATCCGCGATGCCAAGATCTCAGCCCTCCAGCCGCCGCCGATCGACAATCTCGGCAATTCCTCGGGCTTCTCATTCCGCCTCCAGGATCGTGGCCAGAAGGGCTATGCGGCGCTCATGCGCGCCGCTGATCAGCTGATCGCGGAGGCCAATGCGAGCCCGGTGCTGCAGAAGGTCTATATCGAAGGCCTGCCCGAGGCCGGCGTGGTTAATCTCGTGATCGACCGCGAGAAGGCCGGCGCCTTCGGCGTCACCTTCGAGGACATCAACAACACGATCTCGACCAATCTCGGCTCGAACTACATCAACGACTTCCCGAACCGCGGCCGCATGCAGCGCGTCGTGGTGCAGGCAGATAGCCGCGACCGCATGCGGACCGAGGACATCCTCAACTACAACGTCAAGAACAGCCGCGGCCAGCTGGTGCCGTTCTCGTCCTTTGCAACTGTGGAATGGGCGCGCGGGCCGACCCAGATCGCCGGCTTCAACTACTATCCGGCGGTGCGCATCTCCGGCGAAGCGAAACCCGGCTTCACCTCGGGCGACGCGATCGCCGAGATGGAGCGGCTCGCCGGCCGGTTGCCGCGCGGCTTCGGCTATGAATGGACGGGACAGTCGCTCCAGGAGAAGCTCTCGGGCTCGCAGGCGCCGTTCCTGCTGGCGCTGTCGGTGTTCGTGGTGTTCCTGTGCCTTGCCGCACTCTATGAAAGCTGGACCATTCCGCTCGCGGTGCTGCTGACCGTGCCGCTCGGCATCGTCGGAGCAGTGAGCGCGGCGATGCTGCGGGGCCTGCCTAACGACGTCTATTTCACCGTCGGCCTGATCACCATCATCGGCCTCGCGGCAAAGGACGCGATCCTGATCATCGAGTTCGCGAAAGATCTGCGCAAGGAGGGCAAGCCGCTGGTGGAAGCCACCATCGAGGCCTGCCGCCTGCGCTTCCGCCCGATCCTGATGACCGGCCTTGCCTTCATCTGCGGCGTGCTGCCGATGGCGATCGCCCATGGCGCCGGCGGCGCCAGCCAGCAAGCGCTCGGCAGCGTCGTGATGGGCGGCATGATCGCGGTGGTGATTCTGGCGCTCTTGATGGTGCCGGTGTTCTTCGTCTCGGTGCAGCGCGTGCTGGGCGGGGATCGGGAGCCGAAGATGGCGAAGGAAGACGAGGCCTACGGGCCGCCGGCGCCGGTGAAGCCGTAGGCACACTGTCATGCCCCGCGCAGGCGGGGCATCCAGTACGCCGCGGCATCTCCGTATCCAACTGATGTCTCTGGAATACTGGATCACCCGCTCCAGCGCGCAATTGCGCACAAGGCGGGTGATGACAGCGGAATGCGGAGCGCGAGCTTCCGCCTTACGCCGCCTTCCGCAAAATCTTCACCAGCTCTCCATGCACGAACTCGTTGCCGCACACCACGTGCCCCTTCGTCAGCGCATCGCCGGGCGTGTCGATGTCGCTCACGGTGCCGCCGGCTTCCTTCACCATGATCTGGCCGGCCGCGATGTCCCAGGGCGAGAGATTCCGTTCCCAATAGCCGTCGAGACGGCCGGCGGCGACGAAGGCGAGGTCGAGCGAGGCGGCGCCGAAGCGGCGCAGGCCCGCGACGCGGTCCTGGATCGCCGTCATCTCGCGGCGGAATTCCTCGTGGTCGCCGCGGCCGATATGGGGCAGGCCGCAGCCCACCACGCATTCGTTGAGCTGGCGACGGCCGGCCACGCGCAGCCGCTGGTCGTTGAGGAAGGCGCCCTTGCCGCGCTCGGCGATGTAGAGCTCGTCATTGGCGGGATTGTAGATCACGCCCGCGATCACGGTGCCCTCGCGTGCGAGGCCGATCGAGATCGCGAATTGCGGGATGCCGTGCAGGAAGTTGGTGGTGCCGTCCAAGGGATCGACGATCCAGGTGTGGCTCTTGTCGCTGCCTTCGCGGGTGCCGCCCTCTTCGCCGATGAAGCCGTAGCCAGGCCGGGCCTTGGCGAGGTCCTGGTAGAGGATCTCCTCGGCGCGCTTGTCGGCGAGCGAGACGAAATTCGCCGGGCCCTTCAGCGAGACCTGGAGATGCTCGATCTCGCCGAGATCGCGCTTGAGGCTGCGGCCGGCGCGGCGCGCGGCCTTGACCATGACATTGATAGTTGCGGAGTACAGCATGAGCTCTGGTCTTGATCGGGGGAAATTGGCGCGAAATCGCGCCCGTTTGAGGGATGGGGTGCCCTGCGAGGGCGCCAAGGTCAAGTCATTTGGTCCCGAGCCATTTCTTTGCGGCGGCTTCCGCCTTGGCCCGGTCCTCGGCCGGCAGATCGGACAATTGCTTGTCGAGCTCCGGGTCGCCCTTGCCGGCGGTCTTGGCCACCAGGTGCCATTTGAAGCCCTCGACCTTGTCCACGGCCGTGCCCATGCCGTTGATCAGCACCCAGGCCAGCCGGTTCTGCGCGATCGCGCTGCCCTGGCGCGATGCCTTGCGGAGCAACGCCACAGCGGCCGGCTGGTTCTTCGGCGTGCCGGTGCCGTTGAACAGCGCGATGGCGTATTCGACCTCGGCATCGACATTGTCGGCCAGCGTCGCGGCCTGGAGCAGCCGCACCGCGCGTTCCGGATCCTTCGGCACACCGGTGCCCTCCTTGTAAAAGGTCGCGAGCGCGTATTGCGCCTCGGGCAGGCCGCCATCGGCGGCCTGGCGCAGCAGCTCGGCGGATCGCTTGACGTCCTGCGGCAGGGTCTGGCCGTCCAGGTAAAGCAGAGCGAGGTTATAGGCCGCCTTGGGCTCGCCCAGCTTGGCGGCGGAGGCCATCAGCTTCACCGCTTCGCCCTTGTCGACCGGGCCGCCGCGGCCGGACATGCGCAGCATGGCGAGCGCGAACATCGCCTCGCGGTCGCCGGCATCCGCAGCGCGCTTGTACCATTCCTGTGCCTTGGCGTAGTCGCGGCGGATGCCCATGGCATTGGAATAGAGCTCGCCGAGCATGGTCATCGCCTTGGGATCGCCTCCTTGCGCGCGGGCGGTGGCGAGCTCGAACGCCGTCTTGTACTGGCCGCGCTGATAGGCGCCGAACACCAGATCGACGTTGGAATTGTCGGTCGGCGGCGCGGGGATCACGGTCGCGGCCGGGGCCGGCTTGGAGGAGGGGGCCGGCTTGGGCGAAGCCGAAGGCTTCGGCGCCGGTGCGGCCTCCTTCTTGTTGGTGAGCGCGTGCGGCTTGGGCTTCGGTTTTTCGGCGGGGGGGCTCGGCGTTGTGGCCGGCGGGGTGATCTGGAGCTGCGCGGCCGCAGGCACTGTGAGCAGCAGCGTGGCCAAAATGGTGATGCGTGGGAGCTTCATGTCGGGCGCTAGCCGTGCTCCTGACTCGCAGGATTTCGGCCAGCCGGCGCCGTCGCATGGGCCTTCTTGATTGCAGCATCGGCCTCGACCAGCGCGGCCTTGGGCCCGCGCGGATCGGCCCAGATGAACTCGCCGGCCAGCACGAAATCGGCACCGCTGGCGGCGAAATCGTAGGCCTCCTCGAGCGAGGTGGCAAAGCCGACGCAGGGCGGCTCGAACAGCTCGGCCCACCAGTCCAGCCGCTCGGCGATCGCCTGCGACGACGGCCGCTGGCCGTTGGCGTCGGGCTCGCCGAACAGCACGTAGTCGGCGCCCATCTCGCCCGCGCTCATGGAATCGTGGCGCGTGGCGAGCCCGCCGACGCCGGCAATGCGATCCGGCTTGAGCGAGGGCGCCGCCTCTTCCAGCGCGGCAAGGCCCGTGAGATGCGCACCATCGGCGCCGCCGCGCGTCACCAGTTCGGCATGGCCGTCGATCAGCAGCGCGGCGCCCGCCTTCTGCACCGGCGGCGCGAAGGCCTTGATGCGCGAGATCATCGTGCGCTGGTCGGTCTCCTTCAGCCGCAGCAGCACGGCCGCGACATCGGCAGAGGCGAGCAGCGCAGGCAGCTCGGCCACAAGAGAAGCGGGGTCATCGACAACAGGCGTCGCGAGATAGAGACGCGGCGCCGGGCGCGGCGGTGGCGGTTTGTTCGACAAGATCTAGGCTGCTTTCTTTTCCAGGCTGCTCTGCCATTCGCCCTTGGACGCGAGGCCGTTCATCCGCGCGCGGTGGCTGAAGGCACGCTGTCCGGCCGCGACGTTCTCGGCCTTGCCGGACCAGGCCTTTTGCGGCGCGGCTTGCAGCGCGCGGCCATAGGAGAAGGTCAGGCCCCAGGGCAGCGGGCCGAGCTTGTGCATGGCGTTGAGATGCGCGGTCGCCTCCTCGTCGGACTGGCCGCCGGAAAGGAAGGCGATGCCCGGCACCGCCGCCGGCACGCAGGCCTTCAGCAGCCGGATTGTCTTCTCCGCGACTTCCTCGACGGAAGCCTGCTTCGCGCACTTCTTGCCTGAGATCGCCATGTTCGGCTTCAGCACCATGCCTTCGAGCGCGACGCGCTGCTCGCGCAATTCCTGGAACGTCTTGTTGAGGACGCGTTGCGTCACCTCATAGCAGCGCTCGATGTCGTGATCACCATCCATCAGCACCTCGGGCTCGACGATCGGCACGATCTGCGCGGCCTGGCACAGCGCGGCATAGCGCGCCAGCGCATGGGCGTTGACGCTGATCGCGGTCATCGAGGGGATGCCGCTGCCGATGTCGATCACCGCACGCCATTTGGCGAAGCGGGCGCCGCGCTCGTAATATTTCTTCAGCCGCTCGGCGAGCTTGTCGAGGCCGATGGTCACAAGCTCGCCCGGGCACATCGGCAGGGCTTGGGTGCCTTCGTCGACCTTGATGCCGGGGAGGGCGCCGCTCTCTTCGATCAGCCTGATCAGCGGCGTGCCGTCCTTGGCATCCTGCCAGATCGTCTCGTCATAGAGGATCACCCCGGAGATGTACTGGCTCATGGCCTCCTTGGAGCGGAACAGCATCTCGCGATAATCGCGGCGGTTCGCTTCGGTCGATTCGACGCCGATCGCGTCAAAACGCTTCTTGATGGTGCCGGAGGATTCGTCGGCGGCAAGGATGCCCTTGCCGGGCGCGACCATGGCGGTCGCGATCCTGTTGAGCTCAGTCAGATTCATCGAGAGGTCCTCCCAAAACGATTCTGCCCTTGCCCGTGAAAATAGACCGTTCTCGGGCAATTGCCGAGTTAACGTTCGTCGCAGGGTAAAGGGGGGCGGGAGGTCGTCGGGTAAAATGGTGGCCGGGGTCGGGCGACCCTTAACCTCGCCCCGCTTGCGGGGAGAGGTCGGATTTTACGCTACGCGTAAAATCCGGGTGAGGGGGTACAGGTCTATCGATAGGGTACGACTCGCGGAGAGAGCCCCTCACCCCGACCCTCCCCCGTAAGAACGGGGAGAGGGAGGGATAGATCACGCCACCGCGATCGCTATGCGACGCGGGGGTCGAGCTCGCCCTTGGCGTAGCGCTTGGCCATTTCGGCGGTGGTCAGGACCTTCTTGATCTTCGAGGCCTGGCCGGCGGTATTGAACTCCTGGAGCCGCTGCTTGCACAGCTTGGTCATCGCTTCCATTGCGGGCTTCAGGTACTTGCGCGGATCGAACTCTTCCGGATTGTCCTTGAGCACTTTCCGGATCTGGCCGGTCATCGCCATGCGGTTGTCGGTGTCGATGTTGATCTTGCGCACGCCGTTCTTGATGCCGCGCTGGATCTCGGCGACCGGGACGCCCCAGGTCGGCTTCATCTTGCCGCCATAGGCGTTGATGATGTCCTGGAGGTCCTGCGGCACCGAGGACGAACCATGCATCACGAGATGCGTGTTCGGCAGCTTGCGGTGGATCTCCTCGATCACGTTCATGGCGAGGATGTCGCCGTCGGGCTTGCGGGTAAATTTGTAAGCACCGTGAGAAGTCCCCATCGCGATCGCGAGCGCGTCGACCTTGGTCTCCTGCACGAACTTCACGGCCTCGTCCGGATTGGTCAGCAGCTGGTCGTGGCTGAGCTTGCCTTCGGCACCGTGGCCGTCTTCCTTGTCGCCCATGCCGGTCTCGAGCGAGCCGAGCACGCCGAGTTCGCCTTCCACCGAGATGCCGCCGAGATGGGCCATGTCGGTCACGGTCTTGGTGACGCCGACATTGTAGCCCCAGTCGCCGGGGGTCTTGCCGTCGGCCTTGAGCGAGCCGTCCATCATCACCGAGGTGAAGCCGGACTGGATCGCGGTCATGCAGGTCGCCGGCTCGTTGCCGTGGTCGAGATGCACGCAGACCGGAATGTGCGGATAGATCTCGGTCACCGCATCCATCATGTGCTTGAGCATGACGTCGTTGGCGTAGGAGCGCGCACCGCGCGAGGCCTGGATGATGACGGGCGCGTCGACCTGGTTGGCCGCGTCCATGATCGCCAGCGCCTGCTCCATGTTGTTGATATTGAAGGCCGGTACGCCGTAATCGTTCTCCGCCGCGTGGTCGAGCAATTGACGTAACGTGATCCGAGCCATCTGTCTTTTTCTCCCGTTTGGGCCTGCAAGGCCGCTCAATGTTTGCCGACTTAAGCTTAACTGACGCGCAGCACCTCGACGCCGGGCAAGGGCTTGCCTTCCATCCATTCAAGGAACGCGCCACCGGCGGTCGAGACATAGGTGAAACTGCCGGCGACGCCGGCCTGGTTGAGCGCGGCGACGGTGTCGCCGCCGCCGGCGATCGAGATCAGCTTCTTGTCCTTGGTGCGCTCGGCGGCGTGCCTGGCGGCCGCGACCGTGCCGCGGTCGAACGGCTGCATTTCAAAGGCGCCCAGCGGTCCGTTCCAGACCAGCGTTGCGGCATCGTCGATCGCGGCGTGGACGCGCGCCACCGATTGCGGGCCGACGTCGAGGATCATGCCGTCGGCGGGGATCGCGTCGAGCCCATAGGCGTGCGAGGGCGCGTTGGCGGCGAAATGATAGGCGACGGTGGCGTCCACGGGGAGGATGATCGCGCAGTTGGCGGCGCTTGCCTTCTCCATGATGCGCAGCGCGGTGGCGGCGAGATCCTTCTCGGCCAGCGACTTGCCGACCGCGACGCCCTGGGCGTGCAGGAAGGTGTTGGCCATGCCGCCGCCGATCACGAGCGCGTCGACCTTGTTCACGAGGTTTTCGAGCAGATCGATCTTGGTCGAGACTTTTGCGCCGCCGATGATCGCGATGACCGGTTTGGTCGGCGAGCCCAGCGCCTTCTCCAGCGCGTCGAGCTCGGCCTGCATGGTGCGGCCGGCATAGGCCGGCAGCTTGTGGCCGAGGCCCTCGGTCGAAGCGTGGGCACGATGCGCGGCCGAGAAGGCGTCATTGACCCAGATGTCGCCGAGCTTTGCCAGCTCCGCGACGAAGGCGGGATCGTTCTTTTCCTCTTCCTTGTGGAAGCGGGTGTTTTCCAGGCAGAGGATGTCGCCGTCCTTCAAGCCGGCGACGGCTGTGGCCGCAGGCTCGCCGATGCAATCGTCCGCGAACGCGACGGGCTTTTTCACGACCTTGGACAGCGCTTCCGCGACGGGCTTGAGCGAGTCCTTGGCATCGCGGCCCTTCGGCCGGCCGAAATGTGCGAGCAGGATGACCTTGCCGCCCTTGTCGGAGATCTCGCTGATGGTCGGTGCGACGCGCTCGAGCCGCGTTGCGTCGCTGACGCGCCCATTCTCCATGGGTACGTTGAGGTCGACGCGCAGCAATACGCGTTTGCCCTTCACATCGACGTCGTCGAGGGTGCGGAATTTGGCCATGTCCTGAATCACTCGTTAGCTGGCGACGCTACGGCGCATCGCGCTCGGGTGGATCGCCTTCCTGCCTGGCCGTTATCTTGCTTCCCTGGCGCACACCGTACGCGATCAACGTGATCAGCAATATGGCGCCAGGGATGCCAATCCAGGCAGGAAGCATTGCGCTCCCCTTAGATCACCTTCGCGATCGCGACGGCGGTGTCCGCCATGCGGTTCGAGAAGCCCCACTCGTTGTCGTACCAGGACATCACGCGCACCAGCGTGCCGTTCTGCACCTTGGTCTGGTCCTCGTGGAAGGTCGAGGAGTGCGGATCGTGGTTGAAGTCGATCGAGACGTTCGGCGCGCTGGTGTAGCCGAGGATGCCCTTGAGCTGCTGCTCGGAGGCGCGCTTCATCGCCGCGTTGACCTCCTTGGCGTCGGTGGCGCGCTTGGCGACGATCTTGAGGTCGACGACCGAGACGTTCGGCGTCGGCACGCGGATCGCGACGCCGTCGAGCTTGCCCTTCAGCTCGGGCAGCACGAGGCCGATCGCCTTGGCGGCGCCGGTCGAGGTCGGGATCATCGACATCGCAGCCGCACGGCCGCGGTAGAGATCCTTGTGCAGCGTGTCCAGCGTCGGCTGGTCGCCGGTATAGGCATGGATCGTGGTCATGAAGCCGGTCTCGATGCCGACGAGATCGTTCAGCACCTTGGCGACCGGCGCGAGGCAGTTGGTGGTGCAGGAGCCGTTGGAGACGACCAGATGATCCTTGGTCAGCGTGTCGTGGTTGACGCCGTAGACGATGGTTGCATCGGCGCCGTCGGCGGGCGCGGAGACCAGCACGCGCTTGGCGCCGGCGGTCAGATGCGCGGAGGCCTTGTCCTTCGAGGTGAAGATGCCGGTGCATTCCAGCGCGACATCGACGCCGAGATCCTTCCACGGCAGCTTCGAGGGATCGCGCTCGGCGGTCACCTTGATCTTGCCGTTGCCGAGGCTGATCGAGTCACCATCGACGGTGACGGTGCCGGGGAAACGGCCATGGACGCTATCGAAACGGAGCAGATGGGCGTTGGTCTCGACCGGGCCGAGATCGTTGATGCCGACGACCACGATGTCCTTGCGGCCTGACTCGGCAATAGCCCGCAGCACATTGCGGCCGATGCGACCAAAACCGTTAATTGCGACGCGGACTGCCATGTTTCGTCTCCTTCAATGACCGTTGTCATCCCGCACAACGCGCTTTGCGCGCCTGCGAGGGTTTTTTAGGGGCGGGCGCCCGGTTCGGCCGGGCGGTGCGTGATCATATGAGAGATTACGTAGTCCTTTTTTGCGGCAAGCTCAACTCTCAGGAAACGCGCTTCAGCACAGCGTTAACCGTGGCCTCGGTAGTAATGCCGAAATGCTTGTAAAGCTCCTTGGCAGGACCGCTTTCGCCGAAGGAATGCATGCCGATGAATTCGCCATCCTGGCCGATCACGGCATCCCAGCCCCAACGCACGGCGGCCTCGATCGCAATCTTCACCGGTGCGTTACCGATGATTGCGGCGCGTTTCGCCTCTGGTTGCGCTAACAACAGCTCGAGCGAAGGAACAGAAACCACCCGTGACGGGATGCCGCGCTCGGTGAGCTGCTTCTGGGCGGCGACCGCGATCTCGACCTCGGAGCCGGAGGCGAACAGTGTCACCTTGGCTTCGCCTTGGGCTGCGACCAGCTCATAGGCGCCGGCTGCGCAGGGATTGTCGTTCGGTGCGGTGGTGCGGAGCTGCGGCAGGTTCTGGCGCGTCAGCGCCAGCACGGTCGGGCCGTCGATGCGGTTGAGCGCGAGCTCCCAGCACTCGGCGACCTCGATGGCATCGCAGGGACGGAACACGCGCATGTTGGGAATGGCGCGAAGTGCGGCGAGATGCTCGACCGGCTGATGGGTCGGCCCGTCTTCGCCGAGACCGATGGAATCGTGCGTCATCACATAGACGACGCCGGAGCCCATCAGCGCGGCAAGGCGCATCGCGGGCCGGGCGTAGTCGGTGAACACCAGGAAGGTCGCGCCGTTCGGCGCGAAGCCGCCGTGCAGGAAGATGCCGTTCATCGCAGCGGCCATGCCGTGCTCGCGGATGCCGTAATGAATGAAGCGGCCCTTCGGCGTCTTGGCCGAGAAGGCGGTCGCCGATTTCGCCTTGTTGTTGTTGGAGCCGGTGAGGTCGGCGGAGCCGGCCAGGAATTCCATCGGCATCGCGGCTGCAATCGCCTCGATCGCCGCTTCCGACGATTTGCGCGTCGCCGCCGTCAGCGGCTTCTCGAGCAGTTCCTTCTTGTGCGCGCGCAGCGCCTTTGCGAGCGACGCCGGACGCTCATGGCGCAGGCGGCGCTCGAACTCGGCACGCTTGCGGCTGCCGAGCTCACTGATCCGTGCTTCCCATTCCAGTCGCGCCACAGCGCCGCGGCTGCCGGCTGCGCGCCACGCCTTCAGCACGTCGTCAGGCACGGAGAAGGGCTCGAGCGAGATGCCGAGATTTTCCTTGGCGGCCTTGAGCTCGTCGGCCCCTAAAGCCTCGCCATGTACCTTCGCGGTGCCGGCCTTGTGCGGCGCGCCGAAACCGATGGTGGTACGGCAGGCGATCAGCGTCGGCTTGTTCGATTTCTTGGCGCGCGTGATGGCGTCGGCGATCGCGGCCTGGTTCTGGCCGTCGATCTTCTCGGCGGCCCAGCCCGCCGCTTTGAAGCGCTTCACCTGGTCGACGGAATCGGCGATCGAGGTTGGGCCATCGATCGAGATGCCGTTGTCGTCGTAGAGCACGATCAGCTTGTTGAGCTTCCAGTGCCCGGCCATCGCGATCGCTTCCTGCGACACGCCTTCCATCAGGTCGCCGTCGGAGGCGAGCACATAGGTGTGGTGGTCGACGATCTTCTTGCCGAACTCGGCGGCGAGCATCTTCTCGGCCAGTGCCATGCCGACTGCGGTCGAGATGCCCTGGCCGAGCGGCCCGGTGGTGGTCTCGATGCCCTTGGTGCGGAAATTCTCGGGGTGGCCAGGCGTGAGCGAGTCGACCTGGCGGAACTGCTTGATCTGGTCCAGCGTCATCTCGGAATTGCCGGTCAGGTACAGCAGCGAATAGAGCAGCATCGAGCCGTGGCCGGCCGAGAGCACGAAGCGGTCGCGATCCGGCCAGGCAGGCGCGGCAGCGTCGAATTTCAGGAACTGCGTGAACAGCACCGTGGCGATGTCGGCCGCACCCATCGGCAGGCCCGGATGGCCCGATTTGGCCTTCTCGACGGCGTCCATCGAGAGCCCGCGGATCGCGTTGGCCATACGGGTGTGATCGACCTGCGTATTCGCCATACGGGTGGCATCGAACTGCATCATGATGAAAATCCGTCTGAAATGAGGTGCTTGATGGCCGTGCACGCCGCGCGGGGTCGAGCCTAGCGGCCACGGGAGCTGGGGCTGGATAGCATCTCGGTTTCGGGAGTCCAAGGCAATCAAACGCCGGTTTGGCCGCAAAAACGGCTTATCGGTGCATAGTTTCGCGGCGACGTTGCGCTGGGCTAGCTTGCCACGTAAATTTCTGCTTCTAACCGCTTGCCGAACCGAGTCTTTTGCCGGACGGCGAGCCCCAGGAATAAGGCCACTGGGGAAAGGCCACAGGTTCCGCCGCTGACTGCATGACCGATCGCGTGTCCAACAGCTCTGCCATGACGGAGTCATCCGCCGTCGAGATCGAGATCGCGACCCGCAGGCTCACGACTGCGCTCGACGCGCTCGAAAGCGCGGTGGAGCGGCGGCGCGATGCCGATCGCGACGAGAACGAGCTCGCGGCGCGGATTCAGGCGCTCGGCGCCGACCGCTCGCGCCTTGCCGACGAACTCGACGGTGCGCTGGTGAAGGCGCGCAAGCTCGAGCGCACCAATCGCGAGATCTCCGACCGGCTGGACTCCGCAATCGTCACGATACGTTCGGTGCTCGATACCGGAGAGGACGGATGAGCCACATCAACGTCACCATCAACGGCCGGCAATACCGCATGGCCTGCGAGGAGGGCCAGGAGGTGCGGCTGCTCAAGCTCGCCGAAAGCCTGGAGACGCGCATCCAGTCGCTGCGCGGAAAATTCGGCGAGATCGGCGATGCACGCCTCACCGTGATGGCGGCGCTGACCGTGTGCGACGAGCTGGTCGACATCGGCAACCGCGTCCGTACCCTGGAGCAGGAGTTGACCGAGCTCAGGGATTTCCGCAACGCCGCCGTCGAGCGCGCCCGGATGACGCAGACCGCGGTGGTGAACGCGCTGAACGCCGCCGCCGAACGCATCGAGAAGTCGACCCAGATCCTGAACCGGACCGTCGGCAACGGCATCGCGATCGGGTAGGGGCTGCCAAAGACTTGATCGATTGATGTGCTCGATGGTGCCGCGGACTCGACCTCTCCCGCTTGCGGGAGAGGTCGGCGCGAAAGCGCCGGGTGAGGGCTCTCTCCTCTAGGGGATTGTCCCGTTGCGGAGACACCCTCTCCCCAGCCCTCCCCCGCAGGCGGGGGAGGGAGCGCACCTCCGCCGTGACTCGCAGGGCGCCTCATTACGCCGAAGCTCGGCATTCTCGCCGGGCTGGCGATTCGTCAGTATCGTTGTTAGATTGCGCGAGCGAGGCTGCGACGTGCGTCAGGAGCCATATATCCCCGGGGCCTTATCGATCCTTTAGGGAACTGTCCCTGGCCGGGCCCGTGGGCCCGGACATATGGTGCCCACCTACTTTCGTAGGGAACTCCGGGATCGAGTGCTTCAACGGCGTACGCGGCTTCGCACTATTTGCTTCTGGTTCGTGTCTGTCGAAACTACTGCGGCCAGTTCAGTAGGTGTCATGCCCCGCGAAGGCGGGGCATCCAGTACGCCGCGGCGTTCGAGTGTGAGCATCACCGCCTCTGGAATACTGGATCACCCGCATTCGCGGGTGATGACGTGGGGGACCAAAGCGCATGTCCAACTCCAAAGCCGAACTCCGTGCCAAAGCGCTGGCGGCGCGCGACGCGCTGAGCGAGAAGAAGCGCACCACCGCCGCTGCAAAGCTCGCCAAGCGCGGGCTGCCGTTCAAGCTCCTGCCCGGCAGCGTCGTCTCCGGCTATTCGCCGATCCGCAGCGAGATCGATCCGCTACCGCTGATGAGAAAGCTCGCCGAGGAAGGCGCAAAGCTGGCGCTGCCTTGCGTCACCGCGCGCGGCCAGTCGCTGATCTTCCGTCTGTTTCATCCGAACGATCGCCTGATGCTCGGCCCGCTCGGTATTCCCGAGCCGTCGCCGGCAGCAAGCGAAGTCATCCCCGACATCATGCTGACGCCGCTCGCCGCCTTCGACCGTCTCGGCCACCGCATCGGCTATGGTGCTGGGCATTACGATTTCACCTTCGCGCATTTGCGCAAAACCAAGCATATCGTCGGGATCGGGCTTGCCTTCGCAGCGCAGGAGATCGAGGCGGTTCCGGCACTATCGCACGACGTCGCGCTGGATTATGTGCTAACGGAATCGGACGTGTTCGAATTCCGGAGTTCTGAAGTTGCGCATTCTCTTCGTGGGTGACGTCGTCGGCCGCGCCGGACGCACGGCGATTGCCGACCATCTGCCTGGCATGGTCAAGGACTGGTCGCTCGATTTGGTCGTCGTCAACGGCGAGAATGCCGCCGGCGGCTTCGGCATCACGGAAGCGATCTATCAGGAGTTTCTCGACGCCGGCGCCGATGCGGTGACGCTCGGCAATCACTCCTGGGACCAACGTGAAGCCTTGGTTTTCATCGAGCGCGCCGAGCGCCTGGTGCGGCCGGCGAACTATCCGCGCGGCACGCCGGGCCGCGGCGCCGCGCTGATCGAGACCAAGAACGGCAAGCATGCGCTCGTCGTCAACGCTTTGGGGCGCGTCTTCATGACCCCGTTCGACGATCCGTTCGCGGCACTCGAGCGCGAGCTCGGCGCCTGTCCGCTCGGTGTTGCGGCCGATGCCATCGTCGTCGACTTCCATTGCGAGGCGTCCAGCGAGAAGCAGGGCATCGGCTTCTTCTGCGACGGCCGCGCCAGCCTCGTCGTCGGCACACACACCCACGTGCCCACCGCCGACCACCAGATCCTGTCAGGCGGCACAGCCTACATGACCGATGCCGGCATGACCGGCGATTACGATTCCATCATCGGCATGCAGAAGGAAGAGCCGCTGCGCCGGTTCACCTCGGGGATTCCCTCAGGGCGTTTCGAGCCAGCCGCGGGGACGGCGACGCTGAGCGCCGTCGCCGTGGAGACGGATGACGCGACGGGCCTCGCACTGCGGATCGCGCCGGTGCGCGTCGGCGGCCGGCTCGAGCCGACCACACCGAAGTTCTGGTTGAGTTAAGGCGCGTACTCATAAACTTGCGCTACACTTCGTATGAGGTCTGCGTGCCTCCGCAGTGACCAGGCCTCAGCGCGTGGATCGTCGAGGAGCGTCTGCCAACATTCCGGCGGCAGATCGGCGTCCGTGAAATGGCGGCTACGCTTCGCTATCCGCCTTACGATTGCGCTCACGCGCGGATGGAGCCTGACAGGCCTGCTTCCCTAATGCAATTTGTCCGCTCCTATTGACTCGCATCGCGAATGGGCAAATCCTTCCAACAACGCAATTGCCATCGCCGATTTCAGCATTACGAACTTCGGCGCCCCGGACTTTATCGGCGCCATCCGACTCAATTTTCTGAATAGAAACGGAGGGGCCGATGCGCGCGCTCGCCTTGAGAACCGTCTCTCTTCTTACCCTCGCTATCCTGGGCTCGATCTCTGCCACGCCTGCCGCACGCGCGGAGGACGGGACCGACGAGCAGTTTGGCAAGGTTCACTTCCAGACCTCCTGCAACGAATTGGCGCAGCGCCGCTTTGACCGCGGGATGCGCTATCAGCACTCGTTCTGGTACCGGCCCGCGAAAGAGATTTTCGAGGAGACGTTGCAGGCCGATCCGGAATGCGCGATCGCCTATTGGGGCATTGCCCTGAGCCTGCTGTATAATCCGCATTTTCCCGCGCCGAAGGAAAACCTCACCGAGGGCCTTGCCGCGTTGCAGAAGGCCAAGGCACTCGGCGCCAAGAGCGAACGTGAACGCGACTATATCGATGCGCTGCTGGCCTTCTATTCGGGCGACGAAAAGACGACGTTTGGCCAGCGCGCGCAGGCCTATCTCAAGGCAACCGAAGCCGTCGCCGCGCGCTATCCCGATGATGACGAGGCGCAGATCGCCTACGCCATTACGCTGAATGTCACGGCCTCACCAAACGACAAGACCTATGCTAACCAGCTCAAGGGCGCGGCCATCCTGGAGCCGATCTTCAAGCGGCAGCCGCGCCACCCCGGCGTCGCGCATTATCTGATCCACCTCTACGACTATCCGGCGATCGCCGAGCAAGGTCTCGACGCTGCCAAGCGCTATTCCGAGATCGCGCCGGCGGCGCCGCACGCTTTGCATATGCCGTCGCACATCTTCACGCGCGTCGGCTACTGGAACGAATCCATCGAGGCCAATAGCCGTTCCGCCAAGGCTGCCAAGGAGGGCAAGGACCCCAGCGAGCAGCTGCATGCCGACGACTATATGGTCTACGCCCTGCTCCAGCTTGCGCAGGACAGCCGAGCTCGCGACGTCATCGCGGACATGGTTGCGACCACGGGTTATGCGCCGGCCGTCCGCGCCGGTCCCTACGCGATAGCGGCCAGCCAGGCGCGCTATATGGTCGAGCGCGGCGATTGGAAGGGCGCCGCCGCGCTGGAGGTTGAGCCGAGCCGGTTTGCCTATGTCGATGCGATCACCTATTTCGCCCGCGCCCTTGGCGCCGCGCGCTCCGGCAATGCAGACGCAGCAACGGCGGACATCGCCAAGCTGGCGGAGCTGCGGGACAAGCTGCAGCAGGACAAGGATGCGTATTGGGCCGAGATCGTCGACATTCAGCGGCAGGTCGCCACAGCCTGGCACCTCAATGCCCAGGGAAAACAGGCGGACGCGTTGGAAGCGATGCGCCTTGCCGCCGACGCCGAAGACAAGACCGAAAAATCGATCGTGACGCCGGGACCACTTGCCCCGGCACGCGAGCTTTACGGGACCATGCTGCTCGAGCGCGGCATGGCGACGGAGGCATTGGCCGCCTTTGAAAGCACCATGCGCAAGGAACCGAACCGCTTTGGCGCGACGATCGGCGCCGCTCACGCCGCCGAGAAAGCGGGTGATGCCGTGAAGGCACGTCAGTACTACGCGAAAATCGTCGACATGGCGCGCAATGGCGACTCCTCGCGGGAGGACCTCGCGGCCGCACGAAAGTTCATGGCTCAGAATTAGCAAAATGGCTGAGAATTAACAAAAGTGCCGTGGCAGCTTCCATGGGCCTGACAGGCAAATTCGTTGCGATCGGCGCAGCCACCGCACTGCTCTGCGCAGTCGTTGCTGTCTGGACATTGCGATCCGGCGAGCCGGTACGCGCTACAGCGGCACTCGGCGAGGTCCGCCCGGTGTGGTCAGAAACCGACTGGCCTTTCGGCGCAGATCCCTGGGGGAAAGGAAAGGCATTCCGCTGCAAAGCCGAGGATTGCGGCGGCGAGGTCCAGCTCTACGTTCGCGCCAAGCTCGGGTTTTGCAATTGCGCCACCGGCGTCGCCGACGATGACGACCTCGATAAAATGGGCGACCTTGCGCTGATTGGCAAGGCAACGCCGATCGGTGCCGGTCGAGAGATCATCGTCGGTCCGATGCGCGGCCGCAGCCGGCCCTATCGCGTCGAGGGAAATCGCAACGCGCTCTCACTCGCCTTCAATCAGCGCTGCGACATGGTGGCCGCCACGGCTTTGATTGGATCGGGCGCGCCCGCGTCACTGGAACCGGCGGTGCTGGCATTCCTCAATAGCGATCGCATGTTGAAATGGGCCGAGATCGCGCTTGGCTTGTAACTCAGAGCAATTCGGCTTCGGTCTGACCTTCTCCGCTTGGCCTGCGCAACGTTAGCATTAAGGTCATGTGCGAGCGTGTGAGGGCTCTCCGCGCGAGATGAATGGAGTCGCAGCCGGCTACGCGGCCTCCTCCCACGAGGCAGCAAAAGGCGCAAATGTGCGATTTCGGAATAATCGCATTATGCCCCTGTTTTGCCCGACGCGTCAACCGCGTCGCGGCTTGTTCGGGCCTGCCCGCGTAAGCCTTTGATTTCGCTGGTCCCGTCTACTGTGCATGGGGTTGTTTTTCAGCTTTTGATTTGAGGGCACCGGAGCGCCGTCGCGCAGGGCGCCTCGCGGCCCGTCAGCCCTGCCGAAAACCCATCCGGAAGGCGCCCCAGTGCTTGCCGCGGACCATGATCGGCGAGGACAGATCCTTCATCAGCACGAACTGCCCGCCGCCCATGTCGCGGCGGTAGGTCTGGAGCAGGAACGGCTTGGTGTTGGCCGCGACCTTCTTCACCGCGCGATCCGTGAACAGCCGGCGATTGCGGCAATTGGCGTTATTCCAGACCGGGTCCTTGCCCTGCGGCAGACGGTAGTTCGGATTATGGGTCGGCAGATAGCCGCCCTTGGCCCAGGCGACGCAGAACACGATGCGGGGATCGGATTTCTGAATCGGGTCCTGGATCGCGGGCAGCACGCGATCGGTGAACTCGACGTATTTGGTGAGGTATTGTTTCGGATCGGTGCCGGGGATTTCGCGGTACGTCTCGTCCATGAGCTGGTCGAGCGTGATATCGCCGCGATCGACCGCGGCTTCGAACTCGGCGGAGATTCGCTTGGCGGTGTCGACGACGACGCGAATCAGCGGCGCATCCGACGTCTCCACGCCGCTGTCGGCGATCAGCGCGATCAGGCCTTCGGAAGTGTCGAGCAGCTTTGCGACCCGCTCGTCGGCGTTCTTGAGATCGCGCGAGGACAGATCGACGCCCTTGGCGAGCTCGTTGAGCTCGCTGATGACGGTGTCGCAATGTCCGAGATTGGAGGTCGCCGCGCGCGTGACGCTGTCGATCTCCGCTTCCACGGAGGCAAAGCCCTGCTGGACGCGTGAGATGATGCCGGAGATCTGCTGGGCACCTTCGCCTGCGGTCTTCGCGCGCTGCGAGGCGTCGCTGCTCTCGCCGATCAGGCCCTCGATCTGGCCGTCGAGATCGCGCACGGTGTCGGAGATCTGATGCGTGGCCTGGCGGGTGGCTTCCGCGAGGTTCTTCACTTCGCTCGCGACCACGGCGAAGCCGCGGCCGGCATTGCCGGCGCGCGCCGCTTCGATCGTCGCGTTCAGCGCAAGCAGATTGGTCTGTTTCGCGATCGCCTCGATCGAGCCTGATACCTTTGCCACCTGCGCCAGCGCCGAGCCGACGGCGCTCAAGCGCGCTTCGATGCGCTCCACCGCGGCGACGAGCTCGGAAATGTGGCTGACCGCGGTATCGACTGCGCTGCGCGACTGCACGATCTCGCCGACTGCGGCAGACGTGGTCGTTTGCACTGCCTGTGATGCATTGGCGATGTCGTGGTTGGCCGAGACCATCGTCTCGGCCGTCTTCTGGAGGTGGTGGAACCGTTCCGACTGGTTCGCGACGCGGTTTGCGACTTCCTGGACGTTGCCGGCGATGTCGGCGAGCTCCACGCCGAGGCCGCCGATGCGATCGGCGAGCTGGTCGATCAGTCGTTCGGCCAGCGTCCGGTTGGAGCCGGTGTCCATGACTGCAACTTGAGCGACGGACATGTTCGATGAATCCTCCAGTCAGAGCCGTTCGCCGGCTCGCGGCGGCATTCCCATTCCAATGATGACTTAAGGGATGATTCGCCGCCGCCGTCTTGCCTGAGCGTGCACGAGGGCCATTCTTTGGTTGGAGCATGGTCTTGTAGAAAGACCGCTGCACAACTTTTCCGATTATGCTCTAGCAGGCTGTTGAAGAAGTAGCCAATCGGCGGGCGATAAAAGGAATGTCGTCGCCGCCTTCGAGGCATATCTTACCTTCGAGCGAGCCATCGGCGAGCTCTTCTGCCCAACCACGGCCTTTTGCG
>Ga0209700_100091_pt1 | contig 124169 bp, 42 predicted proteins | sample SiratroredBW_FD_187528 | JGI IMG/M metagenome (GOLD analysis project Ga0209700, IMG submission 187528) | Root nodule microbial communities of legume samples collected from California, USA - Siratro red BW (SPAdes) (version 2) | ecosystem: Host-associated > Plants > Roots > Nodule | place: USA...
ACATAAATCTAAAAAAAAAAAAAAAAAACAAAGTTTGATTTTTCTATAATACTAGTAATCTTTATGAGGGATAAGGTATAATGATTACAAAATTTATAAATACTAGTAAGAGTCACCATAAAAGCTATTCCTAAAAAAAGATAACTAAATTAACAAGTACTTTTACTTAGTTTTAAAAAATAAAATTAACATTTTTTTACAGAGAATATATTTATTTAATACTATAATATTTTATATTTTATAAGTTTATTTTTTATAAGAAATTGAATTTCCTGTTAATTATTTTATGAATTTTGTAAAGTCATATTTATAATAAATTTTCTACAAAATATAAAAAATTATAATAAAAAAGATTAATTTTTTAGATCTAGAAATTATTGAAATGAATTTTGTTTTTTCTTTATTTCAATAAGTTGTTTCTACTATATGACTACAAGTGACATATAGAATAATATGTTTAAATATCTAACTATTTACAGTGAATGTTAGATTTTTGTTTCTAGTATAATAAATACCTTTTTATTATTTGACTTTAACATTACCAAAAGCTTAAGAGAAATGTAATTAAAATTAATTAGATGTTCTCTGCCGCCAATCCAGACCTTCATAAGTTTAAAGAAGCTAGACTCTTTCAACACTTATCTCTTTAATTCATAATTTTTAGTCTAAATATGTATTTATGAAAAATATGAGATTGAAATTTAAAAGAAATATTTATTTTATTTTTCTTCCCAACTTTATCACTCCTTCATTATTTTTATTTTGAATGTTTTATATAAATCCATGAAGTTAATAATTGCAATAGTTAAATTGTAATAATTAATATTTTATGTATGACTAATTTTAAAAAGTTGAGTATCAGATAGAAAAGTATATTATTATATAATATTTGACCGTGATACTGTAATAATTATGACTTTCAACAACGCTAAATTTGATCACAGGTTTAAATAATGAAATAAGGTTAAGAACAATTAAAATATATATTTTTTCTTATTTTTCAAAAGATTTTTATAAATAAAATCATGATAAAATTCTAACCTTCAAACAAATAATACTTTAAATGTAATATTAATTCTAAAAATATAATTTTAACAAATTTAAGGTTAAAATATGTAAAAATAACAAATAGTAACGAAACTATAAATTTTAAAAAAAGATAATATTTAATAATAAACTCTATAAATATTATTTCAATTAACTTAATGTCAAAAAATACTCAAATAATATAGCACAAGTAAAGTAAATAAGGACCAAAATGAAATTAATAAATAAGTTAAATATTGAAAAATATGATTAAGCCAAACTTTTAATATTAAGATTTTATAGTTTGAATTCGAATGAAATTCATATGCTAAGGTTTTTAGAAGATTTGAAAGAATTTTATAAATTTATAAAATTCAAGAGAAAAAAACTGAGTTTTTCGAAGACATTACAATAATAATAAAAAAGAATGTTAGGATGAAAAACAAGGAAACATTTTAAATTTATGGTTTTATATCTTTGCATACTCATCCTTTATGTATTAATATATTTCATCATTCCTAACATTGAATTCGAAGATTAGGTTAAAAATTACGATTTATATTATCTAATAATACTGAATAAATTTATTTAATACGACAAAGCAAATGTCTATATTAAATTTTAAAAAATAAATTATGTTTATGATAAAAAAAAAAAAGTCTGGCCATCAACAAATTTTGTTTTAATGAAATTGTTTGAATAATTATGACACTTATACATCTTACTAAAAGTAATGTAAAATTAATCAAAGTCCATCTTTGAAAAGAATTCATTGAACTTCCTATAAACTACCAAAAAATATACTGTTAAATATATTGTTTTTGAAAATATAATAATCTTGATTAAGCATCACAATACTTATTTATATCATTTAAAATTTTTGATTAAATATATGAAAAAGTTCAAAAAATTATCTAAAATCCTGATTCATTACCATTATTAACCAGACTCTGACTTGCTCACTCTTAACTATCTGATGTTATTTTGGTAAGAAAAATGGCCACGGGTACAATTTTAGTACACAGAAATTAAAATAAATTCATGTACTATAAAACAAACTGGTGTCATATTCCTGTCAACATCGTTTTTTATTTGATGTTTTATTTAAATAAAAAGTGAGTGCGTCATCTCGTACTCAATATATGCTGCTGGGTCCTCATTCTCAAACAAATTTTAAAAAAATAAATCATTTCATTGCTTAAAAGCTTAAGTGAAAGCAACTCTTCCTCAATTCCCTACTTTTTTTTTCTCCCAAAAAATGGCTAAAGATACTATAAATTATTTATATACAAAATTATTTATTAGTCAATAAAAATATCTTCATCAAAAAATCACTACTGTAAAAATTTATTGTATTTAATTATATTATTAATAAAATGTTTTCCCTTTCTCATTCCAGATTAGGTTTTACTAACAATAGGTGTAGAAGAGTGTGAAAGTTGTGTGCTACATCTTGGGAATCCCAATGTGAAAACTGAACTTTTAGGAAAAAAAGAAAAATAAAGGTAAAAGAAACTAAAAAGTCTATTTATTTTTATTTAAAAATAAATTTAGGAGAATGCTGCACCAATCAATGACGTTGATTCTCTGTCTTCTTCACTGAGCAACAGATCTGAACCGTCATTTTCTTTCACCAGTCTCAGATTCGATCCAAACTCAGCCCCACCCTTAATCAACGGTCATTAGTACAAAAATTACCCCAAGATACCCGACACAAGAAGAGCATCACCGTTCGGAGATTTTCAGGACCGAGGATCATGGTTGTGATCAAAACAAAAAAACACACAAAAATAGAAACAGTGGTACAATTAAACACAACCTAAGTAATACACGAACCCTTTAACGGCGTGGCGAACCGTATATAAGCGCGTAACGCGTGAATTGAAGGGCGCCTTTATTTATTTAATTAATTTCTATATATTTCCCTCTTCGTATCATAAATATTCATTCAATTCAATGCATCCTTCGTCTTCATCTATTGCTATTGTACCTTCCCTATGTGAACAGTGATTTCACCTCAACAACCCCTTTTTCCTTCTTCTTCTTCTTCTCTGCGCTTTCTCAATTCAGTTGGCGCTGAATCGAAGGTGGGGAACTTCTTATCTCTCTTATTTTTCATCACCCACTTCCATTGTGCTGTTCAATTTCTAGTTTACTCTTTTTTTCAATGTTTCCTTCTCTGCATGTTATTGGATTGGATTACTTGGCGTGGAACCTATTTGGGTTTGTGTAAGCTGTAATCTCGAGGTGTAGGGTAATAGTTGTTTGATCTCACAATAATGAATGAAGAAATGGAAGAATGTTTATACTTTTCTGCTGTGATTTTTTATTTGTGACGCATAAGATCCTCGGAGGAGGCGCATTTTGATTCGTTCAATTGAAAAGGAGAACAAAGTGGACGGCCTTTCCTTTGATAATGTAATAATATTGGGTGGTGTTCAAAGTTGTAAGTGGAAAGCGAATATCATATATAGTTTTATAGTACTTTTATGAACGATTCCAATTAGTTAACTTCTTTTTGACCAATGTCTGGTAAGCTGTCCTTGCGGGATTGTATATTACTATTGCAGTTAACGTGTAGAATGCTTGCACTTGGGTTTTTTTATAAGGGGAATATTGTATACTTTCTTCGTTATTGCATGATTAGCTTAACTTTTCTTCACTACTTCTATGAAAGGTTTTGAGGGAGATTTTCACCCGGTGCAATTAAGGTCTATTAAAATTTTGAATTTTAAATTTTCATGTATGGTGGACCGAATATAGGGTATGCTTGTTATTTGATAAAATGTACATGTTAAAATATGATCAGTTCTGTTATTGGATTGAATAAATCCAATGGACAAGTTACAAGTTACACTTCATTTTTTTAGTGGTTATCTTCTATATATGAGAATTTACATCCTCAATTTGCATCTACACATTTCAATTTAGGTCCTTAATGTTAAACTTTGAAAAGCTGTATCTGCTTGGTAGTGATAATTGTATTCCGTATATTTTGATTTCTTCCTAATTAGCTGTATGTCATTGTATTTGTTATACATGTCATGCTCCAATCTCTTAATCTAAGCTTATTTTTATAGGTGGGTTCTTTCTGGTTTGGAATCTATTAAACTTTGTCAGAAGAAGGCTTTTGGTTCCTTGTCATGATTAATGTTTAGAGATGGTTTTATATGAGCATTCAGATGTTTTTCAGTGGGGTCTTAATCTTCTTGATGGTGACCCTGCTTATAGTCCTGGATACTATGGCAACATAATTCAACATGATACTGGAGATATCTATAATGGACACTACTTCCATAGCCATTATGATAATGAATGTAACCATGTAGAGAATGATGAGATCATTGCCCGTACACTTCAAGAAGAGTTTTCACAGCTAGAGATTGCGGAATCTTCAGGATATTTACAAGAAGGTGAACAACACTTCCATGTTCCTGAGACTCAGCCTGCATATGATTGGCATAACTCTTCAATGATGAACTACTGTTCAGGAGGTATCATTAAAGATGTAAACTGATTTTTCTTGGGTATATTTGGGATTTTTTTTACTGGGTATTGGTTTATTCAATTAAATATTTGCACATGCAGATCATGATTATGCCCAAGAAGGAGTTGGTGATGGAGAACCCTCTAGTTCATGTTCTAGTCCTTGTGAAACAGAGGAATATTCATTAGAGCTAACTGACAATTATCCACTTGATGATGAAGTTGGGAGGAGATTGAGTCAAATGATACCGATTCCTGTATGTTAAGCCTCCTTTGCTTCTGTAGATTCCTTTTTGGATCAGCTATTGAAGCAATGAATAGATATATTTATGCCTTTTAATGCTCATTTAGGTACTAAGAAGCTAATTCACCGTGTTATACTTTTGTCAACTTCTAGTGAATTTTTTTTCTGGTTCACATTTTCATTTTATTTAATTAATATTTATAGTAAAAAAATATGATTAATTTTCGGTTTCTGAAAGTCTGAAACATTTAGTCCTACAGATCATTATTTTTCATTCTAATTGACGAGTGAAGCAACTTCTGGGTTAAGTCATCTACCATACAGTGGTATATTCAGTAGAACAAAATAGATGGTGAATTTATCTAGTTTTCTAACAGTGTGGTTTGACAAGCACTCACTTTTAAAAGTTGTATCTTTTTCTACTTTTTAATGATGAATTTTATCCCTTCATTGTCAACCTGCCGTTCACTTGTTGTATGATTTCAAGAAAGTTCATTTCTTTGGATCAGTTGTAAGACTTTTGTATTTGAATCCGGTGCTTAAGATGCCTTCGTTTTCTTGTTTAGCATGTTCCAAAAATTAATGGTGAAATTCCTTCAATTGACGAAGCAACTTCAGATCATCAAAGGCTTCTGGATAGGTATTAGTCACAAAAACTTAATATAATTGCTAAAATGTGAATCATTTTTCTCCAGTAACTGAGTATTCACTATTTTCTTTGGTTTTTGTTGTCATGTCATGTGCCATTTTTGCTTCTTTCTATCATTAAAGCTTTAGCTTTTGTCACCTACGGGCTTCATTTCATATTGTTTTGTTGTTTTTGAATTCGTAAATAAATTACTGGTTAAAAAATTATTGGTTGCATACATTTAATTATCTGATGTATTTTTGACATGCCAAACTAAGCTGTCAAAATTTCAAACAGATTGCAGTTATATGACTTTTTGGAGCACAAAGTACATGGTGACGGTAATTGTCAGGTGTGTTACGTCTCATATTCATTCGACTATAATGTTCTGAGAATCCATTGGCCAGAGTACATTTCATTTGTTTTGGAATGTAATTATTGAGAAATATCGATTATTTTATGTGATTAGGACATTGTTCTGAGTATCAGTTTTCAAGACGGGTTAGTTTTCCATTTCTGAAGTAATTTTTTGGAGGTTTCTGGGTCTTCTATTGTTAACAATCTTCATATTTCATTTCTACCCTAGTAATTCACAAGCACAAAGCCTCAAATTTTGAGCAGCCAAACCCCAATACAGTTATGCTCTGTACATTGGATGAGCTATAAGTAACTGCTTGCTCAACCTACCTCGAAAACTTTCCTAATCACATAACAATAATTTATATTTTTGTGCCTTAACAATATTTAGAGTAGTTTTCATATGATTTATTTTATGATTCTTCCTCTCTAGTTCCGAGCACTGTCTGATCAATTGTATCACGCACCTGATCACCACAAGTTTGTGAGACGACAAGTTGTCAATCAGGTTTGTTGCTTACTGTATTATTATCTTTCTTTTTTCTTTTATACTTATCTGTCTTATAATATCTCCTAACGATTTTGTGCAATTATTCTCGGATTCTTACTTCAGTTGTGTTTTTAACCAGCTTAAATCTAGTCCAGAGATTTATGATGGATATGTTCCCATGGAATATGATGATTATTTGGACAAGATGTCTAAGTAAAAATCTCTTTCTCTATATGTGTGTATGCATGCATGAGCTCACGAACAAGTGAGTAGTTTGTGTTTTGTTAACTGACAGTACCTTTTGCTTTCATCATAAATGGAACTAGGAGTGGCGAATGGGGTGATCATGTTACTCTCCAGGCAGCTGCAGATTCGGTATGACTTACTTTTCTGTCGCACTTGTCTGGTCCGGTTATTATCCAATTCTCTGTACAAAGACAGAATCTCTTGTCAAACATACAGAAATAATTTATGATGGCTATGCTTTACCATTTTTAATTTTTCTGAGGGGTAGATGATTGAATTTGGTTATGGACAACATAGCTATTGTATCTGGTTATACATGAATCATTTGTTGGATGTTCTTATAGTTTCACTGCCATACCCTTTCATATTACAAGGGTGTTAATAAATAGATTGAGGCATTGTCTGGTAAAGTTTGTTAATCTTTTCTCCATTTTTAATTTTCCATGAATTTCATTTTGTTTCTGGAGACATTGTCATTGCAAAGTTTACAATAATATTTGGAATTGGCTATGAAAGTATATGCCTTTTTACTTGTACTAATGTATTTGATTTTCTTTTTTCTTTTCCCTCCAGTATGGTGTGAGAATATTTGTGATGACTTCTTTCAAGGACACCTGTTGCATAGAGATACTTCCTCATTTTGAGAACCCAAAAGGAGGTTGGTTTTCTTTATGATGAGTCTGGGGAGGGGATTCATCTTATCACTTTAAGTCCTGGCCAATTTTTCTACTTGATCTGAGGTCAAGTGGAGATTGGTTTTTTCCTCTCTGCTAGTACTTCTCCTGTATTTTTTTTTTTTTTTTTTTTAATTTTTTTTTTTAAATATTGATTTTTCACTATCATCCTTTTAATCCTTTTCTTTCTGATCCTTGATCGTAATTTACCTTTATCCTTTTTTCCCTTTCAAACGAATGTGCCATGCTTTTAACAAGATTCTACAATTTTATCTGTTTCCATTGTGTTGGAAATCTTAAATATAATTGTTCAAAAAATTTTCATACTCATGAATTGTGATAATTATTTTTTGTCGTATGTCATTAATAGTTTTTGAATTTTTCTTTGGGTAGTAATCATTTTAAGACAGTGTATTAGTTTCATCATATGGACAACTTGGGTAATTTGTCTGTTTTGTTGCAGTGATTTTCCTGAGTTTCTGGGCAGAGGTGCACTACAACTCCATTTATCCCCAAGGAGGTACTTTTCAAATTTTGCATTTCTTAAACAAGCTCTGAAATCATTTGAACACTTTATTGGAGTTTGTTATAGTAGATACTTGGTACATTGAATGTTTGAAAAAATTTACTCTGACTACCTTAATAAAATTTAAGGTTTGATACTCCTCCACGTGTATGTATATATTATTGACGACGACATGTTTGGAGAAACTTTTAAACAAACACTCATAAAGAAAAAAACTAAGAAAAAAAATGAAATTAACTTCTTTATAAACTAAAATTAACTTGTACATAGACTAATTTATAAGAGCTACTGTGTATTATATTCTCGAAATATGATATTTTAACTTTTGAATAAGCTAATTTTAGTTTATGAAAAAATTGATTTCATTTTTTCTTTTTATTTTCCACTTTTAACAATGCTTATGGAGAAATTTTCACCAAACAGTCCTCTTAAAAATGTGCTAAAAAAATTCATGATTAAGGGTTTCTATCTTTTAAGCTTATACAGACACACACTTCATTGTGTTGATAGTTTGTAGGCTTTGAACTCTGCATATTGAAGTTCCATTTTATACCCTCCTTTTGGATGTTTATTTATTTGTGAAAGATATTGGTTATTGGTTGGCTAATGGTGTGTATATTTTTCCATGGTGATCCAGATATACCATCAAATGAGTCTAGAAAGAAGAAAAGGTGGTGGAGCTTTGGCAGCAAGCATTAGAGTCTTAGCTGACCCAGTGAGCACACACCATTTTGAACCTGTACAATTTTCCTTGTTCAGGAATGAATTTATATCCCCATATTTTAGCTCGTTATTTTTTTATAATTAATTTCATTTGCCTCTTTTATTAATTATAATGATAAATTTGGGTCTGCTCACCTGACAAAGTTGCATTCCACTGACATTTCGGATGCTTTGGGGAAGAAACTAAACTTTATACGTAAAGGATTATACATTAAAGTAGATACCATGAATGGTTGCTTTATATAAGTGTTTCCATCATGATTAGAGAGTGTTTGATTTTGAAATCAATTAATTATGTTAAAAAAATCATTTTAATGCAAGTTAGAAAAGCTTGGGATAATTCTTCTATCCAACATTAGACATGTTTTTAGACATTCTTAGTAATTAAGAGTTGAAAGGTGAACAACTTCCTATTCTTGAATGGATAACTTGAGACTCTATTGCAGTATTTTTTTTCTCATAAAAACTAATAAGAACAAAATTGAGATAAAATAGATCGAGCTGCTTAAGAATGCTAAAATAAACTTGTACAATTTATTTCTGTAAAAGTTCTATTGTATAAGAGTTGATATATATAAGTTAGTTTATGAGATAAGTTTAATTTACTCTTTTTTTTTTATTTCTAAAATGTTTTTTAAAATATATTTACACGAAACTTAAATAGATTAGTTATGTTTTCTATTGGAAGCGAGATATTAAAGTTATATGCATAAATGATTTTACAAAAAGGACTAATAAAAGGACCGATAATTTATGTGCAATTGACAGAGCTTATTAGCCAATGAGACGAGCTTGCTATTTGGGAGAAAAAATTAGTGAAATGAAATATTAATAACAAGTTACTAACACAAAAAATGAAAGAATACGCATTTTTTTTAAGCACTTAATATCGCATTCTAAAAGTAAGTTATAAATTAAGTAGATGGAAAATAATAAGTGAAATGTATATGTAAATTAAATATTTTAAAACTTGTTTACAAAAGTTTAAATAAGTGAAGTTTAGAAATGTAGAGAATTATTTATTTAATAATCTAATCTGACTTAAACATAAAGAAACATATATCATAAATTTGTTTTATTGCTGATAAAAAAAAATCATAAATTTGTTTTAGTTGTATTTCGTCACGATGAGTGTTCATTTTGTTTTCTAACAATTAAATTCTATAAAGAATTCGATTATGAACAAGATAATTCTAAATAAATAAAAAAATCCGTACTTAATATTAACTTATCCGCTGCGAAATAACTATGCTATTCATATTAAATTTATACTTCATAAGGACAATTCAATCATTTCGTATACTATATGGTGTTCAGCTCGAAAATAGGGGGTGCAGGAACCACTGGCTGAAACCTAAACCAATGGGTATGAAGTTTCCTGGGCCACTGCAAACTGGGCTTCTGGAATGAAAAATTGGGCTTTGAAAAGGCGGTGACTGTGAGTGTCTTTTTTATTTTTTGTGAAAAAAAAAAACTCCTTCGCTAGATTGCCTCGGACCGAAACTTGAGGTGAGGAATGATAGCAATAGCAAGAGCAGCATAAACAGAAAACTAGAAAAGAAAAAGGGCGTAGAGATATTTTAATTATGTGAACATTATCTATTGCAATTGCAATTCCTCCGTAGAAACTGGAAATTGTAGACGCTGTTCATACAAACAGAAAACAGAAGAAAGTGATTGAGTGTGTCTAAGACCATGTTCTCTTCCTCTCCACCGTTTCCTTCATCTTCTTCGCCTTCAGGTAATTAACCTTATTTCAACTGCTCCATTCATTTTATTTTATTTTTTAAAATTTTACATATCATAATTGCAAATTGAACGATAATGCCTGTGTTTTTCAAATTATTTCCCTGCAAGCTGTTTGTTGAGAGAGTTTAAATTGAGGGTTTTGGAGGTATTATGCCTGCTTAGATAATTTTCTCGTTCTACCGTGTTGTGGAGTTTCATTGAGTTGAAAACTGTGTGCAGTTATGATGCTTCATGAACAAGCTGCTCCAGCAGTTGCATCCTGGTCTTCTACTTCTGCAGCTCGCCATTTTCCTACCTCTGTTCTCTTACAAGAACAGCGTGAGGAGTATAGGCCCCTACTGCACGTCTATAATAAGGAGGTTCAATTTCTTCATTCTCGGGCTTCTTTGTATGTTTATAGAAGAAAATAAGAAAAAAAGTTTCTTTATAAGCTAACATAAACTACTGTACAAGCTAAAAATGAGCTTTTTACAGAATTAATATAAAAGAATTTTACAAATTGACATGTGTATAAATTAATTTTAAATTGAGATTCTTTTTTCATTTTTTCTTGTCCTAACAATTCTTCTAGAGAAATTTATATAAGCAGACTAATAATAAGAGTCTTTTATAACACTTCATATGATTTAGACATCCATGTTCGGTATTTATTTAATATCAATATTGTTGGTTATATCATCGATTCCTGAAGTATCCAAGCCTTGAAAGAAAGTTAAGAAGATCTAATATAGCCACATATAAGACATAGAAGCGTTTATTATATAGACACTTGAAAGCATTGCCCCTTGTAGAGCATAAAATGAAAACTTTCTCTTTTTGGATGATCTCAACAATTCATACTATTTCTATCTGTAAACAATAGGAATGATTTAGGACTTGTAAGTCTTAGAAAGTAAACATTAAATTTAACTTAGTCTCACAATTCGATTTGTAAAGAAATGTTTGTACTCACGTAGTATATACTATAATTTGGTTATATTTCTAGTCGAATTTTCACCAAGAAGTTTTATTTTGTTTTTAGTATCGTCCAACTAGTATGTTCTTAGTTTGGATTTGTGGGATTACAATTCTATATTTATTATGTTTTATGAATTTTTTGGTGCATATACATGTATCTTACACATCGAATTCTGTATATTTTTGGAATTATCATATTGCCATAATGGATATCTGTCATACTAAATACAAGTATCATTTATTGACATCATAGTCTTTACTTGTTTTCTTAGAGTGGCTTTTAGTTTTGTTGGATGTAATGATCCATTGATCCCTTTTTTCGTACATGTTAACAATTAATTCATCACCCATTTGTTTTTATTGAAGGCAACGTTAAATACAAAGCAGATGGATATGACCTCAGTTCAAGAGAAAAGTAACACAGGCAGTCCTGATCAGTTAGAGCATGATTTTGTTCACCAGTTGCATCTCCGGTCTCATTTACAGAACTTGTAAGATAAATTAAATTGCAACCTCGTGTTAATTTCATCTGTTGTAATTGCAAAGTTTTTGCTATCCAAGGTTGTCTCCTTAAAGGGTGCATGTATGGTGGTCTATTGCAGATTGACTTGTTATCCAACTAGGGGAATTGCTGCTTCTTCGACTCTTCAGCCTGTTGATAATGATTCAGAGAGGCCTGCAGATGGTCTGCCAATGAATGCGGTTTCTCTTGCTCAGCAAGCTTTCTCAGCCTCAAAGCAAGCAGCTTCACCAGTTGAAGTTGATGATGATGATGATGTCGATCCACTTTCTTTTGGGTTAGTTCTATCTTTCTCATGGTCGTTGACGTCCTCAATTTGTTTATTCTGTTTATAGGATACTTTGCTTTTGAGAATAATGCCTAAAGTATGCCATTCAGTTTGGCCTCCACAAGTTTGGCTGACTCTTCACTAAAAAGGAATAAAATTGTGAGGTCAACACGGATTATAGAAAGACGATCTAAACAGAGAAAAGCATCGAAGTCAAAACTTCTTGATGAAGAAAGTTACCTTGATAGAAAATCTTATGTACAGAGAAGGTTACGTTTAGAAAAGAAATTAAATGAAGGATTTGATCAAAACGACCCCCTGCGCATGTTCTTGTCGGATCCTGAATCAAGGCAACTTTTGACCCGTGAAGAAGAGTCTCAATTGATTACTCAGCTTCAGGTGTCATTCAAAACTCCATATCTTTTTTAAATGCAGGGTATGTTCTATGAAGGATCTTTTGCCATAACTTGGAATGTATAACAGGATTTTTCAAGATTGGAAGAAGTAAAGATCAGGCTTCAATCTCAGTTAAGGCGGGAACCAACTTTAGCTGAATGGGCTGATGTCTTGGGCCTTAGTTGTTGTGCCCTGCAGACACAGCTTCATTGTGTTAACAGAAGCAAAGAAAAGCTGTTTCATGCCAATATGCGCATGATAGTTCACATTGCTAAACATTATCAAGGACGTGGTCTCAGCCTTCAGGACTTATTACAGGTACCTCAAGGAATTAAAAGTCACCATTCCTCACTACCAAAGCTTTTATTTCTTGACTTGCGTAGTTATTGTTAATTCTTAATACTTAGTTTGGCATGTATGGTTTGACATTATCTTGAACAGAAAAACCATAAGATAAATATTTGGCTAAAGTTGGAGCTGCAATTGGGTAAAAATTGGTTTGGCTAAAGGATATCTATTATTTCTTTTGAAAAATATTGCAATCATTACCTTAATACATAATTAGCAACTACATCTTGACATTCCTTTACTGATGATATTATAGGAGGGAAGTACGGGTCTTATGAAGAGCATTGACAAGTTTAAACCTGGTGCTGGTTGCCGGTTTGGTACATACGCATACTGGTGGATAAGGCATTCAATAAGGAAGGCGATATTTCTACATTCCAGGACAATCCGTATGCCGGTAAAAACAATTTATGTATTTCTTTATAATCTAGTTAGCCAAATTTAACCTAACTCCTGTAGCGTCGTTATTATTGAAATTGTTGCATGTTGACTAATAACAAAATACTGTTACTTGTGCATTAACTTTTTGCTAATATATCATCTGTATGACAAGCAACAGTTCTATTTATGCAACATGGAATGATTTTTTGATCAGGAGAATTTATATAGACTTTTGGGCAAGGTCATAGAAGCAAAGAAATCATTCATTCAGGAGGGAAACATTCACCCATCCAAAGAAGAATTAGCAAAAAGGGTGGGAATTACAATAGACAAGTTGGAAAATTTACTATTTGCTTCAAGAAATCCAATTTCCATGCAGCAAAGTGTGTGGGCGGATCAAGACAGAACTTTCCAGGTAGGGCATTAAGTAAATTTGTTTTTCTTCTCTATGATATGATTTATTAGATCTAAAATTTAAAAACCGGTAAAAGAAAAGTTCTATATTGTTATGATGATTTTTTAGAACAGGTGATACTTATTAAGCTTCCCATTTTAAATTGGTAATGTATCAAGTCTTTTGCCTGTGCTGATAACTGTATAAACAAATTGGCAGAAATCAAACTGCAAAGAAAATCAAAATGAAAATGTAATTGATTGCGTGCACAATTTCAAACTTCCATAGTTATTGCATTCTGTTGAGTGTGATGGAAATGACTCAGCAGCAGCTAAAGGGTTTTATTCTGGTGCTAAGGAAATCGTAGGTCTCACTCCAACAATAATGTAATTGACTTCATCATATTCTTAAGTATGTTTCTCATATAATGTCATATGTGCATTATATACTTATTAGTAGAATTGGGAATACCAATGAATTATGGTTTTTGGTGAAGTGTGAAATTTGGTTTGTTTTGAGGCTGATCCTCGGACTGAACAAAGACGTTCTAGAAACCACGGTCATCCCCGACTAAGTACCCATCCGTAAGGTACTTTTAACTGATTAACACATTAAAAAAGTTGGTTAATTTAGTTAGTAGCATTAAATTTGTTTTTTATTGTATTTTTTTTTTCTAATTACCCTTAAATAGTTAATGTATGGATAGAGAATAATAGTAGTGAAGTTTTAATTTCAAAACAAAACTCTTAATTCTCTAACATTCATAGGAGAGAGAAAGAGACAATGACATAATTATTTATGGACTAAAATAGTGAATAATATTTTTGTTAAAAAATTAATTAATGTAGACAGTGTGAAATATGTATTGTAAAAAGGGACAAAAGTTTTAAAAAAATGTCTTATATTTAAGAATGGAGAGAGAGTACGTCGGAGATAGTGACTGGACTCTAAGTCACTAAACTCTATTTGGTTCCATATTAAAGTTAATCCCTGCTATATACTGGCTTTGTTGACTCAGAGACCGCTGACAGTCTAAAATTCCCTAGTATTGATTGAAGTGGCTAGTCATTTTTGGCTTTGGTTGGGAATATTTCACAATCTTTTTCATGTGTTCCCTATGTTGGATTTGAGCTTCTGTGCTAGTGTCCTGCAATCCCTCCCGCATTGAATTAAGTATTGTCGTGCTGCTTTGGTGTAAATTTCTGTTAGGTTGGTCTCCTAATTTTGGAGGGTTGGGTATGGTCAGAATAGACCCTCTTCCGTTCATGAGCAACATAATAATATGAATGTTCTAAATTGATTCCAATTTTATTACGATTGCAGGAGATTACTGCAGACTCGGCAATTGAGATCCCAGATGTGTGTGCTTCAAAACAGCTAATGAGGAGGCATGTGCACAACCTCCTAAATGTGTTAAACCCTAAAGAAAAAAGCATAATCAGGCTAAGATTTGGTATTGAGAATGGCGAGGAAAAAACGTTGACAGATATTGGAAAGGTGTTTGGTTTGACCAAGGAAAGGGTCCGACAGTTGGAGAGCCGAGCATTGTCCAAGCTCAGGGACTGTCTTGAAAGTCAAGGACTTCACGCATACATGGACTTGCTTATATAGACAAGCAGACACCAAGATTATGCACTTCATCTTGCTTCTCTGTGACATTTTTTTTCTGGCCAAGTGCAAAAGCAATGACTAGATCAAGCTTTTGAAGAGAAAGCTGACACCTTTCTGGTTGAGGATGAACCGGGCACATATTTGGGGATGAAGAAAATTGAAGAACTAAAAAAGCTTGTGCAGTTTGTAAAAATTGAGAAGCCAAATCAATGCGAATGAAAAAAAAACATATTTTGATTTACACTGTTATAATATATTGGTGGAATCTCACTGAATTTTTATATTTGCTTATAAATGAAGAGGTATCTATATTGCACTTATCTTTCTTACACAGGAGAGGGAGCCCGTATTGATCAATATAAGTTGTAGCATATAAAACATTTCAATATAAATTATGAAAAAAAGAAGTTAGCGGACAACGTAAATATTCGATATATTTGTCCTTAAACTCATTTATGAAAATCAATTAATAGTTAAGAGTCTACTTAAACAGATTTCTTCCTAAGAAATTTTTCTTTTAACATTTTCATAAATTAAGATTAGTTTGTATGCATGTTGATTTGTAAAAGTTTTTTAATTAATTTTTTTTAACTTAACAGAAAGATAAATTTAATTTATACAGAAGTTCATTTCATCTTATTTTATTTTTTTATCTTTTAGAAGTATTTGAATAGAGATTTGTTCAAAATATCCTAATGGCTTGTAAACATGATAGGAACTTAATAATCAAAATATCAATTGTCATTCAAAACTCAAAAGTTCATTATGAACAAAAACATTTTTTGAAAATAATTTGATTATTTGTTCAGAATAATAAGTGGTATAGAGGCCCAATTATGTTTTTGGTACCAGTTAACTCTCCTCTTGCAAATTTATGAGAGAAGGGATGTGGTTGCAGATCTTTTTAATCTGTATTAACTAAACCTCTACAAAAATAAATAATATATGTATGTTACAAAAATAAATAATATATATATATATATATATATATATATATATATATGTCTATAGGTAGTTTATGAGATTTAAGTTTAAATTTTATTGCTGTCATTAAAAAAAAGCTTAAGAGAAAAAAAATATTTTTTCTAAAAGCAATTTGTCAGTTACAGAGAAATCATATAAGCACATGCATATCAATACGAATTAATTAATTATTAAGGGTCTGATTTAGAACCCAAAAAGTTGATTTTAATAAGACTAATTTTGAGTTATTGACATATGTACTTGAATTAATCAGAACCACACACACATGCTTTAGAAAGTCTGTTTTATTTTATTAAAAAATATGAGATATTTCCTTTATTTCAAAACAATGTGATTAATTTGATATGATATATGACATGTGAGTGACACATTAGAGACACCTTTTTTATATAAAATTATGCATGTGCAAGGAAATGTACAAGTGGTTTTGCAAATAGCACTACTTGATTTATTTTCTTGTATCTTTCTCTAGAATTAGAACTTATTTTACATCCTTAAAACGGAAATCCAAAAATCTTTTTCAAAGGATGACAGTGATCATAAAGTTTAATTGAGTTAGATTACGTTATACGAAGACCTCTCATAGAAAAACTGTATCTTCCAACACAAAAAGTGATCCAAGACAGGCTTAACACAAGATAGGTCCCGTGAAGTGGACCTCTGCTTATTAAATGTTAACCTCAAGAAATAACCAAATCTCAACTTGTGCATCTAACTTTATTGTGTAATTCCTATCTCATAATCTCTTTATCAAAAATGGTAAATCAGATGCTAAGTTCTTGATAAAACTATAGCTACAAAGCTGTCAACATTTCACCAATCCCTTCATATTTTGCTTTATGATATCATTTTAAGGGTACACTGCAGGCAGAAAAAGGAACATGGTGACCCAAATGAAGCTATAATTAAGTTCATCAAACATCAAACTTGCACCCTTTTCACTTTATGTTCTCCTGGCAGTGGAAATCAGTAGAAGAAAAAGAAAGGAATCTGAAATGCCAAAATGTGAATAGTTGTTCACGCCTTAGACATGATGTAGCAAGTGTGAGCAATGACCCGGACATTACATATGTATCCTTGATGAAGGAAATTTCATGTCACAATTTCCACAAACAACATTGAAACAAGAAGAAAAGATAACCTCTATTATGCTTACACCCACAAGATTTTAAGAACAAAAAACAATCCTTAGGGACCTCATAGGCACTATAGATGGGTCGTTTCCGCTAGCTCTGTCTGTCTTATTGCATATATGAGGCATACACATAGCCTGGACCAGTAGTTGTATCCTTCCCAGTAGGCAAGTGTGTTAGTACTTAGTACTCAATCCAACATTAGCTTTTAATCCCACAAATCTCACTCACTCCTCAACTAATAATAATAATATTATTATTTTCCAATTTAGCATCACATTCTTGTTTTGTATCATATCTAAAATTTGCAAAGAATACAGATAAAAAAAAATACTTCAAAAACTTGTGCATGAGAATTAATCATTTAGTTAATTTCTGCTTCTTCTAAGTTTATCCCTCTAGGTCCCTCCCAAAAAATAATAAAAACGTTGAGATTGGAGGAATTAGTACCTAGGAGGGTAAAATATGTAGCAACCTTGGCCCATTCTATTTTCATATGCTTCTGACAACTGGTGGTTTTGTAATAGTAACAGTCCATACTTGATCTAGAAGACCCAGAATTACTAGCTTCATATCCTGCCCAAATAGATGTCTACTCTGCTATATAAATACCTAGTGGAAGCCGTAGCTACCATGTTTCCACCACTATATTTACTGCTTTATGGTGCCAAATCAGGATCAGTACACTACTTGCCAGAAGAAAATCATTCATGGCAGTGAAGGAAAGCAACACAAGCCAAAATATTCAGCTGCAGCAGCAGCAGCAACAACAGCAAGAAACTTGTGACCCTTGCAAGTCTTTTGGCCAAAAGTGCAGTCACTTGGTCAAGAAGCAGCGTGCCAAATTCTACATTCTTCGGCGCTGCATCGCCATGCTTTTGTGTTGGCATGAGCGTGGCGAGACATAATAATATCAAGACCTGCCACAGTATCTTCCATCCCTTTCTCTATCATTGTAACATAAAGAGGGTACTATTACTACTATGTCACACTGCAAATTGTTACTTTTTCTAATAGGATTATTATTGCATTCTGTGTAATTACGTCCAGCTAACATGTGAAAGAGATTAGATCTGTTTCAACTCTCGCAACTACTACTGAGTAGATCTTCTTTTTCATGTGTCAAGAGCCTCTCAAACTTGCATATATGTTACAATGTTGGAGGTTTAATTGGCTCATTGGGAGCTCAAGCTCATATCCATCACAATCTTTCTCCTTCAAATCTTGAGAGTAATCTGTTTTTATCTTTTTCAGTTTCAAATGAGGAAAGAGGGGCTTTCACTGATTGTTGTATTGGTCCAGGAGATCGGTTTCAACAATCAGTTTAATGTTGCTGGTTTCTTTCTTTGCATAGAACCATGTCTCTATATTTCATCTGCCCAGATTATGATGTATAAACTAACTTTACCATATATACTCAAGAGATCTCAGGTGGTAGGTGAGTACCAATGTAATTAATCACTGTTCCTAACTTTTGCTTATTTTATGCATAGTTCTCACGGACGATACATAAAGGAGCAACTAATTGGAAACTAACTTGATATGATGTTTGTCTCAACTTCAATTTGCGGTGAAACCATTGCACGTGTCTGCAGAAATACATTTATTGTCTTTATTTAATAGGAAGAAATTAAGTAACCATGTGTCTAGCTAGCTATCCAAATCTAATTTCCTTCACCTGGCCCTGCCAAGCTTAGAAATGATGTGAAAAAAAGAAGTGAAGTTAAAATGTGTTTGATGCTTGTGTGGTGATACAGGGTGGTTTGCAGGACTCAGCAGAGGTTCAAAACTGAAGAAGAGTTCAACACAGTAGAGCATATAGATAGTTGTTTATGCATAAATTATCATGGAAACCAGACCTTCAAAATCCAATATCCATGATTAGTCAATTTTCAGACAATGGTCCTCGTGCTAAGGAAACATCAGACAAGATCAAGCCTCAATTTAATTTTATTTTTTCTCGGTTCCATCGCCCATTCCCTTTTTAACTTTCCACTTTTTCTATAATATTCTGTGTCCTCAAAATCCCACACCGTCTTCTATGCTTATAATGTTTCCATCCGGGCAACAATAAAACTCTAACACATGCGTCTAAATTCGAATTAATTAATGAACTTTTCCTTACGTAATAGTAGTATCGTAGGTGCTCAATAATAACCACCAGCAAGGCTGGGTCAGAAAACAACAAGAGGTGGTGAAGTCACAGCAAGAAAGTTATTAGGTTTGATTCGATTTTACGTAGGTGAAATTATGACTCAGCATGAAACAAACTTTACGTGTGGTTGCTTTCTCAAATCATTAGCATAACCATTTTCTTTTTCTTTTTATCGAAAAGAGAAATCTGTTCCTCCCCCCACATACTGATAGCGAAGCTGTTTTTCCACTCTGAAATTTCAAGGAAGTTTCCCCACAAAAATCTGTTGCAAACTTTTGAAGCCATGAAATAAGAGTTGCAGAAGAAAATGAAAGAATTGGAGGGTGAGGGTGATGAATATTGGAAGAAAAAGTGAGGAACTTAAGGAGAAAAGTATCTAGGTAGGTTTATGGCTGAGCCCCTACTCTTCCTCCACTCTGAAGCTAGCGAGGAATATGACTAACCTTACCTAGGACCAACTCAAACATGTGTTACATGGATGTCCATTAAAAAAGCTCTCAACATCAAGTTGAAGTTGGGACCCTCACCACCCAACCACATGAATTACCTTACCTTCCTGTCATACTAGACACAAAAGCAATCATACCATACTATTTTACCTCTCCATTCTTTAAGATTTACCACAACAGAAAGCCTTTGCATGGTGTAATAGAGTAGGGGTAGGAATAGGAATAGGTAGTAGGGTGGATGGGGATTAGTGAAGGGAGTGGGGTCCTAAGAGGAGACAGCAAGAATCCTAATGAGAAGAAAAAAATGAGTTGTGGGTAGCAACCAAGGTGCTCCTCTGGCCCTCAGTCTGACTCTGACCCTCGTGCGCCCTCCCTTCTCTTTTCCTGCACTGTGGGCTCTCTCCTTTTACGTCCCTCAGGTCCCACATCCCCCACTCGCTCTTTTTCCTCCTCTTCACACCCTAATATATATAATAATATTACACTGATAATACTCTTTCATTTCTGTATAAAAATAATTATGATTTTGTTCATTTTTATAAGCTAATAAAGAACAGAGCAGAATATTGTTAAACTGCTACAACTAATCACTAATTAATATTATAGGAATAAAATTAAAATGAGATGAAATAAATTTTGTAACAAATTAATACTGTTACTTCAATTTTCAAATATAGAATTGAGTGGTGGAGTTTGTTACCCTATTGATGCATACATCTTTTCCTTTGGTGTAGTTAATGAAATAGTGTAAAGTCTATTGACATAATTATAGAATGACAATTCATGGTTGACTCTTAAAGAGAGTGATATAACAAGTCACTAGCATCTTAATGAGCTTATGTAATAAGGTGTTCATATAAACTGTATAAAATGAGGATAACTTCATCATTAACCCTAAAAAAAAAGTCAAAGAATTATTCTATAGCATCTTGTTCCATCATTTGACAAACAAACACTATCACTTTTATAAACTGTTGCAAGAAGGCTAAAATTTACTATAGTTGAAACAATAGTGTAGGAATATAAAGCTCGTATCACGATTTTGATTTTGCTATCTTATATCTTTCCTCTGAAACTTCGGGATGATATCATTGAATGTAAGAAAGGTTTGATTTAATTGTTGAATAGGTAAATATCTATATGAAAACTTTGTTGTAATTAAAAAATGAGGTAATGTACAACTAAGATTTCAGATATATTACATTTATAAATAAAATTAAATATAGGATCTGGGAGTACACATATTCCAAACGTGTGTTTGTTTGATGCTTTTCCCTGACCGACCCTTTTCAATTTCATTGTCCATTTTGATTCGTGCCTCTTTTGGATAACACCTTTTTAAAAATTAGATTCCCTATTCAAATTTCAACAACAACCCTTTTTGTATTTGTTGAAAATAATTCAGGGTCAAAATGATTTCTAAGTGTTCAAACATACAAGTGCACTCAAAATGTAGTTACCTCAATCATATCCTATATATTGAGAGAGAAATTATAAGAGGTTCTGTGTCTATTGTATACTGTACGTGCAAAATTTACTGCAGATAGACCTCAAAATTTGTAGGATAAAATTAAAGGAATCTTTTGATCCCATAGATATACCTCACACAAACATATAGCCTGTTAAGATTACAGATCAAACCATCTATCCCTACATACATGAGTAATTCTTTATTCATTTTCAAAAACTAATTTTGTTTTTGAAAATGGGATAAACAAAATATATTTCAATTTAGTTATGCTTGGTAAAACTAGTTTGTTGAACAACCTAGTAGTTAATAAAATGGTTTTCAAATGTAAAATAATATATAATAATAAAATTATAGTAGTCTTGTTGAAATTTGTGTTTCTAAAGAAAAATATACTATGACGTATTTATAATTTTTTTTAAGTAATAGAAATTTTATCAAACTTAACTTTTTATTACTTTTTATATATTTTTAAAAGTTTATATATGGTTTTTTATTTAAATGAGTCATTTTATTTAAATTAATTTATTTGGGTATTAATCGATGTAACCCCACTAATTTCTTTTTAACAAAAACAAAATATACAACCTTTCCACTCTAAACTTTTCTCTCTCATTTTAAGACTTTTATTTCATATTTTCTCTCCACACTTCATATGTTTTAGAATTGATAACATCATTAAGTATGTTTTAGAATTGATAACATCATTAAGTAGTTGAGGACTATTCTATCAAATTTTTAAACAGTAAATTTCTATTCGATCTAGATTTTTTATTTTCTATTTTTTCTTAAGTTTTTGTCATTATAAAAGTAATTTTTATATTATTTTATTAAAATACATCAGGAATGTGTTTTCCAAAAAAAATAAAAAAGTAGTTATTATTTTATTACACACTTGTGTAAAATTTATTTTGAAATGTGAATGATACATATCTTAGTTTAAAGCCCCATGGACACACCAAAGGGGATTCGTCACAAGCTCAAACCCTCCTAGGCTACTACTACACCTCCATATTAACAAAATTCTCACCCACAATAATGTCCCTTTCAACTTTCATGATTTTGCCATTAAGAGGCATCATGGGATGACATCCAAGAAAATGTGAACCTAGTGGAGATCACTCACATGTTGGACTTAAATTTTAATCTTCAGACATTAGTTAACCTAAACTTAACTAATAATAAAAGAAAATTAATTAATATTGAGTAATTGAGTCTTTATTTTAATCCAAGTATATATCATTGCACAGGAAAAGAACAATTTAAGAAAGAAAAGAAGAAAGTAACAATTACTCATTCATAACAAAATAAAAACTATTTTAAAAACACTAAATGAAAAATTAATTGAAAGTACTTGATTATAAAATACTCAAATCCTAATTAAACTTATTAAAAATAAATTAAATTATTAATAACGATCATACAATTCAAATTAGTATTGACTTTCAAAATTTGACGCATATATCAACGTTAAATTAAATTTAAATATCTCTTTTTTTAGTGATCTTGTTGATTGAACATTGTTTCAGTTAAACCATAACAGAAAAACTTTAATAATTTTTCTTTTACTTTATCAAGCAAACCAAATTATTCTAAAACAAAGTATAGTTGTTTTGGAGTAATGAAGTTTTGGAAAATGAGAGAAAGAAGAGTGAAAGGAAGTGCATGCATGAGGTGAGTGTTTGGTAGTTGAATTTGCAGTGATAGTTCTACTATGCCTAAACAGTATGAAGAAGAAGAAGAAGGAGGGAGGGGGACCTAGAGGGAAACACGTGCAGGCCTGACAAGGTTGAAATGTGATGTGTGATGTCCAAACCAATGTGAGTGCCCATCATCTCTTGTGTTTTTCTGTACCACCCACTCACACCTTCCCACGTGGATACGCACGTGTGCCTGTTCTTAAAACTACTGCACACTACCACGTCACTCCCATCATTCAATGCTTTTCTTTAATCATACCTATTTTTAGGTTATCTTCTCCAACCACTTGTCAGTGCGCCATAATTCCCCATTCCATTTTCTTTTCTTTTCTAATACCCCTTCAAAACTCAAATACAAGTTTATCAAGACTAAAATCAAATGTTTAAAATGGATAAGAATTAATATAAAACTTTAAAACAATAGGATCGGATTGTACAAATGTTAAAATTAATTTATTTTACTTTTTTTACAGCCGAATTTATGTCAGTTACGAGTTATTATTAAGTTGACACAGTTAAAATTAGATTTAAAAAACACATTTTTTTATATTTATATGGAAAAAATAAAATATATGAAGTAGTTTAAAACTTTGAAAAATGTTTATCTTTGTAGGCCAGTCTTATTTATATTTGTGGATTTCTTTTTTCTGCCAAGACATCAATGTTAATGTTGCTTGTGACCCTTTTCCCTATTCATACGTGGGTATGCCATTGACACAACAATAAAGAAAAAGAGAGTAAGAAATAACAAACATAAAAATTAAAAGAAAAAACATATGCCATCTTAATGAAGTATTCCACAAAATAACTAGTTAAATTTAGTTTGGTATTCTCCATGGAAAACAATTTTTGTTAAGCTATTTTCATTTATTAAAAGATAAATGGCCCATGCAGGTCTCGAACCTGCGACCTTCGCGTTATTAGCACGACGCTCTAACCAACTGAGCTAATAGGCCATGCACATTAATTGCCTAAAATTTTTTAAAGTACAAAAGTTTTCACACACAAATACAAATATACATGTTCAGCTAATAAATTTGTAGTTGCTTTAAGGAAATTTCATAAATTTTAAAAATAAATATAATATTAATATAATACTAAAACATATATCATATATAATAAAATAAAATATTTGATCATATTATTAGTATTAAAAATATATTATATTCATTAATTACAATATTTATATTGTATAAGAATATGCTTATTTATAATTTTATGTAAATACTATAATATTTTTAATTTTTATATTAATACTCACACACCATTTTTCTTAAAAAAATCCATTTCATTAATATTCGTATTAAATACTACAGTTTTTCAGTTAAGTTTAAATGTTTTAAGGTAATAATTAAAAATATTGATTACTATATATACAAAATGCTGATAAGAAAAACTATATATACAAAATAATCATTTTATAAATATATAAATAAATTGAAGACATTAAGCATAAAAGTTCATAAATTAATTGTTATATTCGCATAATTTTATTTATTTAATCACTTCATATTATATTTTACGAACCACAATAATAAAAAAAGATGTTTTGGATATTCTATTAAATTAGATCTACACATTAAAACAGTTAGGTATAAATTGACATAAAATATGACTATGCATATGTATTTCTCGATCTATATATTATACTAATATATTTTCACATTATATTTTCTTGTCTAATTTGTAAAAGAATAATAAAAATAATAAGTTTTAATGTAAATGTATTTATATTTAGGTTCAAGTCTATAGGTACGAGTTAGTAACACTCACCACATAGATAGACAGAAATTTTGTGGTAACTTTGATGCATGGCTGTGTATTATATTTGGTAGAGTGTTGAGTTAGTTTATGAGACATAAAGAAAATGCATTGCGAAGGGGAAGTTACTGTGTTATCTGCCACGATTAGATGTGTATGTTGCAGAAGAAGTAATGGAAAATGGTAAAGAAAAAAAGGAAAGGGGTGTGAGAAAATTAATTGGAGGGTACAAAGCACTCCTCTTTCCTCTGCAGCATAATTGTTATCTACGTGTATGATATGATGCTGCTCTCTCCATTATTAGTTCAAGCTATATATCATATGATTTGATGTGTTTCTCTCCAATTATTGTGCCACTAATGCATTACCTACATCATTGCCAACCAACTCACAATATAATTCAAATCGTACTTTTACGTGACTCATACTTCTATCATCACTCAGATCTCTTATATCAAGTTTCTTACTTAATATGTAGTTAAGAAGAAGCCGCACTGATAATGATTGGGACAGGACAAAATTGCTTACTCTTTGTCATTATGTACTCAGATTTTCCTACACTTTGATACTTCTAATCAATGCTTAATTAACCAACTGATTAAAATAACCCGTTTACGTAAGATTATGTACATGTAGCTGATTCTAGACATAACTTTTGTGTACAAGCATGATGAAATATATTGGAAGAAAGAAAAAGTCGCAGAAATGTGACATGACAGAGAAATGCAAAGAAGGCCAAATTATGTGATGATAGGTAGAAAAAGTGATGGAGAGTGATGATTAGGAGTTGAGTTTGCACATGAGAGTGCCCCTCAGAAAGCCATTTAGTCTAATCAGTACCCATCTATCTTCGACTCAAATCATGTCTCTACCCAAAGTAATCTTGGACATAGAGATACCCCCAAAGGAAAAAAGAAGAAAGAAAAAAAAAATGTTTGGAATTCTTCGTACCACACCAACCCTAAGGCTACAAACTCGTGGGTTGTTTTGCATGGAGGAACATGAACCCTGTTTCTCCCGCAAACCTTGACTTGGGCCATTGTGCAAGTCCCATCGTTAAGCATGTGACCCCGTTTATTTGACTCAAACAAATATTCCACCCACTAACCCACTTGGAATGTGAGTGTCACTAATACGACATTTTTGCCCTAAACTTTTAATCATAACTGCACGGGCTTTCGGATAACGGGGGAGAGACAACAGGGACCGTGTAGTCTAAGGTTACAATTTACAAAAGATTCTGCTTGTACAATTTTCTTTATTATTATTCCATCATTTTTTGGCCCGCCTATTTATTATTCTTTCATCTTCGGAACTAAATGTTCTCATCTTAAGAAAAATTGTATAACGGAAAGTTTGAATAAGAATAACTTTGGTAAAATAGTGAGCCTTGAATATATAAGGATTTGTTTTCGGGCCTAGAATAAAGGCCAATCACGAACTAAATGAGCCCAGTGGAAAACAGTGAAATGATATGTGACATATGTCCGAGGATAATTATATATGTTTAAGCCCAAAGATATCCGACCATGATATGTACGGACTAGATACTTGCTTGTCCTTGGGTTTTGTTGTGTTACGGATAGATTGAGGTTGTTTTATTGTGTCGTAGATTTTTCAACCTCAATTAGATTCGTGAGCAGTAGAGCAAGGCGTGTTTGGATGTTTTTTTTGGTTGGTTTTATTGTACGACTGCTTCTTCATGCACCTCCGTAGCTTCTTCCTGTACCTCCATAAAATCTTATATGTTCAAAAGATCTTTATGTAAAAAACTTAAGTATCCTTTGGTAAACGTGGACAGTGTTATGGTGACTTTCGAGTTAGTTCAATCTAAAATAGAAAAATATATTTCGAATTACATTTCTTAAATTTTAATCTAAAAGTTATTTTTATATTTTTAGAATAAACTAATTCTGAAAATAATTTTGTATTGCGATATAAGCTAATTTAGAAGTTAAAATAAAATAATTTTAAATTCTACAATCCATAAGTTATTTTCAGATTTGAAAATGATTTCTAGAATTTGGCTGGAAATGACTTTCGGATAGTATAGTCTGAAATATTTTTTTACGAAAATCACTTTTAGAGGTATAGAATAAAATAATTGAGGATATTAACATCATTTATTATATTTATTTAAATGCATTTCAGTCCTTTCATATTCTCTATGGAGGTGTAGGAAGAAGCGGTCTTATTGTATGAGTGTATCAGTGGGAGTGTTGCTCTTGGGCCCGTTTTTGTTAGTGGCCCGTGATTGTTCTTGCTGTCTTGTAACTATTCATGTTGGACCAAAAAATCAGATTTGTGAGATGATACATAATTTATTTCTTTTACATAATTGAAATAATTTATTCAGATAATAAAATAAAAATTTAGTAAATTTAGATTGATTAATCCAAATAAAAAATTTAAAAAGTAAAAAAATTAAAATAAATTAATTCAAATTTAATATATGTAAATATTATAATAATTATAAAACTGTCTATTCAAATATAAGGGAAACTTTTAAGTAACTGATCATTGTTATTTGAATTAAGATGGAAGTTGAATTCGGGATAATAAAAGCGATTTGAAACCTTAATGGCTATTGTGTTAATGGAGAAACCTAAATCATAACCAAAACTTGTCATGGGCAGAAGAATAGAAACCATTTTCCAAATAACATGTTTGGTTAGAGGCGATTTCAATTTATTTTTTAAAAACATGATATATCATTTCTAATTGTAAATTAAATTACATTCCCTTAGTTTAACAATAAATAAAAATATGTGGTCCATTTCCCATTTTATATGCGATTGCTATTAATTACTATATCATTTTGTTTGTCTCAAATTGTGTGTTTGAGATAACTGCAAAAGTTAAATTATTTAAATAATTGACAATATCTATAAATAATTGTTGCTCTAATCAATTACAAATTAAAATAAGTTTTTTTTATAATTTTTATTAAAAATAATTTTAAATAATTATTTTAATTTGAACGAAGAAAAAACTTTTATATAAGAAAAAATGCTGAGTTTAAAGTAAAAAATTATTTAAAAAAAGCACAAATTACAAAATTTCAATTCCATAAAAATAACTTATTTTTTTCAGATCTTTTTGCTAATTTCAGTTGTTATTATAGATATATGGCTAAAATTACAAATTTTTATTTTAAAATAACTGATCATTTAAAAGTTTGTACATATTCCAATTTTCTTCATTTAGTTTTTGGATTCCTTGCATATATCAAGAAAGGAAAAGTCCAAACTCATTTTTCCAAATATTACCAATACTAGGTTAAATATACATTTTTATGAATAAAAAATAAATAAAAGAGAAAGAACATTTAGGTTAAAAAATTAAAAATATGCATAAAAAAATTTAAGTACAAATGAAATGTAAAAAACAGTGGTTATTAATACTACTTAATAAGAACGAAGGATAGAAGCGTCTAACAAAAAAGTGGATACCAAAATTAAATATATTATTTAGAGAGATAAAATAATATATTTTTTACGTCATTAAATAAATTTTAATAAATAATTGTATTTCAAAATGAAAGTTTCTTAAAACAAACCGTTCAGCAGTGATTAACAAGGTAAACTATCGACTAAATTATATTTGTCTTTTTTATATATTTTTTTAAAATTTTTGTTTTTGGGACTTCGAGAATGTTTTTAATTATTTTAATAACATTTCACTTACTCTTCTCATAAATTGTCTCAATAATTCTTAATTATTTAAAAAAACATTACTCTAAAACGTAATAAAAATGAAATATTATGTATAGTTTATCATAAAATATATTTTAGTAATTAAATGAGTTGAAAATATAAATTAATTGTAGGCGAGCATTGGGTAAAACCGGAAATTGGCGTTTGTGGCCGGAGACTGAAAACCCTGTGAAGTTCTTGCAGAGGAAGACGAAGAAGATCATATCAATGGGTCTAGCTTTAACCGTCGGAGTTTTCGGTGTTCTGGTTCTATTTCACGCCGCTTATTCAACTATCCAGTGTATTCTACAACTTATTCTTATGATTGTTTTACTTTTTATTATGTGTTTGAGCGTTAGGGCTCGGGGATCTGAAACTGGATCTGATTTTTGTTCCAGACAGGGGTCTGTTGAAGATTACGGAGGAGGAGTTTTCAGGGCCTCCATTTAACGTAATTTGATTAACTCTGCAACCTAGGGTTTTGATTTCATGTAATGCATCTAATGTTTTTGGGAATTATGCAGGTGGTGATTGAGCTGTTTGTTGGACTGCTGCTTTGTTTCTGGGCTGCGCTCACTGTGCCTGGGAAGTTTCAATCCATACATCCTCACTCTGAGGAGAACAGGTAACTAAAAGTAATGCTAGGATGGATGTAACTGTAACCAGATGGATGTGAAGCGATCAAACTGATTCTGAAATAGCATCTCTTGTTTCTATGTTATTGTTTGGATAAGATGTGATGAATGGTCTTGTAGGAGAATTAAATTTTGAATTATTAGTTTTGGAAGATTAAAGTTTATGTTAGGCACCCTATGATAAGGAAATATAGAGAAAAAATGAAATGAGATGATCCGTTAGCTAAAATTAGCTTGTGAGTAAGCTAATTTCTAGAAGTTCTCTCATATTAGTTTTTTTAAAAGTTGATTTTTAGTTTATGTGTAAGCTAATTTTAGCTTGTGGAGAAATTTATTTTATTTTTTTCTTTTCCTTTGGAAAAATTTATCAAAGGGTATATTGTACTAACTTAAGTTTCTCACATTAGGTGTTGTTTTGGGCTTCTATAATTTTATTTAATTCTTTTCGCGTGTTTTGATCTCACATTAGAGGCATAATTTGATAGGATTATGATTATATTAATTCAAACCTCTTGTGATTTTGCTGTCTTATCTATACCGATAAAATCTTTGGTTTTCTATCATTCTTTATGAAGTGGATGTCTTCCTTTATGGTTTAGAATGGAGATTCTAGGAGGTATGGTCTGGACGTATGAACCCAATAATTGTTGATATGTCATTGATTTGGCAAGGTATCAGGACTTCACGTAAGTCTGCTTAATAGACACTTAGTATGCAAATAGGGCCTGTAAAAATAAAAGGGGAGAGGGAAGTCAGGACTCAGGACATTTGGGGTTTGATTGAAATATTTGGTTAGAGGAGAGCCCAGATCTCGAGTACCTGACACAAAGGGAAATTTCGTCTGCACTATCATTGTATCTTCATTTTTGCCTCTGATCTTGTATTTCGTTGATACTGATTAAGAAATTGGGTTTTTTTTTTTTGTCAATGTAGTTTTTCTTTCCATACTCTAATCCAGTTCTGTTACTTGAGTCCATTATTAGGGGCCACTTAAGTTACTCCTGTCAAGTTATGCATTCATACTCTTTTGGTAGATTACGGGTGGCTGGGTTTGATTTGACTAATATACTCACCATCCACATCATTCATAAAAAAAATGAGAAGGAAAAAAAGAGCAATTTTATACTCTTTGACCATATTTGGTATGACATTTAGTTAGTCTCTAGTTCTTTTTATTAGCTGAATAACTTGTTTGATTTTGTAATTGTGTTTAACATACTAACTTTTTTTAGTGGTCTGTAAATTCTTTTTGAAACGTAAGCTTCTCGTTTATATATTTATTTTTTGTCCTTATAATACTTATTAAAATTGTGTTTTACCTTAAATAATAAAGTAGATTTTATTGCTTCAAAAAAACAGAGTAGATTTTATTATATTTTAGTCATTACACAAATTAACATATTAAAAACATGACGTTTATTTAAGCGTGCTATTTTTATTTTAAACTTAATTGGAAATATTTAAGATGTTATATAGGATTAATAATAAAATATATAATATGAAAAACAATGATTAAAACTAAACAATATAATTAAAATAAGTGATCTATAAATGAAAAAAGTTTAAGGTTAAAATTAATTCAAAAAGCTAAATTATAAATACCCAACATATATTTGTATAGATGTAATTAAAAATAATTAAATTAAATTTCATATAAAATATCATTTAAACTGGTTTATTTATATTATTTTATGTTTATAAGCAACTTCAATTGATAACATTTTTACGTCTATGTTTAGAGCTTACATAATGCTTTTTGGATACTATTTTGATACCTATTTTTGTTATGACTGGATCTTTTGTGGTCACTGTTGAGATAATGTTTAAATACTGAGTGTGTAAGTCAGATTTTTTATGAGAATATATTATGTGATACATGGAACTAATGTTTTAAGAGATGTGTGCTAAACAAAAGAAAAGTAGTGTTCTAATACTTGCTGGTCATGCATCATTAATATTCAGTTCATTGGTCCGTAGGTTCCTATACTTCATCTTAAAAATTCCGATATGTTCATATAGGTTAGACGTTCTTTTAATGGAATCCTGAATAAACCTACTGTTTGGGCTCTATGGGAACCCAATTATTTCATTTATAATTTTAAATTTAAAGGGTCTTACTTCAAAATTCTAGAACATATTGTGACCTGGGTATTTAACTATTTATGTAAAGGTACTTGTCTGAACAATTATTCTTGAAAACCATTGTAATTTCTTTGGTTGTGATTTGCGCTTAGTTGAGGGATATGCCTTCATATTGTAGTCCTATACTCTGGCGCTACTGGCAAATATCGCATAATATGGAATTATGTGGATCCCCATCACCTGATTTTCTCTTCTTGGATGCAGGATTGTCTCTTTACCTGCCAACCTAGATTTCATGATCTTCAATCACCGAGGCAAGGTCTTTCCTGTGGAATTGGATGTGAAGCTGAGACAATGAGGACTGCTGGATCAAGTACCTTCATCGGTCACACGAGGAGGAAAATATTTCCTCTGGAAAATTAAAAATTGGAACATGCGTTTGAATATCCGTTGTTTGATGTATGAGTCTGGCAGTTTTCTTTTGTATCTTGTACTTTATTGACTGGTCACTTGACGTAGTAATTTTGACAGGATGTTATTACTTGAATCATACATATGAAGAGTTAGCTTGTATTTTCAACCATGTCCACACAAATTATTTGTGAAATGAAGCATGGAGTAAACATTATAGGGGAGTTATATCCTTTGACTGTCCAAAATGACAGCAAATGATCTCATTCATTTAGGGGGATAAGTCCTTTAGTTTGTGGTGATTGCAGATGATTGTCCAATAGGATAGATCGTATAACCTGATCATCTTAGATTTCGATGGATGATAAAAAGTGGAGTTCAAATTCAAATTTGGTGTTGCATGGTTGTTTATTATGATCTGGGACCACCCTAAACTCCTTTTTATGCTGTAATTGATGGATAGTAATTATAGAAGTCTTGAATTCAAGATGAAGTTATATCTTTACATCTGAGACTGCATATTTCAACCCTGGTTAGCGAAATACCATATCAACAAGTATCCACATTTCCACTCACTGCCATTTGCATAAAACTACAAAACATGTCTGCCCCACCCTTACAGGGTAGTGAAGTTACTGATTTTGCACTTCCAAACAACATAGATTGAAAAAACGAAGCTTAGTTTCTGAAGGAAAAGGTTCTCTTTCAACCTCTCCTCGATCTAGTGCAGCAGTACTACCTCTCCTAATTGAAAAGCGTCTTAAACTAAGGAGTTTCAAATAAATGGTTTTGTTCAATTTTATTTTAGATTATAATGAATCGGATCAAAATATCTCTTCAATTATTTTGATCCACTAAAGATATAATTAAAATCCAATCTAATTTATGTATTAATAATTTTTTTTTCATGATTGTTAAAAGAAATATAAACGGCATATTTAATTATACTTATAAAAATGTTTTTAAAAATAAATTTTGTAAAAAAATAAAAATATTTCTTAAAAGTTTTGAAAAAGGTAAATTTAATATTTAATAGTAAAAAAAATTGGTTGGATGAATTTTGATTTGATTGGAGGGTTCATTAAATTTGAGATATAACGAATGAATCATTAACTATTTTTACAATTACATGAATGAATTTAATCATTTATTGTTTTATATTTTTTAATGAAGAAAGTTAACTAAGGATGGACATGATGGATGATAGAGAATTAGATTCTTTTGACAGTAATCAATTACTAACTGTTCGAGGAAATCTATACAAAAAAATGCTCTGTTACGAATCTTTTCGCGAATTGAACTAGTGAGAATTGTATTACTAACGCATGCATGATTTCCGTCAAATCCATTATCATTTGACAATTTTTTAATCGAACTTTCATCTAATAAAATATAAAATGTGGCTTTCTTCTTCATGAATTCGTACCAGAACTTTTCGTACTAGCTAGTTGTCCTCAGAGATCATCACAGGAACATGTACAACCGTACAAGGCTATATTAGTCTCTTATTTATACTATAACTAGAGATATTTTCTAGCTTTCATCCCCCAATTATACGGTCTTATTACTTGCATAATGCCTTATTTTTGAGAAATTAAAACAAAACCTAGATACATATTTAACAATGAAGTTTAGTTCATCATGCTATACTCAAAACCATTGCATACACTACTCTTCATTTTTTCTTCTCCATAATTATACCGTCTAAAATATCTTACAAACTAGGATGTTCTTCATTTGTTTTGTTTATTGTTTTCTCGAAAGATAACTATTTTTCTTTAACGTGGAGTCTGATGTTCATAAAGCTCACTATGCCTTGGAGAAAATTGCTTCTGCTGAGGGGCTTCAATACATTTGGAATGTGAAACATATCGGTAGCATCCACAAATGACCTAAAACAAAGAAAACATTGCTATTTCTTTTCAGATTTTATCAAGTGCATGGAATTGTTATAAACAGTTAACTAATAAAGAACATAATAAAGGGGTTAGGAATTGCTTAAAACTTCATACGAGTAGTGGCAAGAATTAAGTGAATATAGTTAATGGACAGTGCCCTACCTTCCAACTTTTGTACTCTTTGCTCTTGGACCATCTAGAATGTTCTGCAGTTCTTGAGGCCGGCAAGGGACTTTAAGAGTTTCCTTTTGGCTGAAACCATACTCCTCTCGAGCCTGGTTCAGAAGTTCCATGAACATAGGGTCTGTCAAATAATCTAACTCAACAACAAACCTTCTGGCTTCTTCGCCCTTGATGGCAAGAACAGCAAAATGTCCCTCCATAACATCTTCAGGCACCCTTTGCATTGTTTTCACTCGATGATCTTCCCTAGAGTGAACAAAGAGATAAACCTTCTTAACACAAGACCTAAACATCTTCAAAGTCTCTAAAGTCTTATTTTTAGTGAGGTTCTTGGAATGGAAGCCTTTGATACATGGTCTCTCTCTCTATATACACCAGAGTTTTAGACCATTTTTGTGGAAACACACGAGGTTAAATGGAGACATGGCATTCAATTATTTGTCTTCCTTCAAACGGTAAAGGTCTAGAACTTGTGCTGTCACTGTATGTTGCATGTTGATTTGCCCTTTCCGTTTTTTTCTTCAAACCAATCTCATTCTCTAATCATTCATCATGGACCACATCCTCTCAGAGATGCACGTTTTTTAATTGATTTGCATGTTTTTTTTTTTAAAGAAAACAACTTTTAAATCAGTTTGCAAAGTCCCTGATCGCTAGATTTGTTAATTAGGGGGAACATCACCGACAATCCTTGGAGCTTATATAGATTGACGGTTGTTACTGTCGGCAATAGCATCAGCTAACTATTCAAAGCCACTCTCTCCTTGGAGTAAGTGTTTCTAAAATTGATGCTGAAGTGTTGTGATATAAGATTCCATGAATTATTTCTAGAAGCAAGTTAATAGTAAAATTTATTCGAACTGGTGTCAAACATACTGTTACTGGATCACGTTAAAAAAAGTGGTAAATCACACAAATTCAGAAAAATCAGAATATAAGCATCAAGTCTTGTTTTAAAACTTACAATGCAAACATAATTAAGAAAAATCACGATAAAAATATATCAATATATATGATATCGTGAAGGTTGAGAAAGATTTTTCCCTGGCGATACTTGCCGTTGCAATATATTCTCCCCTTCTCTACAGATGATTTCTTGAAATAAAATGACAACACTTTCCGTTATTAAAAAACGTGTTGTTATTATCTGTCTTCTTGTTCGTGTATAAGTTTAAGCATTGTTGAAAGTTTCTTTCCATATTGAGCTTCCAATGATTAAGTATTCAAGGTGTTGGTTCTTTTTGTCTAGACTCATTTTAGAATACTATAATCTAATGTTGGAGGCACTTTGAAGGTGTGAGCTATAGGGTTTTCACACGCAAATAGAAATTAGATATATAATATAAATAAAAATGGGACAGTTGAGTATCTGGGAACATGGCGTATGGTCAACATCCCCATTGTTGAGCTTAGAAGAAAGGGAAAGCAATGCCATGTGATGCTTCATGAGCTGTAAGTGTCACTCTTTGACCTTTTCTGTTCAATTTCATTGCTACAACGTTGCTATTTATTAACAACCATTTTCTCAAATGTGAATGGGGTCTACCCTAAAACGCTTTTATCATAATCTATGGGTTCGATCATGTGACTGCATAATATATATAAGTCATATAAAATCTTTTATTGACAGAGATATCTTATTATCTTTAAGTAGAAACTTATCCAAAGAAGCAACTGAATTTAACGACAATTATTGGTTAAAATATTGAGTTGATATGTCTTATGCGGAAAGAGATATCACAACAAAACATTAAATTATCTTTCAAACAGTACCATTAGTCAAAATATGATATTATATATTAGAGTATGTTAAGTTAACTTAAAAGTTTAAACTATTTGTCGATGCTCACTACATAATTAATAGAATAATTAATTTTACTTTTTTATTTGTGCTAGTATGTTTGTATTAATAAAATAATAAAGTCTGCTTAACAATAAACACTAAGAGAGTCCGTTTATTTAACTCCAAGTTGATATTAACTATTTTTGTTAGAAACAAAGTTCATCAAACCATATTTATCTTGATTAAGTGCTACCAAAATAACAAAATATAAAATATGACTAAGCTTTTCCTAAATAAGTTATATCTAAAAAAAATAGATCATGCAAGATAAGTGTTTCATTTAAAAGAGAATATAATACTTTATTTTGTGTGATAAGTAAAATATTCATTTAAGTCATAAATGTACATAGATCTTAAGTTGTATTTAACAAAAATATTATTTAAGTTTATTATTATAATGTGTTGCAAACAATGTCTTCATCTTTTGTCTACTTAAATGATATACAAGCTAAAACTGTTTCATCTCAATAACTATCTTGGCACAAACTTATGTCAACTTTGACCAAGCTTTTTACCATGTAAAGTCTCTATTTTTATTTTGATTTGAGTAAAAAGTTATATAACCCAACACTGATGAGTATCGTCAGCTATTGAAATGTTGCTTGAAGAGGATGTTGTCCACATTTAATGTTGCATAAAACACATTCATTGCACCTATATCAATGCTAGAGAGACTCAAGAAGATGAAGCTATGAGTTTAAAGACACTTAAAGGTCATAAAGGGATTTGTAATCTTCTAAGCTATATGTAAAGCTTTCATTTTAAAAAGAAGAGGGAATTGATTGCTAAATGCAGAGACATTGCCAAAGTGTTTTTTTTAACCTTAAAATCTTTTGTAAAAGAACATTATCTAGCATAGGATAATTATATTTGTATATATACGTCATAAGACACAAACAATCTTTAGTGAGTAAAATCTTATGATCACATTGTTTTAAAAATTTTGTTTGTTTAGCTAAGAGTAGTTATGTTTTGAAAAATATTTAGTGTTTTAACTAGGAGTGACTGCGGTCCTATCAATCTCAATAGCTTAGTCAAGACTAAAGTCCAAACAATACTCAATTTTAAGTCAAAAGATGGTTGTATTTCAAACAATACTCTAAGTTTTTTTCGTTAAAAATGACCGAGTTTTTAAACAATACTAAGTTTTAGCTAGGAGTGACTGTTTTCTAAATAAATACTCAGATTTAATTAGAAACAATACAAATAATATTTAGTTTTTAGTCAATAATGATTGATGTGTAATAGTATTAGTTTGTCTAATGAAACTCAATCTATTTATATCAATATATTGTTTGCCTAATATAAAAATGCAATATAAATCCTTCTTAGCCTTTGTCTTTTCATATTAATTATATATAATTTAACTGTAACTAACATTAAAAAGATATATTTATATTATATATTATTTAACTGTAACTAAAAAGACATTTATGGGAAAACAAGTTTTGGAAAAGTCATTTTAAAAATTTCATTTGTCAAATTGAAGTTGCAACTAACGTTCTCCACGCAATCTATTAAGAAAAACTTTTTGATATATCATTTTTAAGTGAAATTATTATTTACACTTCTTTAGACAATATCTTGTAAAAATTAAAAAAAAAAGTTAAAAAACACAATCCAATCCCTCTTCTTATGTTTTGAGGTGTTTTTCACAAATTTTAACGTTTTTTAATAAGTAAAAATATTACTTTGATGTAGGATTAATGTAAGCTTTGTCAATACCAGTGAAATAAATATTAAAAATAAATAAGATTAACATCAATTTAGTTAACACTTATCTTATTCATTTTTAATATTTTTATATATATTTATTTAAGTTAATGTCGACTAAATTAAAATTAATTTTATTTGTTTTATTATTTATTTAAATTATTGTTAATTATGCTAATATAATATAATACACTAATTATTAATAAGTTATGAATATGTGACTTTGTAATAACAAAAAGATAAATTATTTTTAATTCAAAGATACAAATTTAAATATCACAAAAGTATTTTAATCGGTGTTAACTTAATTTAACTAATTAAAACATACAATTTTCTTTTTATATTTTATATAAATTTCATCATACTTACATTTTTTATCCTCACCTATTTTTTTTCATTCACCACAATAGAGTTTTGATCTAAACCTCTTTTCTTCGTAAAGCTCTTTCAATTTCAAGTTTTTTTTTTCATTGTTTTTTTTTTCGTTTGTTAAATTATACGAAAAGTATCATTTTTTAAAATTATTATCATTAATATAAGTTACATCAAGACAAATTAAATTTATATTAATATTTATTGTCTATACTAAATTAAATAAATTTTAAAATAAAAATACATTGAGGTGACACTAGAATACTTAAATTAAAAATTAATTTAAAATTATTTTTAATTTTAGAATTTCACTGATAGAAAAATAGTTGGTAGGGTGACACTTTTATAATAAATTACAAATTTATTATGCGAGTTTAAATTAAAAATAAGTTAACATATAGTTGCTATAAGTTTGATTGTAATTTCAGTTATATTTTAATCCCACATAATAAGTGTAATTTTAGGATAGTTCAGTTGGTTCCTCCCCTTACACTCGTCTACTATTTTTATTGATGATACTGTGACATCATTATTTATCTTTTAACACAATTTAATATTAATATATAATATTTTATTAACAAAATTATGTATCAATATAATTGTGTCAAATAGTATTTTCCGCCCTTACCTCACTCCACTTTCACCGTATTCGTGTTTCCTTTGGTTCGTGCTCATAAATTTTCTTCTTCGTCTTCATGAACATTGGTTCATGCAGAAACCACTGGTTCAATCTCGCAGTTCTCTTTTTCGCCATTATATGCTGCTTTTGATTGTTTGGTTGTATCTTTGTGTTTTTTTTTTTTTTTTATATTCCTTTTGTTATGGTTTTTACTTGATTAAACATAGAGTTGCTATTCCTTTCACTGTTGCATCTTCTACCTATTTAGGGTTTTACTCCTCTGAATGAAATACAGTATAATGTGGTCTCGTTTGTTTTGGGGTATCTTCAATCCATTTAGGTTTTGGGGCCTAGTGAATAGATGATACATTCATAATTCCTCATTCGTAAGTTGAGAAGTGTGGGTATGGGTAATATATAAATGTTTTTTCATTGTATATTTTGGATGTCTAATTCTTTTGGGGATTTCTGTATAGATCGGTACTTAAGGTTTCTGCAATCAAGTGTAGAATCATGTATATGTCTTTTTTTTATTGACAAAGAGAATCACATATATAAACAATCATTTTTCAATCCATCCACAAACCCAAAATTTTATATAAAAGATGATTATTTTATATTTGTTGTACAAGAAATATAAATAGAAAATAACCACCACACCTTCCACAAACGTAGAAACACATCCCTATTATACAATTCTGACCTCTTATTATGTCATCTCCTGTGTCATTTAGTATGATCTTAACTCATATTATGATTTTTTTTTTTAACATCACAATATATCCTGCAGACCTGCTTCTTCTCTAAGGAGGCTTTCAGTTCCAAAATTTCTGCTTACTGATTAACAATGGTATATTCTGTCATCATTGTAATGCTACAGCTCCTTCTGCATCACTGTATATGTTATAAGTACAATTATCTAAGTTATGATTTATTTTTGAGATACATATATTGAAAAGAAAGACAATGTCTTTTTATGTGAAGCTTTAGAACTCATCTTCTCTAAGGGCAATGGATTAACTTATAACCCCACAAGTATGATGTTCATAAATGTACCAAGCATATCCAAGCTGCAGTGGCATCCATTTACTGTTACTTCTAATAGTAATGGAGCAAGACAAGCTAATATATCTACGACATGACACTATTGTGATAGTGAGTGGAGGAAGTGGCACCGCACTTTTTATATCCATCATTCGGGAGCTAATAGATCAGAACACTACATTCAAATACAAAAGCCCCGAAAGTCGTCCTAATTTGTGCCTTCAAGATTCTTCATCTCTGTCATTGCTACATTTGATCCTGCCAACATTTGGCACCCCTTCTGATATTTCTAATTTGGAATTACAAATTGAGGCCTACAGGGGACAAGGAGCTTAATGGCCTAAATCACCCTCAAATCAGATGGTTCAAGCCAAATCCATCTGATGAACCAGCACATCCTCTTTCGTCATTTTCCTTATCTTAATAGGGATCCTTACTCTTTACAACATTTTCCCTATTGATCATGACTCAAATCAAATATTCTCTTACCCTTTGAATGCATTACTCAACATGTTTAGTAATATGTGTGTCCATAGCAAGTGTTTCTAGTGCCGCTTTTCTTTGGAACAAGAAATATTATGCGAAAGAAGGAAAACACATTCAAAACATAGAAGGGTCTACACCAACAATGTCGCCAAACTCTATGGTTTACAATGCAGATAGAGAACTGGAAAGTCTTCCATATCAGTCACTTATTCATGCTACCAATGTGCATTATGGTGTAAGACCTGACCTAAAAAGAATCCTATTTGAGCACAAAAGATCAAGAGTAGAGTTCTTGCTCCAGGACCCAAAATAATGGGGCATGAAGTTGCAACCATTTGCTGCTCCCCTGGTTTAGCTGAGAATCTGCATTTTGAGTCTATTAGCTTTAACTGGTAAGTTTACTTATATACTTATAATGGGTGTAAAAATGAGTGATCAATATCTGGAAGTACCTTGATGGACTTATTAGTTCTGTTATTTTTTATTTGAATGAGTGGAAATTGGTTGTCAACAATAAAAAACTTCGACAGGCAACACTTGATGAATCAATGTATGAGCTTGCTGGGGAGGTGGTAGTATTTTGAAATGCTATTGGACTATTCATTTTTGCTGGTCAAGTAATAAATCTTGTACAAGTTTTGTTTTGGGTTCTAAGGTGTTGTTCTTGCTAAGATCTGGGAGTGATACCAAGCATCAACTCATTCAGATAAACTGTCTCCAAGATTTTTAGGCTATTTTCTTTTTCGTTTTAGTGAGAGGAAGAAATCATCAGATAAAAGGTTCATGTAAACTTTAGTCGATTGTATTTTTTTGTAGCTCTGGCATCAAAGTTGTCAACCATACTAACTAGTAATTATCTTTGGAGCACCTCCTCATTCCAAGAACTAAGTGTCCATGTTACCTCTATTAAGTATATTTATAAAATCATGCTAGTTACCCGATGGTTGGGAAAGAGCTCTCCAAGCTTGACGCTTTTGTAAAAGGCACTCAGTTTGGCTTAGTACTAAGATCTTGCTGATTGATTTGTTCTAATCCCAATTAACTTTTTTTCTGGTTTTAAGTGTTTAAATTGTTCAATGACAGCAATTGTAGAAGGAAGTGCTCAGTTGAAGAATTTTGCTTATGGGTTTGAAGTAATAAGCCGAAAGGTTTTGGATTTTAACATTTCCATTTCATTGGCTTTTACATCACCTTTTATCTTTTCAACCTGTCTCCGTATAATTGTTAGAGGATGCATGAAATCTTTGATATATATGAAATCTTTATATATAAGTGTGCCGTGTGGCTGTGTTTATTAAAAATACTATTAGTTTAAATTTATTAGACAATAATTAGTAGAGTTTAGAGTTTATACATTTTTGGGTCCGTAAGAATTAAAATTGATGGCTGCAGAGTTCACGTGAATCCCCTGTGCAGTAGCGTGGAACACATTGATTGAGAAGTTTTATTTTCCATTAACTTATCAGACAAAGTTATTGAACATACTGTGATTCTTTTATTTCGTTTATGCTCCAAGTGGTTAACGTCCAAGCCATGATACTGTGTGATTTGTGAGTCAAGTTCAAATGGAGAAGGAACCACATCTGAAACTAAATTGTTACATGTAAAAAAGTTATGTCTCTATTTAAGCCAATAGCTTAAATAGAGAAAGGGTATGCATGTGATGCAATGTTAAATATGTCAAAAGCTATACTAAGTTAAAAACTTAAGCTATGGGTATGGCTGATTCCATCCCATATGAATATGCTCCAAAGAGACCAACCAATCATTCAATGATTGGCTCAAAATTTTATAACTCGTCCCCTAGGGGATTACACATCTAAGGAACTCATGTAAGTAATGCACACCTTAGATTTGTTTGGAATATTTATTTACATATATGCCGAAACATGTATTCAAATTTTTGTGTTGTAGAATGATTTGGTGGAGCAAAACACGCGGGAATCATTCATCCCACAAGGGTGTTAGGATATATTGGCACTTGCCATTGGTCATCCAGAGCATCCCAAACGTGTTCGTGCTGCCAGAGATTTGAGTAACATGTCTCTAATTTTTAGATCTAGTTGGAATTAAGTCATGATTAAGGGTATATTTGAAAAGGCACTTACAGAAAAAAATAAAATAAATACTCTGTGGCAATTATCTCATTATTTTTTGAATTATTATCTTTAATTTATACATGAGCCAATTTTAGTTTATAAGAAATCTATTTTGTTTTATTTTTTTCTTCTAAATTTCGTATAAAGAAATTCAATAAGTATTTGTGTGAACTTCGCAACTATAACCTAATTGTTTTTGGTCCTTGTAAAATGCCAAGCTCCATTGTGTACATAGGAAGAACCAAATAACTGTTTTGAAAAAACATATGTATATAATTTTAATTTGTGATAAGAAATTGATTTTATCCAGCTCTTATAAAATGCTCAGTAAGAATTTATCTAAATTGACTAATATAATCTGGGTCCCTAATATAACCGTTTATTTATCAAACCTTTCGATTTTAAAATAGTTAAATATTACATTGATAAATTTAAGATGTAAGTTAGAACGTATACGAAGTTAGTGAAGAAGATTTATTTTGGTCTCGAAGAGATGGCAAACTAGATTTAGCTCGCTTGACTCAGATTGCAAATTTTCATGATTTTAATGTGGGAATTGTGATGAAAAGAAAATTATTAATGTGGATATTTTATACATATATATATATTAAAAAAAAAAAAAAAAAAACATGAGATTGAGATGAAGAGAAGAAGAAACATGAATTTGTTGAGAGACGGTGTGGAGGAGTGTTTGCGTGTTGGCACTGAAACACGTCATTTAATGCAAAATGTTCATTTGTTGAGTCCTTTTCTCTTCACGTGGGACATTGTACGGCCTATACGTAGAACAACAAGCTCTTCCTTTCTTTCTTTCTTTTTTATTTTTCCATCCACCCTCTTTTTCTTATCCCTTTCATTAATATATACTTCATTAAGAATAACATCCAATTTTTGAATTCTATCTCGTTTCATTGAAATTTGACCTAATTAGGTTCAATTCTTACAATCTTTAGTCATATAACATGCATTTATAGTATTAATTGATGAAGTGTAGAGCTAGCGATAATATTCTCTTTCGTGGTGACCACTACTTTTCTGACAATAAAAAACGACATTTATAACGTCATGTTCTAGCTTACCTAAGTAATTTTTTATGATCGAAAGATAAAATATAAAAATATGCGTGATGGCAAAGAATTATGTCTGAGTAAACTGTGTGATGACAACTGGAGGTGGATTGACTTTGCAATGATTCATAACTATTTCCCAATCATTCTCCGCCGGTGTTCTCCAAATTTTTTATCACAATTAATTTTCTTAGCATATTCCCAATTTCGAAAATTCTTTGAACTTTCTTGTGTACGAAGGAAAATCCATAACACTGTAGCTTAAACTAAATCAATAGAACAAAAGGTACGTACGGGCAATAGATGAGAGAAAAAGTGGAATATCATATAGTTTGGTTTGTTCACGCGTAAAAGGAAACCGTTGCATGTGATACAGCCACCACCATTCACCATCAAACCACACTCATGTGCCAATCAATAGTCTCTGTCAATATTCTTTCTCATTATATTATCATTCACTAATATTTCTGCTACGTATTTACTCAACCCATTTCAAATTTCTAATTAATACACAGCGTCACTAGTTATAATCACCATGATCTGTTTTTCGTAAGTGTCTACGTCAAAGGAGCATCACCAGTCATTTTCCTTCTCCTATAATTATATTTGGGGAGATGTGCACATGTCCATGTTACGTAAAACTTTGTAATTTGTCAAGTATATTACTACGTGATAACCACATTAAATGTGATTTTTTAATTAGTTATTTAGAATGCATAAAGTTATTTTTTTAACAACTTGATCTTTTTATCTGCTAATTAATAAATTATATTCTTTTGTTAACATTTTTTCATCGATATTATAATAGTTGTATCTTATTGTGAAAATACCTTCAAAGGGTGCGTGTATATTCTAGTATAAAACTTTTTTTTCTCTCCTTTTTTGTAACAATCTATTTTATCTATTTTTTTCTCATTTATTTGTTATATCTCTCTCTTAAAATTTGTTGTGTAAATTTAATGAGTAACATTATCCTATGTAATATACTGCACTTTCTTTCTTCATATTATGTTTCTGATTGACCATGTAAGAGTGACGAGAGCCATATGTATACTAGACAGCTAGTCATTCACTGTAACATGAATAATGCACTTATGCATTAAATGAGCTTTAGCATTTTCATGTTACCTCATTTTCCATAATATGCAACAAATTCACGTATACCTACTCCTCTGATCAAAAGTAACTATAGTGTATATTTTCCTTTCTGTAATATTTGAGGAATAAGGTTATCACACGAACAATGTCATATGTTCAAGCTACATTGAAAAAAAAAAAGGGTATTGGCAATAGGTAAAGCCATCCATTTTAATCAGATGTCTAACCTTTCCAAAGTGTATAAAAAAAGGGAAAAAGAAAAGTATGAAAGATCTGTGTAACAGCTTAACATATATAGACAGAGTGTGAATTAGGAAGTGAAATTGAGTCGTTTATTCTCTATGATCTTCTGAAGTTCTTGGGGGCTGCAAGGAACTGCAAGTGCACCCTTTTGCTCAAAGCCATACTCTTCACTAGCTTGCTCCAGCAGCTTCAAGAAAGCAGGATCAGTTAAATAATCTAACCCAAGAACGAACCTTTTTGTTTCTTCACCTCGCATTGCAATAACCGCAAAATGTCCTTCCTTAACATCTTCTGGCACCCTTGTTGCATTGTCGTTTTCCTCATCAACGTCACTCAAATAACAAACCCTTCTCCTGCGTGCTCCATTGGGTGCCAAAAACGGAAGACCCTTTATCACCTTTGAGATCAAAGACTTGAACATCTTCTTCTTTCCAATAACCTCCATCACTCTATGTCTTACTCTCCTTGCTTGATCAAATGACAACGACGGTAGTACTGTGTGCTAGATTCAGTTAGTGTTGAAAAAAACTAGCTTTTGGATCTTTCAGTGCGAGTGTCCAATGTATATATATGTGTGTGTGGATTTGATAAAGCATAATCTAATGGGAATATAAGCATAGGAAAGACACAAGGAAGGTTCTCTCTGCTTGCATGTGGAGGCATGTCTATTTTTCCGCGTGCTGCAGCTAGGTACATATCATTTAATGCAAGTTTGACGCGTCGGTTTGTTCTCTAATTTTATACGCGGGACTTTCTTCTTAGACCAAAAACTAAGTAGACAATTGTTTAGGCCTAATGTGCTGTTTGTATGACTGTACTGTACCATAATTGAGAAGGATATTGTTGCAGCAAAGTACTTTATCCTTTTAGCACTAATTTGCTGTCTCTATGATTACAATACATATATTTTAATATGTAACTACTAACAAACGTACTGAACGAAAGTGTGAAACCAAATTTGCTCTTGGTTTGGTGGAATGAAAGTAATGTCATGGATTACATTTGCTACGGGAACATCGGCGGCCACACAAACAAATCAAGGTTTTCTTGACGGTGTTGTTAGCCCTCTAGATGTCGGCGATGAGATTTTTCAACGTACGTGTTCATACATCAATACTACCCTTTCTTTTTCTTCTCTCTCTCTCTCTCTGCCCATAATTCTGTCAGTAATATTACTTATAATTCATAAACACTTTTCTATTGTGTTGTGCTGTGAGCGTGTCAACTTCAAACAAAAAATAAGAGTATAGTAAACCATTGGTACAATTATATATACTTAACAATAATTGGTACAATTTTCTTAATTGTACCAATCATTTAGAGTGAGATAGTTTGATTCAAACTCAATTCTTAACATTTACTTAGCATGTGACAACATTTGGATTTATTTTGAAAGGAACGAATTAGGAATATTTCTTCCTTTTAATTGTTTTGGGTTGAAGAAGCAATAATGCAGATAGAATGGAATTAGGATTACATGGATTGGAATAGTTAAAATAAATTAGAGCAATGATACTATCAATAAATTTATTTAGACAACCAGTTCATGTCCAATATTTTGTTTTGTTCCTTTGTTTTTATAATTATACTAGTTTATTTTTTTAATTATCACATTACTCAAAAAAAACTTGAGGTGATTGTTTGAGTGTGAACAAATTATTGTCCAATAAATTACTTAGTTTCACACTAGATATTGAATAAATACTTACAAAATAATATAAAAGTTTTAAAAAGTTAAATAAATTTTATAATATTTCTTTAAAATAGTAAATAATTTATTTTTCAGAATTAATGAAATGAAAATTAAACTTTTTATCTAGAATGTATTAGATTTATGAAAAATACATTCGGATTGAGAAATCAGTTTTCTAACTTTCTCACTTAAGTTGATAGAAATTTATCATATCTTTTCTTCTTATTTCCATTCATCTAAACAATCCAATTTTTTTAATCTATTTCTATCTTTCTTTTTCCCTATTTCACACTTAATCTTAACGAATCTTAAAGGAATTGAGTAGAATGAATTCGAGCAGTCCCTTATTTATGGTACATGGAAACGTTTCCCATGAATTTGATTGAAATCAAAGTGGATGATTTTCATTATAGCTAGTTAACAATTTAAATAACTTGAAAAATAAAAAAATAAAAAATCATTCGTGTAGTACCTTTTCATCATTATTTTCATACTAAGTAGCATTTTCCTTCCCCCAAAAAGTAGCATTTTCCAATATATAATGCTTAGGTATTATTACAGATAACCAAGGTTAAAACATAAAAAAAAATCCAAAAAAGTGTTATTCTAAAGTGATTGTGACTTTTAAAAGAAATTGTTTCTCAAATAACTAGTGTACTAGACTATGGTTTGAGCTTTATTTTTAAGGCAGTGAATTCAAGCAGTTAATTACCAATATTATTTATCACTATGGAAATCATGTAGTCATGCTAATAATTTGTTAATACAAGTGGTATGTTATAATTGATGTTAATTCACTCAATCTTACTTAATTAACGTCACCCAAGTCCTATAAATAGCAGTGATCGTCTGTTTAGGTACATTCTGCTTATATTATCTAACTTGTAGTGATCACTATCATCTCTCATAAATTGTCTCACCATCAACCTTTGTATATTTGGTTGGAGGGAGAGATGAGAAAATAAAAAAATATTGATTTTATTTGGCATATTTAATAGAAAAAAAATAGGAAAGATGAAATTAAAAATAGGGGAAGTTTCAGGTATTTTGTTTTACTTTACTTCTTATTTATTTTTACTTGTTTTATTCTATCTCACCTTTATATATTTAATCAAACACATTCAATTTTCATTTTATTTCTCATGTATTTCTTTCCATCCGTTTTATTTTCATCAACTTTAATTTTATCCTTTCTAAGTTTTATGAATTCAACATAATTGTCGACTTTCTTCAATTACATAAAACTTCTAATCTTATGTATAATAGCGTTATTCATATGTATACTTCTCTCTTATTTAACACATATCACTTTAAATTCGAAGTTACTAGTTTCACGCCGAAGTAAGGACAATCACAGGAATCAGATTAGGTTATGGTAGTAAAAAAGTGATGCAAGTAAATATTTAAGAACAATTTACGTTTTCAGCACAATCCAAGCCAGAATTGTATGTGTGTTCTGATTTTTATGAACTTATTTTCTTGTAAGAAATCTAACTAATTTTGGACTTCTTTTATGCCATGTGCTTATTTGATTTCTTTGACTGATAGAGACCTGAAAACTCTTTTGGATCAAGTAAGATCCTGGGTTGGGGTTTCACCTACTTTGGTGTGTATGTCTCTTTGACCATGAATTGTATTGTAAGTAACGAGACATTTCTTTCTACATTCTATAAAAAAATATTTTTAATGATATTGTTGAACCACATATTCAACCATATGGGGACATATGCCTGCACTCAATCTCAATTTTTTAATAGTATTATACTTTTAATTAAATTAGCATCCCAGTCTCATTACTATTAATTTTTTAATGTTCTGTTTAATAAAGAATAAAAAGGGAAAATAGGAGAAAAATAAAATGAAAATGATTTTTTATTAAAGAAAAGTAAAGATAAATAAGTGAGAAATAAGATGAAATATTGTTATTAAAAAAATAAGAAATAGAATGAATGCAAGATTTTTTGGTGGAGAAAAATAATATATTATTTTTAACTTTAATTGTGCAGTTATGCATATTTACAAGAGATGGAGGGGTAACTCAAATTACCTATTCAATTGTGCAATTATGCATATTTACGATCATTTATTTCTTATATTATCTCTAAGGCATAGATTTTAGTCAAAGTTTTAAATTTGATATCTAAAATATTATAAAAAAAAGTGTCATTAGAATATATTGATGTAACATGATAAATGTCTTAACTTTAACTTTAAGATTTATGTTTCGGATAATATCTTGTGTCTTAATAAAGAAAAAAAAGTATTTAATTATATAATTAAATTAATCTTTAAGTTATAACAAATTAAACTGTAAATTAAAAATTATAAAAGTGTATCAAATTTCTTTCGTACCAAACAATACTCTTTCTCTTCATTCTTTTTATTCTCTTTTCCACACTTTCATTTGTACCATATTAAGTGCAAATTAACAAGGGAACTAAAAGAAGGACAACAAACAAAATCCTACAAGTGAAGTGTAGAGACCATCCAATCCAATTATTATGAGCCGCCAGGATAACACAAAGGACTGAATTATATGTGAAAAAGCCAAAATAAATGTGTTGTCAGCTACTCAATTGTTTTCATCATAACAGCATACCCTAGCACCTTATGATAACAAATAATTCAGATTTCAAAATTTAAGAAGAAAATAGTGGGAGTTGAGAGTGAACAAAAAATTGATCATGAAGTGTTTAATGTAAGAAGAACTTCTTTGTGTAAGGACTAAGAATAATTTTCATGTGTGATTTATTTACATCTATAAACTAAATTGTACGTTTATTTTATTTGTTATGTATAGTAAAGAATTTGAAGGGGTGTGTTATTTAGTAGAAATGTTTGAAGAGTAAATAGGAGTTGTTGCTTAAACTTTAGAAACAACAAGGATAGTGATAATGGGTTTGTTGTTAGAATCTAATAACTCTCCTTATATCCTAATAAAACAACACAAGATTCATCCTTTCATACTTCCATTTTACTAAGTCAAGAAAATAACTTCAATTTGGAGTTGAATCTTAATGTGAGTTTCCTATTTCTTTTTATTTTTTTCTCATCCATGTATGATGAAGGTTGTTAAAAAAATAAATAAAAAAAAAAAACACAAACAAACAAACAGGATTTTAGTGCTATTGAGGTAATCCCTTTTATGGATTTCCTCCTTAAAATTTTTCTTATTAAATGTTATGTTTGGAATTTTATATCACTAACTTATTTTTCTTTATGTATGTTATATTTGTGATTGACGACACATAAGTAGGAAATTATGCAAGTACAAAATTATCTCTATATTAAGGCATAAACTTAAAATTTAATCATAGTTTTATTGTTATTTTCTATATGTATGATATTATTCATCCCCGTAAATAATAAATTACCTTGTCAAAGATTTTGAAGGTATATATCAGATGAGTACAAAACCATGCTTAAAATAAGTAGTGTTCCTCTCTCGGAGTTTCACATTGTTTTGTTCAAGGACTACTAATTTCACTCAATCAACTCCAATTCCTGTGATGACGAAAGATGAATAAAAATTTTATTTTGTTTAAGTAACATTTATATTGAATTATTGAATTGATTATACCTAATTAATAAATAAACTTAGATTATAAATTTCATAATATATATCGAATCTGGTTTATTAAATTATATGGAATGGTTATAGAAAGTGATTTAGGGATAAACCTGGTGTTCTCCTCCTCCTTTGTGGCGGAATTCACCCTACTATTGATCATTTGTAAAATTTCACAAAAAGGGGAAGTTCTTCTCATATGCCCGCAATACGAACAATTAATAATTATACCTTGAAAATTCACATGGGCTTACACTCATGGTTGGTCTATCGATCTCAGAGCCCAATAGAGAGGGTCGAATAATCTATTTTGTTAATTAAACTTTATTAATCATATTATAAAAGTCTAGAAGTGTATTTGGAAAAATATTTTGATAACCAATTAAAATAATCAGTTTTTTTATAAATTAAAGTTATAAATATAAATCACATGAAATAATAATAAGAGCATTTAACTATGCTAGATAAACTATTTAACTTAATTCTGTAAATTTATAAATTGACCCGATTAAACTTAAAACATTCTCTTCATTAATTTTTTTATTCTATTTTTTTTCTCAAGCAAGAGTGTCTATTTTCGTCTCATCTGTTCCAATAATAATTTTTTTGTCGAGTAATGTTTAACCAATACTAACCACTTCACTAAAGATCATCGAACATTTCTATAGTTTTTGTTAAACAAAATTAAACGCAAATATATAGTAACAATAATAAAAATTTTATAAAATATTTATTAATTACATGTTTTTGCCATTTAATATGATAAAAAATAAACAATATAGTTAAAATTCTACCGGTAAAACACTATATACAAATTTAATGATTTTCAAATAACTAGATAATATATAAAATCAATGCAACTTTCTCCATAAGATTTTATTAATTTAAAATGAAAGTTTATTTAAAATATTATCTAAAGTCTAACACTTTATAATATTTAATAATATTGTAAAACATATTGTCTCAGACATAGTTCAATATAAACAACAGATAAGATAAATAAGTATGATTATAGACAATAATATTAAAACATTATCTAAATAATAAACAATACTTTATAAAATATTGAATGAACAATATACAACATTTAATAAATAATATAGAACATTTAAAAACGCGTTTCATAAATAAAAAAGTTACTTAAAAATTGTCATAAAAATATTGTCAGATGTAACATTATAAACAACAATTTTATAAAATCTGTTACCTTCAAAAAAATTTGTACGACATTATACATATACTTCATGCTTAGAAAACCATTACCTAATGTTTAGACAATGATTTTTTTTTTATTTTAGATCACAGTTTTATGTCGTTATTTAAAAAATAAAAAAGGTATAGTATATTTTCATTTTTATTTATTTTACTTTCAAGTTGTTGAGTATATAGTAATACTTTATTTCATCTCTATATACATAATGTGCGATACATTTTAGTAATTTAAGAAATTGAGAAAGTAATAAATATTTCTTATAAATATTAAAAAAAATATTTCATCTCCAATTCACGTATATATTACACATGTCCAAATTCTAGTTTCTCCGTTTCTCTTTTCTTTGAATTAACTTTCTTTAATGTTCTATTTCTTTTAGTAAACTTATATTTACAACAACAACGAAACTCATTTTTTATCTTTTTCCTTATATCTCTTCTATTTCGTGGTTGTTTTAAATGTAGTGGATGAATTTCTTCATCTCAAAACTTTAGTCTTCAGTTCTATTTCCTATCTCAAAATCCAAACCCATTCAGTCTCATTCTTCTATTATTGTTCTTCATCTCAAACCCAAAATAAAAGAAATAATTTATTTTTCAATTAAAAAGAATAAGATTAATTAATGTAATAACATCTTAAGGTGCATATACATAAGTTCTCTTAACCAGAGGAAGTTCCCGAGACATTGAGATTTGCAGAAGAATGGAAATCATTAAATTGAATTGTGAGAAGAAAAATATTGATAAATTTACGGTAACTTGTTTTGAGAGGCATTTTCTTTTCTTATTAACATGAAAATTTTAATGCTGAAATTAAAAAAAAAAAAAAAACTTAGTCAATATATACTCAGGTCAAATGTAATATTCAAAAAGATATCAACTAAGTCTCCTTTAAATCTTTTATTTAACAAAAGAGTATTACTGGTCCTGCATATAATTATAAGATGTTAATTCTTTTTCTAGATTTTCTTATGTTTATTCTTTCATACTAATCTTGTTTTCGGTATGACTTTTCTCATGTTATTTAAATATCAAAGTAATGCTATAAATTTTCAACATCCTTTAAAATTAAATTAGTTTTTTTTATCAGTAATAACAAATGTAATAAATGAAAATATTTGGGAGTTTTTTCAATCTTTATACAAAATAATTGTCCTTTACTACTTAACTCTTATTAAAACATTACAAATTTCTACCAAAATTAGATAGACTATTTTTATTCTCATATATTTGGTTGTCTCATATTTTTTCTTGATGATACATTGGCACAACTTGTCTAATTTTTGAATTTACTCCTCAGTCTCAAATTTGCAATTCCTCTATAGTATCATATTGCTTCTTCATCTTATTCTCCCCTTTCTTGAAGCTTTATCTATAGTTATGTATAGATGTTGCTTGCTCCTCTATCATCACACCTTACTCATTCAATCATGATGTTACTGTTTCTAAAATAATTTTCATGGTAGCCTGTTGTAGTTTTTCTTACTCTTTAGTGATATTCTTCATATAGTTAACAAAAATCTCCAATCTTTCTAAAATTTGTCTCACCAATATAGTAAATACAGGTGTCATGTAATCTGATGGACAATTTTAACTAATTTTTTGAAATTTCTATGATGAAAAGTTAATAACACAAAAAATAGTGATGTAAAACATCCAAAATAATTATACAAACTCTCCGAACTGACTTCTTATCTAAGCAAAACAATTTAAATTCTAAACTTTTAAAGATTTAATATACATAATTATACAAAAACATCAGTGCAAATACAAGTAAAAACTCACCTTAAAATTAAATTAATTAGAGAATTATAATCAATTATTAAGTATACCAACATAAAATTTCACTAAATTAACACACAAATAAGTTGTTACATACATTTCATTTGGTCCGGATTAAAGAAAGAAAAAAAATATAGGATAACATTTTCATATTATTATTCCATTTTTTTATTTTATTAAAACAAAATTCAATATTTGTCTCTTCTATACACATTTCTTTACTGGTTGTCCACGTTTTAGATTCAACCTCTTAGAATTATGAACAGATATAGTGTTAAAGTATACCTCATAATTTATAGTTTCTAGGGTAAATCAATGTCACAGGAAACTGGTTCCAAACACATAGCAGGTACATGGTATAATATACCTATAAACCTGGGGTGGTATTTTTGCTTCTTAAATGATTGTAACATAGCATTTTTAATAATTCTTCGGCACATAAGCCATTATATCAATTCAAGTAAGAGGTCTTATCGCCTTAGGTATCCATCACATCCATTACAAGACACCCTATTAGAAACTATGATTTTGTTTTGTTAACATTCTTGTTATTGATTAAAACTATGATAAGGTCTACTTTTTACATGTAAAAAACACAATCATGCACTATATGCAACAGATTTGTGCACCCTGTCTCCCCTTGGAGAGGGTCCTCATCTACTTGAAAATAGAATGTCGGTTGTCCCATTCTCTAATTGGAAGGTATAGTACTTTATGTCAAAATCATCTCTAATTGTTCCCATGTCTTCCTGCCCCATACCATGAGATAAAGATTAGAGATTTCATGTGAAATAAAGATAAAGTTAATTTTCAAAATATATGTGAGACTTAAATCTGGGTATTATATATTATTAAAGTCTATCTTAACAATAAATCTTTTTAAGTTTATTTGTAATATTTATTATTAAATTATTCACAAATAATATTTAGTTTCATGTTAAAAATATCATGCATTAATGGAAGAAAAGTATATGAAGATTTCACGTTAATTAAAAATAAAATTAATTTATAATTTATTATATATATATATATATATATAAATTAATATGAAATCTCTTATTGACACAAAGAAAAACTTAAAATTATGTCACTTATCGTTAGTAAAGTTGTTTGAAATAGTCTATAAGAGTGTCTTCAATAATTGAAATTGTGATGCAATTAGAGAAACTAGATTTATCTTTCCAAATATAATTTGTTGAGAAAATTTGAAGAAGAAACATTTGGGAGATCTCATAAGAATGAGAACCGAGTCAACCCATATAAGGGAATAACACCACCTTCAACCCAAAATCTTAAGGCGTTAGGTTTGTGGGTCTTCTTTAAGGTTTTGGGTTGAAGGTGGTGTCATTTCTTATATGGGTTGACTCGGTTCTCATTCTTGTGAGATCTCCCCGATATTTCCCCCTCGGATTTTCATAACAAGTGGTGTCAAAGTTGTTGGTTTACAGTTTGGGCGAGCAGAGTTTGACCCTGTATCGAAAGTCTTCCTGATAGAGATTTCAGCATGGTAGTTTTACGATTTTACATACTCTGTGCGATTAAATTCCATATAGGATCAATGTACAACACAAAATCCTAAAAAACATGTAATTGCGATTTTTTTTTAAGTATAATTTTGTTCAAAATTAATGCAATTAAATTCTGACATTGATACGTGTTGTCACCTAACACCACCTAACTAAAATTAATGGAATGCAATTAAAATTTAAACAAAAAATAAAGAGTCTCTTTACCCTCACTCCTCATTCCAACCCCATTAAAATTAATGCATTAATGCAATTAAAATTTAAACAAAAAATAAAGAGCCTCTTTACTCCTCAGATAAAGAGTCTCATCTCAAATCAAATTCAATCAAAATAAAACTAAATTAATTTAATTAAGTCAAATGAAGAGTCTCTTTACTCGTCCTTCTTCTTATTACTTGATTGGGTTTTATTTTAAATCTAATTAAAATAAAACTAAATTAATTTAATTAAGATAAATGAAGAATCTTTGTTCACTCTTTTTTCTTGATTGAATTCCATTTTAATTTTAATTAAAATGAAACTAAATTAATTTAATTAAGGCATTTTAACCATCTCTTAACAGTCACACTCACATATCCAAAGTCATTTGAGCATACACTAACAAGATTTTCTTGGACTTCTCCTTATTAGCCAGAAAAAAAAAATCACACTCCACAACTCACACACTTGGGTAATATAGTTTTAAATGATACTCTTAATTCAAATGAAGATGATGAACACTTGGTTGACGGTCAAGTCCAAGGTGGTGTGGAAGATGATGATGTTCTTGTCATCCCAACTTAGAGGAGGATAATGTTTTTATTGATGTGCTTTATGAAGGAGATAAAACTAATGAAGATTCTTTTAATTTTCATTTTAATGTGAGTGATTTATATTAGATGAACTTAAGTTTCATTAAATATTGTCAAAGTAGTTGATTTTATAGACTTAAGTTTGATGAAGTACTAACAAATGAATTGATTAGTTATGTGTGTATATTTAGTTTGTGTTTATAGGGTTGGTGACTTTAATTTGAACTCATTTGGGCACTAGATGTTTTTACATAGATTTTACATTATCATTACTCCTCCATAATATATCCAACATATCAATTAATCTTTTTAATTATTTAATTACTTTTCATATAATAGATTAAGTACAATAGAAAAAATGTGACTATATAAACTTAAATAGTTTTGTATTAAGGTTGAATCATCTCTCAAATACTTTTTTTAATTTCTCTTATTTATTTATTTTTTTACAAAAAGTATTATTATTATATATATATATATATATATATATATTTATATATTTATATATTTAAAACAAAGTAAAATCTATGATTCGTGTTACGATTTCACGATTTACGATCTTATGAACCTTCTACGATCTTACTCAAAATCTTGATTTTAACTACCTTGGATTTCAGGTAAGCATGTTCCGTATAAGTGTGTGAACGGCGATACAAGTGAGGGGTTATGAGTAATGTACTCAGGTTTGAGATTGCTTCCACTCGAAGGGGAGTTTAACAATGTAGTGGAGGAGTGACTCTCACTTGAGGGTGTTAGGTATTCAAGTGTGAGTCTAAGTCCCATATTAGGTATGAATGAGAAAGTTGAGCAACATATAAGAAAGAAGATCCACAAACCCAACGCTTTAAGGTTTTAGGTTGGAGGTGGTATCATTTCCTTATATGGGTTTGGCTCGATTCTCATTCTTGTGAGATTTTCCCAGTTTTGCCGGTTTTGCTCCCTTGAATTACCCAACAAGTGGTATCAGAGCTGTTGGTTTACGGCTTGGGCAAGTACAGTTTGACCCGGCTTGGGCAAGTACAGTTTGACCCTTATCGAAAGTCTTCTTGATTGAGGTTTCAAGTAAGCGTGTCCCGTATAAGTGTGTGAACGGCGGTACATATAAGAAAGAAGACCCATAAACCTAAAGCCTTAAGGTTTTGGGTTGAAGGTGGTGTCATTCCTTTATATATTGGCTCATATCTCATAGTTAGAGATCTCTCTGGTATTTTCTATTTAACTTTTATGTGTTTCATATAGTGTTTGATTTCTTTAAATCGGATTTTGAGCATGATTTTTTTAAAAATATTATCCTAATAAAATCGATAAAACTCTGATCAATATAAATAGACATTAATAAAAGTAAGAATAAGACAAAAGAAAATAAAATTGATAAACTTTGCAGCTCCTCTTGTCTTAGATTGGATAGGCAACATGTGACTCATTCATTACCTATCTCCAAACACCTGGTCTGAGATACCGTACTTATAGATATATTAATTTTTTTTGTTTTTTTTTTAACAGCTTATAGATATATTAATTATTATGTCACACACTGAATCCATGACCATAAGTGAATCAGTTTTTTCTATCCCCTGTATGTTCTTCTGTAAATACTTCATTCCTTTATTTATTCATACGTACCCTTGATTTATGAAGCATAACAGTTTCTCCATACATCATACTATAATATATATTTTGCTGATCTTTTATATAAATCTCATTTATCTTCAGCAACAATTATAACTAATTAAAGAATTGAACACAGTGAAATGATATTGATGAACTTCCTATGCAAACTCAATTTACAAACAAGGATGAAACAAAAGAAAGTGTTGATACTCCTTTGGTGTAAAATATGTAGAGGGTGGGGCTCCATGCATGTGGTGTACTGGTGTAATTAACATAGGTTTGAAGTAAATTTCATGATGGAACTTTCCAAGGTATTGTTACTCCCAGTCTTGTGATGAGATGTTACTGATAAAATTGACTGGGGAACGTTACAAGCAAAACCAAAAATAAGAAAGTATGTTAGTTCTGTTGGTAAGAACATGCGAAAAGTAATAACAATAAAAAATGATAGCAATAATTACAAAATAAGACATCAATATTTTTAATATAAAAAGTAAAAGATTACTTAATCAAGCTCTACTGACATATAAGAAAGTTAAATTAAATATACAAACAAATATTTAAAATCAATAAATACATCAAAATAATAATAACTTTTTTAAGATTTGAAGAGAGAAAAGCGAAATCTATAATAGAATAATAGTACGAAATTTATTTTTCCAAGCATATATTTTCAATAGACGATTCCAACAATTAAAATGAAGAACAGTATATAACAGTATATCGCAAAAGTGGTATCAAACTTTTAACTAATAATTTTATTGAAGCTCCTTGATAAATATACTAATTGATTTTTCTCTCTTCTTTCTTTTTTTCTAAACACTGTCAAAATTAAACATTTTTATTAAGTTACAATACTTTTTTTTTTCACTTGAATTAAATGAGTCAAATTGAATTTGACAAATTTAAATTATTTAGATATATAATTAAAAGATGAATCCAACAAAAATGTTAAAATATAACTTTTTGAGAGGATTGTATTTTTTTCTTTTTAACAGCCAAGAGAGAGGATTGTAAACTATATGTGAAATATAATATTTTCATGGTAGATGACACTGTTAACTTTCTGCTACAGCTTTACCATTTCAATTTTACAGTTGACTAACTTCAACTGACCGCAAGGATGAGTCATTTTCTGGTGCTTCTAGAATCTTTAATAAGTGACTGCAATGACAGATTAGCATGATAACGGTGTTAATGTGATCAATGGTTTATTATTCAGTTTATGTGTATAGAAATTTTTTTATAGTGTAATTTAAAAATAAAATATTGATATTTTAGATTATGGATTTCACTATTTGAGTTAGAAAAAAAAAAATGCGAATACGTTAAGCATAGGTTCAAAAATTATTAGGATGAATTTCCATAAATTCATTTGTCGTGTATTTATCAATTATCTATTTTTCTCGTCAAGTATAATATATTATACCTTTTTATACTCTTCAATATTATACAAAGAAAATATTGTTAGAAATCTCACATTGACTATAATTTATAAATAGAGTGTAAATCTCATTTTACAAGTCGGTTTGTAAAATTGAGTTAGACTTAAATTTCATTTCTCGATATGATATCAGAATCTATCTTAGTATAGTTGTTGGGGTCATCCGCTATCGGATCATCTTTAAACAATATAATCTTAGGCACAAGTTGAGCAGTCTCGAAATAATAATAGTTTATAAATAAGGTGCAAATTACCTCACTTTACAAGCCAGTTTGTAAGGATTTGTAAGGTTGAGATAGACTTAAATTTCACTTGTTGATAAATATTAAATAATAAAGGCTAGTTTAATGTTGTGAAAACATAAAAGGTCTTTTATTTTTTTCCTATGAAATATTATATAAGAATTCAAAAAATAATTATTTAATTCTTTTAATTTTAGAAAAATAATTCCTCATTATAACATTTTTATAAATAACAATAAAAAAATGAACCAATTTTTTTTGGTAAAACAATCTCAACTAACTTATTTTTTTTTTTTGGATAATTTACTTTTACTAACTTTCAATTTTTTTAATGGTATAATTTGCTCTTAGAGAGCACTTGTATATGAAAAAAGAAATGAGACATTATCATTATCATAATCGAAAAGGTAGATAAATATAAAAACTTCTACTTAATCTCTCTTTTGATTAGAATCATGTAAGTCTCGTTTAACATGTGAGACAATAAAAAACATTAAGTAAATTTCTACTTAGGCTGTTTTTGTAAGTTTGATTTGATTTGCCACTTGCAAAATTCACATGTGAAACATAAAGAAAATAGTTCAGAAAAACCAAGGATGGTTTAAGAATGTTAAAAGGCAATAATCGTTTTCAATTAAGAAGAATTTTACATTTGGTTGTAAAATTTTTAATCTCCTTCCTTTAATATGATCCTTCATAAAATATTGATCATATTCAGTATAAATATTAAAGGAGAATCACTCTGGATGGAGGAAACACCTTATATAAAATCTTTTGGTCATCTTCTTAACTTTTTTTTAATTTGTGATTTGATATTTCTAACTAACATTAAAAAATCTTAAGATCAGCGTGTAAGTTTTATATTAGCAAGAAATAATAAAATGATAAAAAAATAATAAAAAACATATAAATATGATCACAAGAATGATAAATTTATTCTAATTAAAAAAGTTACTTTTTAAATTTAATCGCAGCTAAGAATCTAGTTATGAATTTTTCTGTAAATAATATTAATAACTAATTTTATTATTAAGTATATTTTAATATTAATATTAATAATAGTAATAATATTATAATAATAATGATAATAATAATAATAGTTATAATAAAAATAATAATAATAAATATATTATCAGAAATCATTGCTGTGACTTATATATATATATATATATATTTTTTTTTTTTTTTTTAAGAACTTGGTCAAAGTCTTACTTATATGTTTGATATCTTAACCAAAGTGCTTTTTTCTAGTTTTGTTGGAAATCCTACATAGACTAGAGATAAGGTATTTCAAGAATATATAAGTGGGTGTAAATCTTACATTACAAGCCGGTTTTGTGAGATTGAGTTAAGCTTAAAGTTCATTTCTTAAAATGATATTAAAGTCTGTTCTATTAAGATTATTAAGATGTTATCATACCATTCTTGAATATATAGTCACACACACGAGTTAAGCATTCTCAATATGAAAAAGATGTATTGAAAATCATACATCAACTAGAAATAAAATCTTTTAATAATATAAGATAATATATATATATATATAAGTAAGTACAAATTTTATGTTACATGTCCACCTCTTAAAGAGTTTTTCATAATCTTTGTTCTAAGCTCATTGGTTAAATTTTTCTATTTTCCTCGTTGTACAGTCCGTAGCTTGTTTTTGTTTTTCGCATTCCCATGTTCTTGAATATTTGTAAGAACTTTTTCATTAGATGCACGTGAATCTGCATAAGAATTCTTACTAATCACTAAAATCTACATTGAAGGAAGGAGAAAATTGATTATCATTTGAGATTTGTCAAACTTGTTTAGCAAGACAACACTCTCTCATGGAATGTGAAATTGATTCAGGTTCATGCATATAGGACAAAGAGCAAAGGGAGACAGACATACCCTTGGTCATCCTACTCCCGTATTATATTCTTATTGGCCATCTTCCAAATGTGCAATCTAACACTTTTTGTTCCTACCCAACTCCAACCATTGTATAAAGTTGGTCTCTAGAGCTAGTCGGATAAGAAATGGAATAGTGTGTTGTCTTCAATAAGAAAATTCCATGCAAGGACCCTAGACCCAACATTTAGATTAAGAGGTACCATGAATCTAATAATGTTATAAATGTTCAGTGGAAGGACTTGGTTGAGTTTGTTCCAACCTCTATCGGGTAGAATAAACTCAAACGTGGGACGCAAAGCTTGATCGTCCAAAGGAATAGAAGCGTAAATAGATCTGACCCAATTATCAGTCGAGAAGTGAACTAAGAGTTCATTCCCAACTCACCAAGAAGTGGTCGATTGTAACATCTTTCCAAGCTCCATCTTCCAAAAATTTGATAATTTTTTCACAACTTTGGGCACCACCTCACACCCGCATTTATATTTTAAGTTAACTGCAATAACCTAAAGAAGGACTTTTTAGTCACTAATTTTCGCTCTAACTTCAAAGACATGTCCTTGTTCCCAAATCTAGAGACTCTTAGACCCAAACAATGCATGTAGAGTAGTCTTTACGTTCAAATATTTCCTTCCAAGAGATCATGTGCACTTTTCTAGCTTCAGCTTTATCTCTCCAAACAAGGATTAAAAACTTTCGGTCAATAGCATTGCCCACAGAAGTGGAATAGTAGTTTGCATACATATTTGGTGAGAGTAACTCTGCTAGCCATAGAAAGAAGTTACTAGTTATTAAGTCTTTGGTTAATCTTTTCCATGATGGGAATGAAGGTATTTTTATTAACCTTTTCATGGTGGATGTGAATCCAAAGGTATTTCTCCAAACCCACGGTGCATTGGTAGCCAACGTTAGAGGAAAATGATATCTCTAATTTGGATCCAGAACTTTCACAGAAGATCTTCGATGTTTGTTGAATAACACATACCTGATCTTTTGACGTTTCAACAAATAAAATTAAGTCACCGACAAAGATTAAGTGAGATAATACATAAGGCCTCCTCTATTGAGTCGAATTTATTTCCAACAGCTTTTGGAGGTAACAAGATTAATAAGATGTGTGAATCTTTTCAAATAGAGGACAAAGATATACAGGGAAAAAGGATCCCTGTCTTATCCCTTTAATAAGAAAGGTTGCAAAGCCTCCCCATTTCACAACATGTGTATGTTCACTAGGGATATGCAATACCAAACAAAATGAACAAAAATAGTAGGGCAGCCAATTTTAAGAGGATTTCTTTTACAAAGTCTCACTTTAGTCTATCTTACGTCTTCTTAAGATCAATGTTGATTGTCATTCAACACTTTTGCCCCTTCTTCTTTCTCATTGAGTAAAAAACTTCATGGTCGTTTCCATGTGAAGAACAAAACCAGCTTAGAAGGAATCAATCAACTTGTGCTTCAGGCTCCATAAGGTGACTATTTTGTTGGAAAAGTTTCATAGGCTTATGGAACAAAAATCTTTTAAAATTACAAAATTTTCTTTCTAGAGATTGAGGATGATAGGCATTTCATTTAAATCTTGGATGTTCTCTCGTTTCTTAAAAAATTGACTTGCCATGTCATAAAGATCATCTGCCACCCCTTGTGTTGAGATTGGTATAATATTGTTTGGAACCCACTGGGAGGCCTTTAAATCTCCCATGTTGTGGACTAAATCATAACTCTCTTCTCAAAGCACCAAGATCGCCATAATCCAGGCTAGAAAAAGATTTCGAGAGAAGAAAGGGAACAAATAAATTTGTATCAGAAAACAAGAACTGAAAATAGGAGATAGCACACCTTCAATATCTTCCGTATATCCAAGCACCACTTCATCATGTCAATTTTTCTTTGTCCTTCTCATAGCAGTAACTCCATTGCAAAAATTATAGTTTCTAACTTTGTAACTATATACTTATTGGCAAGGCCTTCAGTATTCACAAAAATCACAACCATTTCATATAAAAGAGAGGAAATACAAGCAAATTTGGAGGCTCTAATAAGCAATAGTTATTTGTGTAATCTTATGATTGTACAGAAATCATATTAGTTTAATCTGTATTGTCAACGAAGTCATGGAAATAATCAAAACTAGGAGTTAGTCAAAGCTAAGGCTAAATTAAAAATGTTACAATGATTTATTAGGAACGAAGCAATATCCATACTAATCTGCGTACGTTATTTTTTTTTTTTTTCCAAGATTAATGTCCTTCCTTGTATAGCATATAAGAACTCGTTTGTGAAATATTCATTGTAATTCAGTAGGTACTCCATGATCAAAATAGTTTGCATTATTGAGAAAAAAAAATGTCCATTCCCAACGAGACAACTGATAAGAGAACCAGATGGTAATATGGCCTTCTTGTCCCACAAATTTGACTAACAAACATAAATCTGACGAATGCTTGCACTGTCTTTCTGTACAAAATTTTAAAAACAGAAAACAAATTGAAGAGAAACTGTCAGCTTTATAAATTAAAAGTAAAACAGAAGATAAAAACAGAAGCAATCCGATTATTATTAGTTCGTTAAGAATGTGTTTGTATAAAAGCTACGTTAAACATAACTAAAATTTAATTGTTTGAGTTTTGTGCATGAGAAAGTGTGCGTTCTCATTAGCAAACTTCAAACTGCACTTCAAATATATATATATGACCACAACATTATCGCAAAGAAAGTAACTAACAAGAACAGAAAATTACAAGGCAAGTCTCATCTCATGCAACTGTAATTCCTTTAACCCAACAGGTATTGCCCTTGTTCCTATTCTTTTCCGTTCCAATGATTCTCTTGAGTTCATCAGGTTCGCATGGAATTGCAAGTGCTCCCACCTGAGAAAACCCGAACTCTTCTTCAGCTTGCTTTAACAACTTCACAAAGTCAGGGTGATCTAAATAGCCCAATTCAATAAAGAATCTCTCTGGCTTCCACCCTTGAGTTGCAATCACCACAAAATGGCCCTGCTTGACCCCTTTTGAACGTGAGAAAGAGGTTTGTAGTTTCCTCATCACAGGCACCAGTACTCCAAGCCCTCCCATCCACAGTCCCCAAGAACAAGTTTTACCCATGCTCAGAGGAACAAATAGTAATAACCACCAGAACAAGTTTTTTTGGAAGTTCTTACACGCAACGCTCGAATATATATAGCGGCATGTGTGGCCAAAAGTTAAGTGTCAGGTGACAATGGAAATGGAGTTCATAATTGCATAGGAGTGGGGACAAGGGCATGTGAGCTTTTGGTTAAAGGTTAATTAATGTCACTGCTCCCCCCATTTTGGATACCAAGTTAGCCCCATCCTTGATGTATCATCTTTGAACTCACTGCATGCAAAGAAAAAAAAAACATAAGCAAGGAAGACTAGGCAAAAGGTACAGCACTACAGTCATTTCAATTTGACTTCATTCAATAAGGGTTTAGGGGGCCTCTCAATAAACACATGAAGGATGATGCCAACAGCACCTTCAAAACTGTGAACAAAAAAATTCATCCATTTCAGGTTTATATCTCTAACAAGAACTACTTCCAGTTTCATGATCAATATATAAAAACTTTGTTGATAGATGATAGTACATCTTTGGACATACGCTCAAAACACATTCAAAAATCACGTCAAATACACACTAAAAGTCACGTCAGATACTTTGATTTTAAGTGGAAACAAGAGTGCATATATATAGCTTTTGGTGGATACTGTAATGGGTTAAGTCAAAACAAACATCACAACGTATTTATTATATATGAATTGATTTTGAATTTCAAAGGACAGTTATTTTTAGATATCATAGAACTCACTGTTTTTAAGTATAATTAATAACCACATACAGAAAACTGCAACTTGAATGTATATAATTTATTCTCGTACAATGTAGACTTGAAAGTAGGCATTGACCAGGAATGTGAGCAAGCATATTTTGATTGCATGTTTAAATGAAGAGAACAATTATGAATATGCAGTAAAGAAAAATTTATTTTTTGCCTTGCAATAATCATTACTTTTATTCTTTATCCTTGGGCAAGAATGTCCTCAACTATTTCTGCTTTGACAATAGTGGGTATATAGGAAAGAGCAACTAGAAAAAAAAAATTTATGGTTACGATGATAGTGACAAGTAGATGAAGGATCAAACTACGTAGAAGTTACTTACGAACATCTGCTATAATTGACTGGTTTCCAAATTTACTTTTTATTTTTTGCTTTTATGTATGAAGTGAATGTGTAGGAGTTCCGTGAGTAAAAGGTTGCTAAACTTGACTTGGGTTCATGTACAAAAATGTTAATATAATTTGCAAGTTGAAAATATAGTTATAACTGAAAGAATTAATTTCTTGATGAATAGCATGCTTGTTTTATGTTGGATAATGCTTCTCGAGAATATTTCCATCTCAGAATATCTCTTTTTACTTTTAAAGCATTTTAAATGAGTATTATTTTATACGTCATTTATTTTTACCTTCTTACAACTACAATAATTTTACTCTCCAACTCACCAATATACATTTTTTTGCTAAATGAACTCTATAAATAACTACATATTCCTACATTTCATCAGCATTATTTGTAACTAACAGCTCAAATTATTATTATTATTTGATTAGGATCACATTATTTTTCCTACAAACTGATACTTTTATAAGCACCTAGTGCTTAATATCTCTTGATAAGAATAAACTGAAGCATGAAGAGTGCGCCTACGTTGACAGTGTAAAAAAATATCACTTTAGGATCAACAATATCATATAATATATTAGAAATCAGAAGTAATAAAAAAGAGACAATAAAAGAAAACAAGAAGAACACGGAATGGAAACTGTATTCTATTATTAAAAATTTGACTTTACAGGAAATACTGGTTACTTCTTATGTAAAAGTCCATTGACATAACGAAGTGACATTTGTCGACAACTGTCCAAAACCTTTATTAGTTGTCCACACACTGATACCTCCACAAACTCGATGGGATTAAAAATTATAAATAAATTCAACAACATCGAGTTAAGAATGGAAAAAAAAGAAACTGAAAGAGGTTTAATAAAAGCGTCAATTCATTAATCTACAATAGGATATGATAAATTGAATCTTTTAGATAAAACTTTTTCTCTAAAAAATAAGATATTAATTTTAATATGCTTAGTTATGAGCTGGATCATGAGTAACTATTCCAACATTTTAATTATCATAATACAATGCTGAAACTAGAGCGGAAACTGATAATTCAATTAGAAGCGTTTAAATTTAAGTAATTTCAACAGTAACCTTAGTCAGACAATGATATTCAGCTTTCTTGAACGATTTAGAAATAACAGGTTGTTTCTTGAACCATCAAGATATTAGATTTTAAGATAAATAAATCACTAATCTCGAGGTGTTACGTCAGACATCAGAAGATCCAATCAGACTCATAAAGAACTTTAATGAAAAAACAAAAACAATTGTGAAGGAGGAGTAGCTGAAGACATAAGCCATTATCAACATATTTAAGTATAATGTGGTTAATAGCTATCCAATGTGAATTCATAGGATTTGTTATAAATTCATTAACTTTATTCACAACATAATTCAACTTTGATCGAGTAACAATAACTTGTTGAAAAGCTCCAACAACTTATACATGAAGAGTAAGGTCACTAAAGTAATATGTACCACTTTTAGTAAGTTTGCATTGAACTGTCATAGGACAAGGCATAGATTTGAATTTCATCCATCTTAGTCTTTTGAAGGAGATCTCTAAACTTCGAGTTAAAAGAATAGACTCATAATGCATAGAATTTCTATATCCAAGAAAATAATCTAATTTTCTCAAATGTTTAAGATAAAAATTAGAATAAAGCTGGGAGATGGGTTGTTGAACTAGAAATATTGAATTGCCAATAATTATAGTATTATCCACATAAATAAAATTATATACAACATTTTTGCATTGTAGATAAAAAAAATCACACTTATTGATAAAAACCCGAGTTGAAGAAGTGATTATTTAAGCCTCATAAATCATTATCTTGGAGCATGCTTTAGTCTATATATAAACTTTGTTAAGTTTTCGTACAAGAGAATTATCATTATCTTCAAATTCAGATAGTTGTTGTATGTAGATAGTTTTTTGAGGATAACCACTTAAAAAGACATCATTAACATCTAGTTGAAATAGTTCTCATATGTTTGAATGACCACGAGTAATAATCAAGCATATGGTAACAAGTTTTATCAAATAAAAATATCTTCTTAAAATCACAACCTGCAACTTAATTAAATCCTTAGCCATTAAGTAGGCCTTGTACCTCTTAATAAAATCATCAATATTCTCTTTAATTAGAAAATGCTCACTTATTTGTCTATCACAGGGATGAGGAACAAGATTCCAAGTATTATTATGAATAATATCTTCAAATTCTTACTTTATGGCAATAAACCATCAAGAGTCTGTTTTATAATTTTAGGTTCATAATGTATCAAAAAAAGTGAAGGATAAAGTTTAGGTTTATAGATTGAGTTTGTACGCGATGGATATTTGGTATTGGCCTTTGATAAAGAGAATTATGAGCCTAAGAAGGTGAGGGAGATAGAGGAACTTGAGATGCATGAGATGCAAGAAATGGTTCACTAGAATGAGTCGCCGAAGGGTCAGAAATATTAAAGACAAGAACAGTATTATCAGTCGTAAAGAGGAGTGTTATGTAGGGAAAACATACTAAAGAGAGACAGAAAACAAGTCATATAAAAAACATTTCATCTCATTTAAAAATATATAATCGACTACTTGATGACTACTTGATAACAAACACTTAACCTTTACGATAATTAAATGAGCTAGACATAAACATTTGTACTCCTAAATTTCAATTTATATTTATTATAAGGACCAAAAAAAGAATAACAAAAGTGATAAAATATAATTTTAATTTTTTCTGTTAATAAATTTTTTATCAATAAATTTTTAAACTCTGATATGATATTAAAAATTAAAAAAAAATAGACATCATATTAAAACTTAAGAAGAAATATGAAAGAGAGAATTTTGTTGTTGAAGAATGGGCTTGCTTGTTATATAAAAGTCTCTTAACATAATAAACTTAGATATATACTTAAAAGTGAGAGTTCTCCAAAACCTTTTAACCACATACCCATACACTAAATATAATAAAAAATATATGTCAAATTCAGATGTATATGAATGTAGCACATGATGAGTTTGGATTCTACATAATAATTTTTAAGGAAAAAATTTCAGGAACAAAATAAATTGAAATTAATTTATATATAAGTTAAGATTATTAAATTTAAATAAATTATATAAAATTACTTTTTATAAATTAAATGATAGATAAACTAACTTTAACTTGTAAAATAGTTAATTTAACTTGTTTTTATTGTTTTCTTCTAATGAACATACAAGGTCACTCGATGCTAAAGCAAGACCAGAAAAATGTGCTTTTTTATATGGACATCATTTCATCTTTTTTACTCACGTACTTTCTTATGCATCATGATCTCAGGTATTATCCTTTGCATATGGCAACATGCACATGTATCACAGCAGGTATGTTCTACCAAGTTGCATATGGCTCTTTGGGTATAGGAGCAGTCCAAGGACAATTTCAGTCCAAACACACGCATGCAGACAAACAACTACCTTGAAGCATTGGATATATTACAAAAGTAATCCTCCTTATTTTACCTGGAGGACCCAACAAGTAACAACATAAAACCTCTGAACAATTATATCAGCTGAAAAGTAAAAAGTTCAATAAAGTTGTGTTCTGAATACCCCATATACATCAACGTGTTCTACTCTATGCTTCATCTCAACCTCAAAGCCTTACTTTACTTCTAATTAAATCCCCTAACACAGAAAGTTAAGACACATGGAAGCACCACAAATAACTCTAGGCAAATCTAATATTTAGTCTGTTTAGTACAAAGTTAAAAGTATTTCTAAAGTTGTTGTAATAATATAAAACACTTTTAACTTGTACCAAAGCATGTTTTGGAAAGGCCAGACATTGCTTATTTCAATGCAAAACTTCAACCTTTTATACTGTCCATAAAAAGAACACCACTGAAGTCCTCCATCATCATAATCATCATCATCAGTAGTAATAAGAAGCAGTGCCTCCTGTTAGAAATCCCTGTAATCTCTAATTAGAAACAGTTTATGAAAATAACAGACAGCAAAACAGGAATCCGATCTCTCTATCCAGAAAGATGGTATCCATTAAACTCAAAGCTTAACTCCTGAAATTAATTTTACCCCAAATTCAAGGAGACAGGAAAGAGAGACAATTAAAAATAACCTTTCATAGAAAAAGTGATGGAACGTGCGTGATAATTAATTTTGTTTCTTAACTAACACCTGCGTGACAGTAACCTCAACCTACCACCCCCACCCGAACACAGAACGGGAAAAACAATAATTGCAAAGGAAGAGGTAACAAATCAAGTTCTTTGCGAGTCCCGCATCGAGAAGGGTGGGCGACTTGGAAATTGTATGGGTATCTATAAATAGGAGCGGACAGGGCACGTGGCCAAACATGATCTCAGGTACATGTGTAGCCGTACATGAGGGGGGCAAAAGTATTTTGATGGTGTTTGGTGTGAATCATTATGTGAGTAATTAAGGTTTGAGGACAAATCAAAAGAGGATACGTACAAGGGGTACGCATAGGTGCCCCACACAGTGTAGCATATTATGCAAGAACCAAAATAATAAACAAAAAGTGGAACTTACCGTTTTGAATGAGAATCAGTGGAAGAGGTCGAAGATGAGGTGAACGAGGTTGGCGCAGAGAAGGAAGAGGAGGAGGAGAAATAGGAAAACGAGGGCAAATCGTAAGAGGAAGAAGAGGAGAAGGAGTGTGATGATTATGGAAATGGGAGAATCTGCCCACACCACCAACATAATTGATTGGTTGCATAATTTGATTTCAGATAATGTAATTCATTTTGTTTAATTGAATTGCAGAGTTTCAGAGCCAATGTCAAACCTACTGTACTAGTGGTTGGAAGTTGGAGCAAATAGCTTGAAGTTGAAGCAAATGAAAAAACTCTCTTCTTTACTTATTTCTCACCCTCCATTCCAAGTTTAAGGATGATAATATTTTGTATTTAATGCACAGCTACATATAAATGTTACATTTTTTTTCTAGGTTTTTGCAAGGTAGGTTTGGCCATAAGTTAATGGAATAGATTTCATTACTATTCAATTTAAAATACAAACTCTAGTGTATCAATTTGGATCAGCATATATACAATGTAATGAAGACGCAAAAGGGCAAAAGATAAGCCTTCAATACACTTAGGCTATCACGACAAGAATTAAGCAAAAAAGTGAGTACAATTCATAAAGACAAAAGTTATTCTTATTTTTCAAGTGTGAAAAAAATACTCAATTGATTATTAATTTATATCTTATATCTTATAGATTATAATTATATAATATAATAATAAAATATTAAAATTATTTCATATAATAAAAATTAATAATATTAATAATAAAAAATTAATAATAATAATTAACATAAAATTATAAATAATAATAATTAGATAAGAATAAATAATAATAATAATAAAAAAAATTACAAATAATAATTATAGTAATAAAAATCATAAAATTAGAAAATAATAATAATAATTAATTAAAAATAATAATAATAATAATAATAATAATCAAAATAAAGATGTGTTTCAAGATTAGATAATTTGTAGTTTCTTTGTTCGGTTAGAAGAAATAATGCTTTAACTACATGTAGATAGTAGATATCATCAATTAATCATCATTCATTTATATTAAATATTTATTATGGGTTAAATTTTTATATCGATTTTTGTTTGTATTTTTAAGTTTTAAGAAATTTATAATATTGGTAAATTTTTATAATTATTGTTATTCAAATTTTATTTAATTTTACCAAAATTTATTTCAACAATTTTATATGTATATGTAATATCAAATAATTTATATTTTTTCTATTGAGTTCACATATCGTAATAGAAATAATATTTTAATCATATTCGAGTTTACTTTTTAGATAATTAATTATATTTTATTTTAAATTAATTTTAACTATAAGGATAAAATTATAATATATAATTTCATATTATGTGAATTTTGCTCATATTATTTATCTAATTAATAACTCTTCACTTTTCACTCCGTGAGAAAATTTTTTTATGACTAAATATGGAATTATAGTGAGAATAGGTTAAAAAACCTCAAATATAAATTGTGATTAAAATTAAAAAAATATTTAACATTTAATTCAAATTTAAATTTTAAGCTAATAAAGTCCAAGATTTCATCGATGTGAAGTGAATCAAATACTCATAAGCAGAGATTATACAGTGGTCCTTCACTCTTTTTTATCATATATAATTTACACTTGTTCTAATGTAAAGATTTTCATGATTGTTGGAATGGTGTTAGAAGGAATAAATTTAATACTCACTTGAATAATCTTAAAAAAAAAAAAAAAAAAAAAAGACTATTACACGTATATAGTTTAAGTATTCAGACGCCAAATTTTGAAAACCTATTTTGTTGTGAGGTGTTCTTGGAAGCTATTAAAAGCTAGTTCTTTTATTGGTAGAATTCATAAATTAAAAGAAAAACAATATTAGAAACGAAGAAAAATACTTCTAATATAATATGACCCTCCTGTATCCATATGTAATTCACACTATGAATCCTCAAATGTTTAATTTGCATACATTTCTATTTGAAAAATATTATCTAGTATTACAATTTTTTTAAAAATAAAATAATTAAATTATAAACAAGTTCAACAAGTAGAATTAAAATTTTACTTCTTTTTTTTAAAATAAGTCGAATCCAAGTTCTCTTAGGATTGTTTAATTAAATGACTCAAACTTTAGCTACCTATTATTACTTTTTTTTACACAAATTAAACCTAAAATTCCAATTATTGACTCGGTTCAACTGGTTAACCTCTACTTATAACCAGCTTAAACTAGACTTAAAATTTTAAGTTTTAATTAGTCTATCAGTAATTTGTTTATAACTCACATGTTAATCCAAATTAGGGTAAAATATATTTTGGCTCTAAAGTATTTTAAAATTCAATGTAGTCCTTGTAAAAATTTAATACAATTTTAGTTTTAATATTTATTAAAATCATTGTGGTTTTAAATCCTCAATCGGAACTTAAACGCGTGAATTTCTATTAAATAACATATAATTTTTAGATATTTAAAAAAACAAATTTCATGATATTTTTTTGGAAAAAAATATTTTATGCTGTAAAATTTTACTCAATTACAACGTGGTCTGAAACCAGGCTAACACAATTCTGTGTAGTTGCTTTCTTGAATATTGACCAAAATTAATATAAACAAACTTGCATTGGGCTTTCAACTGTTGTATTTGTGTCATATCTTATTCTTCTTCCATCCTGTCATTTTTGAACTTGCACCCCATCAGCTAAAGAAAATTATTAAAATTTATGAATTTATAATTTTGGAATATATTTCCAAATTTAAAATTCTAGAACATAATAGACATTGCAGAATAGCTTTCTAGAATTTGCTTTCTTATTTCAAAAAGTTATTCCGAAATGCCTATTCTAGAATTATAACTCCGAAAAGTTAAATTTTGTGGTTTCTTTTCTAGAATATCCTTTTTAGAACCTTAAACTTTAATCATAAAAAACACAATACAATTCTTGAAATTGTTTCTTCTATTAAAAACATCATCTGAATTTCATATTTTGGAAGCCTGTTCTAGAATTCGATTTCAAAAACATTCCCTTCTCCAAATACAATAAAAATAACAAGGGCGTTTCTAGTATTTTTTAAGTTGATGGGATACAGGTTCAAATTGATAGAGTACAATAAGTAATTGCCCACTAGACATGGTACAAATAGTCAATAAAACCAATTTTTTGTCCTAGTAGTATAAAGGTGAAATATCACAAAAAAGAGCTTAATATAAAAAACAAAGGCTTTTCTTCTTTCGCCACCCACACTTTACTTCCTGCACCTTCATATTGTTTAAATTTTGAATTTTGCCTTCTCTTTTTTAAAGTGTCTAGGATTCAGTTTACACATTTGGAATTTTTTTTTCAGGAATATCGTATCTAAAATCAGGTCAATGGTGTTCATATTAAATAATTTTTTTATGTTTTCAGGATATTTGTTTATCATTGTTTCGAATGATTATTTTGAAAAATATTTGACTCTTTCAAAATGCCTAATCTATAATATGTTTGATATCATTCAAAAATAGCCTTACCCATCCGAATTTAGCTCTTTCCTGTTATTTAATATATCTAAAATGGTGATAATATTATTAGAATAACACATTCTATTTTTTTTTTTTTTTCTGTGATACCTTGTCCGGAATGTCTCTTAAAATGTGTTATTCGGAATAGGAAGTACTTTTTACCATTATTGTATAATGTGGCATAGTGAGTTTTATGTACATTGGATACGATACAAGATTGCATGGAAAGACACGGTATGAATGATGCTGCAAAGGAGCCTCTTCAACACTTATATTAAATTAAGACATAGATTATTTTATTTTTAATCTATTTAATAGGCATTTTATTTTATTTCTCACATTTGTGGACCTTAGAAGGTTTTCTCTTCTCCCTTCTTCTACGTAATTGGCATCTTCTACCTAATTCAACCCACACGTACATACTTGCGTCGTCAAAAAGTTGAAAATTCAATTCTTATCTGCCTCTGAAAGTCAAGAATTGGAAAAACACAATACCCGAATTCTTGAAAACCCTAATTCTTCATTTGAAAAACAAGAGAGACATTGGATAAGAAACGTGTAACAGAGGAAAGCCCCACTATAGCCTGCAAATTCAAAATCCAACACTGCGCCACGTGTCGATGACTTGGAATGGACCCACCGAATCAAATCTAGTCCCATGATTGCTAGCCTCAACTCAATTTAACTAAATTAAGATAAATATTTAAATAATAAATTTACTAAAACATTCACTCCACCACCATCCACTTCTAAATTCCTTGACCCCTTCATCTAGAACATTCCAAATCTGCATTACTAATACTATTATTATCATCATCATACACATGATCCATAATGTATGTGTTAACATTTGAAATGAATAACATGATCATACACAGAAAAATGATGGGCTATGAATAATGTTGAAGAAACCGACATTGTCCTTGGTGTCACAATCCAGGGTGACTCATAATTGGGACCTCACTCATGACTCACCTTCCTCTTCATTCTCAGTTCTCAGCAACACCACAACATTATTCGTATCTTCTATTTCACCAAAATGCTGGTGCCAAAATCTTCTTTACAGTAACTAACGTTGTCTTCACTTGTTGTAAACTACTTCCTCATCAAAACCAGACACGTTGTACATATCCACGTGTCACCCTTTTAGGAACAACCTTGCCTCGAATTACTTACGATGAATGTATGATGTGTCTTCATCACCTAATCCACCATCCTTTCTTTTTAAATGTTAGGAATTCAAATCAATGAGACAAAGAGTGAGCCAATTCACTTAAAAAGGCTATTCATGAATCCTGATGCAATATTACAAAACAATCATTCAAAAAATTCACAAAAATGGTCATGAATGTAAAAGAAATTTGCATGTGGATATGTATACAAGATTTTATACTGTAAACATATTAACCTTTGTAATGATACTATAGTTTTCATGCATTATGATATAAATCCGGCAAAGGAAAGGTTATTATTATTATTCTTTTGGGGTAAGATAAAGTAATTTACTTTTAGATGGATGCGGATAAAAATAAACTATTAACTAACAGACACGACGAGGCATTAAAATACAATATCGTTGAAAGATAATATGCGATAATATTCGTATACTTACGTATGCATAGCATAAGAAGTACTTGTATCTACGTTTTCTTTTCTTCTTCCTTAAAGAAGATATGTATTATGGCCATTCATAATTACATTATTTTCTGAAATTTAATCTGTTATAGTCTGTTCGGAAACACATCTAGAAGCTATTAGATGAAATTCTTCTGGACTGAAACTGTTATATTTTCTCGAAATATTTCATTGTTTTCCATCTTTATACATAATATATATATATATATATATATATATATATATATATATAAATACATACATACCATTTATATTGTGTTTTCAAATATGTCATCATCGACCGACAAAGCTGATTACAAGATTTTAAAAAGTTGACATTATGCGATGAAATATTTATTGGGGACTTCGATTATTTTTGTGTGTGAATTTTAAAATATAACTTCCTAAAACTATAACTTAAAATAAAATAATCTCTTTGTCTTATCTTTGATGATCAACTATTTGGTTTATATAGCGTCATGATAGTTTAAGAAGACAACAAATAACCTCTGCTTCAACACTCGTATCGTTAAACTTGAATATCACTGGAAGATTTATACATGCATTATGGATTTTCTTTAAGGTTCATTTCTCACAAAAAAGATATAACTAAAGTTAATTAAGAGGAAATAAATATGGTGAGACTTAATAAATGGAATCTATGAAATACAGTTTAAAATTAATTATGAATTAAAAATAAGTATAAATTAACTGAAATTAGGTAGATGAGAGATGGATACCAAAAATGGCAGTTGTGAAGTTCTGATGTTACAGAAAGGAAATAATGTTGCCTCGTGGCTAAAATCCCCTGCACATGAGTTCTTCACCGTAATCTTTTATGTGCAATTATATTCACTTAATGGATTAGGTCATGGTGAACAGTATCCAGCAGAGACTCCTACGTGGCTTAATTGTGGTCACAAACATAATTAATGAACTCGTAGTCATAATCTCTCAGATAATTTTTACACTAAAAAAGAAACCAACCGTTTCATTGGTTGTTGCGATGTACGGTTGGGAGAAAGGTCACGGTGGCATGGTGGTGGTGACAAGGTGCAACTTCGTGGAACCTTCATACTAACCACCACTTGTCCAACGAGAACATCCACGCTGTGATCGGAGAAATGGACAAAAACCTACGTTGTCCCTCAAAAATGTCTAGGTTAGAAATAATGGTTAATATATAGTCACTCTCATTCTTTCTAACGTCGTACGCGGATCGTTTGTGGTGGTTACTTTACAAGGTAAAGTAACAAAATGTCAAGTGCGTGTTTTCGCTTGTGGATGCTGTTCTCTACTTCTTCTGATTAACAACTAAACCAGTACGCAATGCATCAGTTTTCTGAATAACAAAAATTAGAAACTGATTAACTTTTTTAAAAACAAAACTCTACCTTTTTTAAATAAAAAATAAAAATCAAATCATAAATGTAGATTAAGGTATTTTAGGTTAAAAATGGATGGGATGAGCCTATTCACTCATAAATCAATTTATCGAAGAAAAATTATGGTTTTCAAATTTTAAGAAAAGTCTAAATTAAATAATGTTTATGTTTTACTAAGAGATGAGAGTAATGTTTTGACTATATAAGATCATGAAAAATTGAAAGAGTAATTATATGAAACAATAAGAAAAAAAAGTTATTATTTTGATAAATTCAATAATAAGTTATATTGATCAAAATAGGCGTTAGATAGATCATGGGGAGTTACACGGAAAGAATTTGCTTGATGGACAGTGTCTTCAAATAAATCACAAGTCTACCAACAAAGTACATAAATTATGGGGTTCCTTGTTGTAAAGAGAATAACAATAATTAATCTTACCTCCATAAATAGGGATTGAATGTACTATTTGTCGTGTTAAGAAACTATCTACGTACTGAGAAAAACTAATGAACTGTTGATGTTTATGTCGTCGTTCACCTATTTGAATACAGTGTAAAAGTTATTCAAGTTTTTAACATTTATATTTCAATTGTTCCTTATATTATCTGAAGTCCTTCCTTTTTTGTTTATTGCATTATTTACTTTCTTAACTTTTTTTCTCCTTATTTTCTTAATCTAATTACTTAGCGTTTAAAGTTAAAATTAGAGGTTTTTTACCATTGCAATTAAGCCTTGCTTTTATATCTAAAACATGTCATTTTCAATAATTAAAGCAATTTCAGTTTATACAATCTATTAATTTAATCAATATTTAAATTAAGAAAAAAATATTAAAGCTTTATTTACTTATGAAAAATAAATTCTAGTTAAGATAAACATAAAAATGTTTTATTCTGAAAATAACTATTGTGTTGAAGTTTATTGATTTAAATAACATTATTTTATTGTTTATAGTAACTTGTTTATATTCAAGTTGAAAATATAGAGATATAGAATAAACTCAAATAATTTACCATTGATGTTTGTTTTATATTTCAATAAATTTAAGTATTTATATTTTACTTAATATATATATATATATATATATATATATATATATATATATATATATATATATATATATATATATATATATATATATATATATATATATATATATATATATTTTATATTATATATATATATATATATATATATATATATATATATATAAGTGTATTTCTTAAAAGTTTGATGCTTTAATGTATTATACTTGTAATATATTTATATTTATTAAAACATGATAAGGAATTTTTTTGACGATTTAGTTATAAGATATTTAAATCATTTATGATTGTAAGATCATTAAAACTATAAATATCATAAAAAACAGAAAAATCATAATATGCATTTTTTTTATAATTTTTATTATAAAATTGTACCCAGTAAATCAAGAAGTCTTCGTAAAACATTTTGGTCATCTAAAAACGATTCTACTATGATTAATAGGCAAGCATGATTATATGAATAATTTGATTAATCAAGAAGAGGTGATCTGTGATTAGGAACAATAGACCATATGAACCAAAGTCATTCGCACAAAAAAAAATGGTAAAATAGTTATTTAAAACACGTTTTCCAAAAGATAATAAAAACTTTTGATTATACTGGTAGATAAATGTAGAGCGGAAAAGAATTGACATTGCATGTTTAGTATAAAGAAAAAAAATATAAAAATGGTAGGCTATATTTCTATCTATTTTTATTTATATATCTATCTCTAGACAATTTTCTATTAAATTGATCAAATTACATGATTTTTAAAGTATTTTATACTTATTTTTTTCTACATTATCAACCAATTAAATATTCGGTTTAATTTCTTATATGTTTTTCCTTGAATTAATTATTTCCTATTTTCATATATTTGTATCTCTTCTTGTAACGAGAAAAAGGGTAGTGCAGTCAAATTGTGATTTTGCTCGTCTATTTTGTAATTTTAATCTTTCAACATTTAATAATTTTAGAAACACATTGAACAATATCTGTGTACATCCCTGTAAAATAAATTTTGTTCAAAGTAATATTTTAATATTTAAAAATATTTAATTTGTATAAATCTATATGTATTGTGACAAAAATGATATTCCTCAATAAAATATATTTCTCAATAAAATATACACGGTGGTTGACAAATTAACCATCTAGAAAGTTAATTAGATTTAATGAAAAAGTAGTTCGACAGAATTAACAACAGCAAGTTAGGTAACAATCCAACAAATAAAGATTCCCTCCAACACCTACAATAACGTGTTTCCACTTATACACAAAACATATGGAGCCAAACCATAGACTCATCAAGCACTAAATCTAAATACTAGAAATACCAAGTTTGACAAGATCTGAAATTCATTATCGATAACTTCAAAAGTTGCTGGAATTGATTTGTACATTAGTTTGCATAATAAATAAAACACAAAAAAGCAGAACAAACAAGAACTACAAAACCTACCTAGAACTCGATTTCTTTAACAAAATTATCAGGACCGGATTCCCCAACCAGCCGGCCGTACGGAATCACTACATCACTAATCACTATTCATTACCATGATGTAATCAAAGTTAATATACAAAACATAGCATAACCCTCATTTTGAACAGTATAAAATTGTTATTATTTACAGCCTGCACGTAATTTTATAGTCTATACATCATTAAATATTGAGAAACAATGGTTCACATCACGAAACAGGCATTGGGATTCTCATCACTGAACATCTGCGGCGGAGGATGGTAAGGGTTCAAGTAGAACGGGGGTGGTGGCTGTGGCTGTGGCTGAACCATGTACCCATGGTTCCCATACCCATTCTGGTATTGGTCATGGTAATTCCCGTAATTACTGTCATACCCTGAATGAACCTCTGCCGTGTAACCACCACTACCACTACTACTTTGACCTGGTCCATAACCGTCGTACCAGTACATAGGAGGAGGTGGGTAAGCGTAGCCGTAGTGCTCCATTTTGTTCACCTCAACCTTCGTTACACCCTCTTCTTTTTCTGCACCCCCTTTCTTACCACCACCTCCACCTTCTTTCTTCCCCTTCTCCTTCTCTTCCTTATTATCCTCTTTCTTGGCTGGGACCACCTCAACGTTCCTCTTCAGCTTTTCGTTCAGATACGCCACCAATTCGTTCACCTCCATCGTGCCATTTACGCTCACCAAGTCCTTCCCACCGTCTATGTCCACCGATTCAACCCCTGTACAAAACACCTCCCCTTAATAATTTACTGTTCGTAATGCCGTTTATTTAAAATGTAAATATATTACTACTTAACGTTTAAATTTAATATTGTGGGCTCCAGTATCATCATCCTAGTATACTACAGCTATTTTAATTTTAAATAATTTCGGTAAGAATTATAAATGTCGGTCAAAATACTCGCACGCCTAACCTTTGATCTTGAGGATAATCTTCCGAATTTTCTGAATGCAACCGTCACAGTGCAATCGGATCTTCAACACCACCGTGCTCTGGACCAATATCAAAACAATTAATATCACCACAGTTGAACAAGTCACGCCAATTCTCAAATTAAAACGGTAAAAAGTAAAATAATTAATCAATTCCAATGAAATGAACTTGCTTTTTGTTTCGTCAACGCTTCGCTAACCGTATTGCTGAAGGCTAGAAAAAAATTAAAACAACGCACCTGTTTCGGGGGTTTTTCTTCGGTTTTCTTATCTGCCGGTTTCTTCTCTTCTGTTTTCTTCTCTTCCCCCTTTTTCTCCGGTGTTTTACCGGCACCGCCGGAATCTTTCTTCGGTTGAGGAGAAATAATCTCCACCTTCTTCCTAGTCTTGTCCGCCAGTTTATCTCGCACTACGGCAGGGTCTACCTTCCCAATAACCGTCAACTTGTTACCTAATAGATCGGCCTTAACGTCTTCCACACCTGAATCATGAACAGACTATGAATGTTGTTGTTGTTGTAATCTCATTTTCAGTTAAGTAATGGATAAACGGTACGGGGAAAACGCTTGATCGAGATCTGAATAGTGAGAGTAATACCGTCGAAATTGCGAACGGCGCGTTTGATCTTCTTGATGCATCCCTCGCAATGCATTTCGAGTCTGAAAACGACAGGGGCGAGCACGTCGTTTTGCTTTCCTCCCGAGTCAGGCATATTATCGGCGTCATTCTTCGCCTTCTCTTTTTTCTGCCACGCACAAAAAACAATCAGCGATAACTGAAGTGTACAGTGAATGCGATTGGAGAAATTATCAGAAAATAGAACTAACCTCTCCCATGTTTGTGTTTCAAGTTTTGTAGAGATGTTCCTTTGAGAAGAAAATAGAAGGAATGCTATTATTCTTATAAAGAAAAGAAGAGTCAAGGGAGTGAGAATGAGTCACAGTTATGTATGGGGTATGGTGTATGTATGTATGCGAACCATGATATTGACATGAGATGGTATGATATATCTATTTCTTGTTTCTATGTGTATTTATTTATTGATGTTTTGGAGAACATGTAAATGTTCCACGTGGAGAGAAAACCTTATTTTTATTTCCGATGTTGGCGCGTGTAGTTTTGGAGAGAATTGAAAATCTGACCAGACGCTGACCTGACGGCAAAGTGACTGATTTACCCCTGGCAGGAAAAAAAGCGTGTATCCTTTTGAGAAGCCGTAGAAACCAACGAAAGGAAAAATAACCGTTGGGTTTTGCACAGAACACAGATTTTGAAAACGGAGGATTAGTGCACCCAATTAATGAAGGTCACTGGCGTGGCCTTTCCCCGAGGAAAGGATCACACTTTTCGAAAGGCAAAACTTTGTTTCATTTTTATGTACATGGTGAAAAAGGATAATATATTAATTAATAAGTAGAAAATAAAATACTCAACGTAAATATACTTTTCTAAGATAAGTTTCACTTTTTTTTCCCATAATTTTTTTCCTCACCTTTCATCTTCTCCTCTTCCGTTCAAACAATATTCACTCACTAAAGCTGCATTTGCTTCTGGTAATTTATTCACAAATTCTTATTGGATTCACAGATGGTTGTAGATTTGAAGGAGCGATTTTATGAGAAAAGTGAGTAGTGTTGGTTGCGGTGTTATGAAGAAAGGTAAGGAAACTACAATAATTTGGTGGTGATTGAATTAGTGACTACAAAACTGGTAGACCTATATGTAAGCATAATTGATTATTTGTAAATTTTGAGGTATAACTAATTCATTGATTATGTGTAAATTTTTCGATGGATAATTTATTATCCCATACATTATGTGTTTGTGTTCTGAATTAAGCTAATTAGTTACAAAAATATTTTTAAATATAAATATTTAAAATTAAATCTCACAGAAATGTGAGAGGTATGGATTTGATACTTTGCATCTCCAGTTTTTATTTTTTTCATTCATATTATCATAATAAAAATTTAAAAAATAAAAATATTAATAACAAATTTATAAAATAATGACAAAAATAAGATAATTATAAAAGTAATGATAATAAAATTAAAAGCTATAATGATAATTAAATAAATTTATAAAATAATAATAATAATTTAATTTTTATTTAAAATAATTAATATACTTATAATTTTATCAATTAAAAATAATAATTTATCAAACACACCTAACATATTAATCGTATTTTATTTTAAATTATTTTTTTAATACTAACAAATCTTTTCCTCTTACAAATTTGTGAATTAAAAAAAATTAGAATCTTAAACACATCTATCAAGTTACTCATAATTTTTTTAATATTTTTTCTTTAATCTAAACAATCATATTTTTCATTATTTCATCTTAAATATATTTCTTTTCACTCTTTTAAATTTATCTTTAAAAACAAATAAAACTTCATTGTCTCTATAATTATCGAAGTGCTTTTCACCTGATATTTATAAATTATAACTTTAGTCTAATAAATAATAAATGATATAACAATATTTATTTATAACTACTATTCTATTAAGAATTATTAAACGTATTTAATATTTTCCTAATATAAAATACAAACAATCATTTTTACGAACGAGACAATTATAAGAATATTTAGTCAAATTCCTTATTTATTATATTGGTGAATACATTTTTAAATATTTTTTTATGCTTCTAAGATATTGAATGATTGTTCTAAACAACATACTGAGCAACTTTTTATTAAATTATTTTTTTATAAAATAGTAAAGGAGTTCAATCCCTTAAAAAGGGTAATAAGTTTAATGATCATTCACTCTTGCTGGAAAATAAATAAATAAGCCGTCCACCATCAAGAAATAATCTTTTTATAATATTTGAAATAACTGTTGTAGAACTAAAATACTGGTTTCGCATAATAGTTTGTGACTAAATGAATATATTTTAGTAAAATAAATAGCTTATACCTATCATTATTGGTCGTAAAATAAGCTTAACAATTTTCTTCAGTGTATTTCCTTGAATAAAAGTACAAGTAAACAGAATTGATTTCACACTAGTAAATTAATATGATTTTTGTATTAATTTCAATTAAAAAATACTCCATCGTTTCTGATGATAGGTTATCTTTCAAAACAAAACATTTGTTCTTTTCATGAGATTTTTTTTTTCATAATTGTCTAGTGCATAGGTTTTTATTTATTCTAAGATATCATTAATAGAGTTTACAGTCAGAATAATAAATGTTAAAGACTGTTGTGATGAAGTCTTTCTCAATCTTAATAGGGTGGGATTGGAGAAGACTTCTTTTCAATATTAGTATTCATTATTTTTTCCTCATAACGTATTAAGGTGGTGAAAAACAATTGAGTGAAAAGAAAAGATGATTATTAGTATACAAAAGAAATTATTAAGTTTGATTTTGGAAGAACAGAAAATTTCTCCAATGTTAATAATTAAATTTCTTCAAAAAGTAATCTTTTTAGCTTTTTATCATTGTTCTTAATAAAACTAGTTTTTTTTTTTCAGTTTTTAGGCGTGTTTTTTCAATAATCCTATGGAAACACGAGACTAATTAAATAAAAAAGAAAAAGAAGAAACGTTATAGAAATTGAGAAGTTTGGAGAAATATTTTACTAAATTTATACTAATTGAATATACCTCTCCTTGTTCTTTAAATAGAAAGGTGGTGAGATTTTTAATTAGAAAATCATATCCTCCATCTATTATTGAAAGTGATTGATTCCCTGAAAGTGATTGATTCCAGGAAAATTAATACAAACTAAATACAAACTTTCACCCAAAATAAAACATCTTTTGATTTAACATAATTATTTCAATGTTGTTAATTTCATTTCAATTTATGAATTCAGGTAAAGTCCAAAAAGAAATATACCGCTTTCACCTTCACCTTGAGATCAATCTTGTTAAAACACAGTGTAAAAGTAGAAAAGGACTCATCCATCCTTTTTAAAAAATATTGCTTTGTTTGGTATTTAAGAAAAAAATTAACTCAATAGCCATTAAAACCAAAGAAACATAAAATGACTGTTATTAATGAAATAAATTAGGAAGAAATATATACCTTACATGGATAATAAAAATTCATTATGGACAAGTTATCCTTATGATATTAGTAACTCTTTTTTTAAATAGTGAAAGATGGGATAACTTTCCATCTACATTGAACATAAACTGATAGCATCAGTTAAACAAATTATATTTTCCAAAACATAAGTAATATGTATAATTAACATTACTTTCTTTCTTATCTTGAAAAAAAAATTAAGATGAATATTATATATATATATATATATATATATATATATATATATATATATGATTGAATATAAGATAAAATCAGTTAAATATTTTATATTTAGGTCCATTGTCTACACTATTTTCTATTTTGGACAGTGTATTAAATTTAAATAAATTTAATTAAATTTTTAATTCATCCAAAATTTAATAAATTTTGATAAAATAATAAATTTTTAATAAAATGTCAGTTAAATTTTATTGAGTATTTATAAATTTTGTATTTTTTTAATTGAGTTTATATTCTTTTATAAATTGAGTGATCTACCGATTATTTAATTTTATTGTCTTACTTAATTGTCTTTATGCATTATTTTGTATTAATATTAAATAATTAGTTTAGTGATTAATGTAAAAGATGGTTTTTATTATTAGATAGAAATAAGAAAAAACAAGAAAGAAAATAAAGGGAAAACATAACGTATAATGTAAAAGAAATTGAGGTTGTAAGTTTTTATCCTTCCTGGACGACTCAAACTTCACTCCCTCTTGCCATGTGAGCCTTTCCTTTTTATTTTAGTTTATTCTTATTCAGCACGTTTTTATGTTTACTTCATTTTGGATATCCTACAAATAAGTTTTATTATTGATGTCCTTCGTTACCTTCACGTTTAATTCCGACTCCATATTTATTTTGTTATTCTAACTTTACATTCATTCCACATTATACTAGCACAATATACAAAATAATATATAAAAACAACTAAGTAAATTGACGACATTTACATTACTCAATTAACTGATAAAAAATACAAATTAATTAAAAAATATAAAAACTTTAAATATTCAATAAATAAATTTTTTAATAAAAAATTTAATTAAAAATATTCAAATTTGTTGGACATTAAAAGGTTAATTAAGTCTTTTAAATTTTATGACCGTGTTTTCTTAAAAGAAATTATCGTTCTCACTTTTTAAAAAATAAATGCTTATTATATACGAGTGCAGATTTTCGTCACCACTGAGCATAATAAGCAACAACTCATCGTAAAGTGTCTGCAACTCTGGTAAATGAATAAGACATTTGGATAACAGATGAAAAATGATTGCATGGAGAATATATGGAAGAGATGATTTGTCGTTATCATTCATCTGCAAAATTTTTGACTGTTATCTTTCTCTTTCAGATGAGTAATATATTAATTTAGCTTACTTTTAGAGGTAATTGTAGAATTTTCAAAACAAAACTTTTGAAGATAATTATTTTCAATTTAATTTATTGCCAGAATCTTCATTCATATTGATAAATTTAGCAATAGGAGTGTGAAATAACCAATGTCACCGTGTTTCATGACAAAAACACATGCTCCTTCTACCAACCTGTTTTCATTTCGTTATCATGAATTTCGTATATAATTATTTATACAAAATTGTATGTGGTGTGCAACTCATAACACATAATTAATCGAATCTAAAAATTCAAATTCAATATTTTTTATTTTCATTTCAAGGGACAAAAATCTATTTTCAATTTTTCTAATCTTATCTTCCCTTATCGTGACTAATACTATAAATCGCACTCCAAACACAAAACGCCGAGTGTCATCTCATGATACGACCTACTAATATCATGTCATGTCCATATTCTACTATGATCATCGCAAAATGCTTCAATTATATACACTTGAGATGGACATGAAAAGAAAGTATGTGCTTGTTTTTCTAGTGCAACCTTCCACAGAAACTTCCACTCATTAGCCTCGTAAAGGTAGTGTTCACATGCAAGAACCACAATTTGAACTTGGATTTCACTTTGTCATTACAAAAATAATTCACACTATTAAAAGTAAGATTACAACGACTATTCTCATCTAAGAAAATTTTTTGAATTCACCAAAAAAGAAAGGTGTCTTCTTCCTCTCCAACGCATATAAATACTTTCACACTCATTCAAGTTATTTTAGAATAAACTAGATAAGTAACGATACAAAATCGTGTACTTATTATACCTATAGTCTAAAATGTGTTATATATTTTTCAAATGATAACCGTGTATCTCTTATATTTATCTTAAATTTTTTAAATTAATTGGTTTGAATTTAACAATCGTATTTTTCACTCAAATTTGTTTACCCAATTTTTTCATAAAAATGATGAATTTTATCTTATCAATATCAACACATAAAAGAATAAAAAAAAACATAAATTTGATAGAAAAATCTTGTAACTAAAAGTTACATTATTTTTTCGTTCATTGTCCATAGATAGTTTGAAATGAGAGTTTTTTTGTATACCTCCATATATCTTTTATTTTTTTAGATGACTCATTTTGTAAAGATTTTTTTTATCCAGTTGTAAAGATTTGTAACTGTTGACAACGGCGGCGGTAGACGGTCGTGGCGGAGGCACAGTCATGTATGGAGGTGGAGGCATATATGGAGGTATAGGATTTGGAAAGGATAAATGTGTCATGTAATATTTAATCAGGGGCACTTTGGGAAAAGAAAAAGATACTGAGATGCAAGAAGAACATACGGAGGTACAGGAAGAAGCTCTCGTTTGAAATTTGGGCTAATTGCTTGAGGCCCAACATGAAAGGCCCGCTAATATTACATCCTACCTGTTCTGTCAATCTATCTTGCATTTCCATCCAGCAAGCTAAGCTCCACACGAAAAACGAAACAAAAGAAAAGCTAAGCTTCAGTGCCATGACTGCAACGTCATTCTCGTGTTCGTTCACTCAGCTTCCACGCTTCAATTCCTACGTTAAGCCTATTCTCCGTTCACTCAGCTTCCAACTCTCTTCTTCACCTATCCCGTTCAATGCCCATTTCTCCAGCATTAGACTCCGCTCTTCACTTTCGCGACCGGCGGAAACCGATTCTACCACCGGCGGCAGGTCTGGCGCGTTAACTCCTGGTCCCTCCGTCGGCGGCGATGTTCAGAAAATCGACGTGAATCCTCCCAAGGGGACGCGCGACTTCCCGCCCGAAGACATGCGGTTGCGCAACTGGCTCTTCAACCATTTCAAAGAGGTGTGTGTGGTTTTGGACTCGAGTTACTCACTCATTGCCGTTTCGTTCCTGTGCCTCTTTCAGCTCGATTGTTGTTTTTTCTTTTGACAATTTGGTCTTTCACTGTGAGGATCAGGTTTCCCGGTTGTATGGATTCGAAGAGGTTGATTATCCGGTGCTTGAGTCGGAGGCACTGTTCACTAGGAAAGCAGGAGAAGAGATTAAGGATCAGGTATCCCTTTCGCTTTATCGTTTTTGTTTATAGTCACTATGACATGTTGAGTGTGTATCAATGACGCCCGAATGCCTAGTCCAACAACAAGACATGGATACGGATACAAGACAATTATTTGGAAATTTAAGGTTCCAACGGTAGCAAATTATATATAATATTTATGTAGATGCAAAATATTGATAAAGAAAGTGACACTGATTCTTTTTAATTAATTCACAACTGCGATTATCACAATTTACAGGAAGACATTTGTGATCATAACAAAAAAAGAAATATAGTTTCTGTATCTGTATCAACAAAAACAACTTTGATGGAACTCGAAAAAGTATTGCTTCTACACAATAACATACAATTCACAAGCGTCATTGTTAAATTCCTGTCTAATCCTAATTATCATTCTCCTCTCCTCAGTTACCATCATATAGCTTTTAAGTATGGGTCATCAAGTGAGAACTGTGCCAATTCAAGAAGCTTAACACCATCAAGAGAGACCTCTAGTGTAATAGATCTCCACCAATGATGTCCCACCACTCTACCTTGTCTCTTCTCTTTATTCAATAACACCTTTAATCCTTTCAAGGAAAAAATTGATGGTAATGTACATAAACCAAATGTTCTATCCATTTTTGTTTCTCTTGAAAGAATGAATGAATATGTACTTCAATTCCTCTTGCATCACGAGGAAGAATATAGCTGCTCAAGAACCTTTAAGTCAAGTTTTTTAGATATTATTCAAAAGTATGAGTTATACCCTAGAAAAGATTGAATACTTTTCAAATTATTAAGAAGTAAGCTTAAGTTTAACTCAATCTCACAAAATTTACTTGTAAGGTGGGGATTTCTCCCACTTATATACTGTAAATTGGTCTTATCTCTAGTCGATGTGAGACTTTCCAACACATTCCCTCATACCGAGACATGCATATCTCATGTGTGGGACTAGATATTTATGGATAGTTCGACAAGATCCGATAGCGAATGACATGACAAGCTCGACAAACCTTACTAGAATAAATTATGATATCATATTAAAAAGTGGGTTTAAGCTTAACTCAACCTCATAAAACCGACTTATAAAATAAGAATTGCTCATACTTATATATTGTAAATTGTTCGTATCTCTAGTTGATGTTGGATCTTCAACACAAATACATAACTATAAGCATTGTAAAATTATGTTTGAAAGTATTTCAAGAAAACAATTTAAATAAAAACTGTTGGATACTTTTCCAATACTTATTTTGAAATATCTAAGGAGTATCAATATCCAACACGAGGAAGACATGGATACTTTTCCACTTTTGAAGTATCCTGGCTTCATAGGTGAGTATATGTACACATACATATATTGATAAAATAATAAATAATAGTACATTTATAAGTTATTATAGCCTGCTGAATCTATTGTATGGATTTGTGTTTAAAAGAATTGTTCATACATAGATATCTTACTATTAACATCTCAACAAATAAAAAAGGCTCTGAAACTACTGATTCCCTAGTTTTTAGTTTGACATTGACAAAATTCCATTAGTGTTTTTGTAAAGGTGATGTCAGTGGACTCGGGGTTATACTTGTGCTCTATTTGTTTATTCAGTAAGTATTGATAGTTTGAACTCTAGTTATGTAATTCGTGCCTTCTTGCAACTGGTGTGAATTACTTTATCTTGAAGTTTTCTGCACTTCATAGTTGCATTAAACTGGGGTCAATGATAAACTCTGTGTTTTTCTCTGTTTAGCTCAGGTGATGATATTGATGAGTTACTTGGTTTAGTATTTTCTATGATGGATAATGTCTAAGGTGGTAATATGTCATTCTATTTTTATTGTCACGAGTCTCTTATAGACATGCTTCCTCCTTCCTTATCTTTTTGTTTTATTTGAAGTCCTGTAGATAAGCATTAAAAATGCAAATACTTATTATCAGCATTGAGCTAACTGATTATTTTACTGTTTCATAAATCATATTGAGAAGAAATTCATTTATGTTTGATTAAGTGCATGTTGTTTTGTGCCTGACCAAGTTAAAAGAAGATTCATGATCTACATACAAGCGGAAGCTACTTTGAGTAACTTTCATTTTTTCACATCCGAAATATGGGTCTTAGATTCTTAGTTATAATATTTTAAAAATGATCTTGGTGTTTCCCTGTTTCGGCAGTTTAGGCTTCTTCTCTATTATTCTGAACACTACACAGAGACAATTAATACAGTGAAAATTATACAATGTGCTTGGTGGAGCGAGTCTTGTTGGCCTCATTCTAATTGTTGACTTCATTAGGAATTTCTAGAATAGAGCTATGGTGTGGCTTTAAGGTATTTAAAGGTTCTGCTTTTAATTTTCCTAATAGCACAACTGTAATTAGGTATTGTAGAGCTAGACATGCATGCATGATTGAGTCACACAAACAACATGGCTGTGGTGTGCTTAAAATATTAGCATTTTAATAAAAAATAAAATTTATTAAGAGAGCAGATAATGCAAATCCATTAAGGAATTTTTACAAAATATTAAAATACATACATTTGAATTTGCAGCTTTATTGTTTTGAAGATCGGGGAAATCGGCGTGTTGCATTGAGGCCTGAACTTACTCCTTCTTTGGCAAGGCTGGTGATACAGAAAGGGTAAGGTTAATTCTTATGCATATTTTAGGTTTTCCTATTTTTGCAGTTTCTATGTTAATCTATGCCAGAAAGTTAAGCTTTAATATACATAACTTGAATATCTTGAATGTGAATGCCAACTTCTCTTTTTCATGTTTGTTCTTTAATTTCAGGAAATCGGTGTCATTACCAATTAAGTGGTTCGCTGTTGGACAATGTTGGCGGTATGAGAGAATGACAAGGGGCCGTCGTCGTGAGCATTACCAGTGGAACATGGATATTATTGGTGTTCCTGGGGTTATGGTATGTGCTGCCTGATATGTGCACTTTTTGAAGTTGTGGATTGTCCTCTTTGTGGTCAAATGTTTCATGATTGATCCAGAAAGCTAGGCACTGAGGTGTCGTCAGTTAGTATTTGTGCCATTAAAATTATGTTTGTGTAGCAGTTAGGCTGTTATGGTAAGATATCCTTTGTATAGTGATTGCTTACTTTCTTTTATTCATTCTCCCTTCTCTTATAACAATACAGAAACCTGTGCCTTCCATTTGTAGTTGAGTCTGAAAGTAATAAAATCTCTAAACTTTCTTTGTTATTAAGTCATGAGATGTGTTGTTTTTTGTTTTATATTTTGTTCTTGACATGCTTTTGGATTAGTTTTTATGGTTGGTTTGCATTATGTACCTTATTTTAAAATTTTGAATGATGGTACTTTTATTTTCGTTGAATGCATTAGACTATAATCTATTATATGTATTTTTTTACCATGCTTCTTTTGATGTTGTAGGCTGAAGCAGAGCTTATATCTTCTGTTGTCACTTTGTTTAAGCGAATAGGAATTACAGAATCAGATGTTGGATTTAAGGTTTCCAGTCGAAAGGTGGAGATTTCATTTTCATTGTATGTGTGGGATAGCCTATTTGACACATGGTGAATATTTAAATTGCTTTTACTAGAAATTAGGGAGGCAATTATCACAATTTTAGTGATTTGATTTGAGTGATTCTGCTGTACTTTAATATGTGATTATAAATAATACTCATGTAAAGACACAACATATCTCCCTCGTTGTATTGCACATCTCCCTTCTTTGGGGTTTATATTTATTTCTATTACTTGAACATGCAACTTGTGAATTTAAAGATTTAACTGGTCAAGATGTATGATAGATTGAATTTATCAAATTCTTTTAGCTATATGCTCCACATTTGTGGTTGAAAAGTCATTGAAATGTTGGTTTAAGGGATGTTGCTATGGGCAAGAACATAGGGTTGGGGCCATTTCTAACATAGTGTGTTGTTAAATCTTGGTTAAAATTGACTTTGCTTGGTTTAGTAGTACCAAGGAGTATGTTAGATATATATTATATATTTTTGCACAATATTACAACTAAGTCCTTGCCGTGTTTGTTACGCGTCTTTTTGGTCACATGCCTGTTTTTTTATGACTGTTTTATCTTCATTTATTGTGACAATTAATTAATAATATTTTGTCAAGTGCATCGTCCCTGGCTAATGCATGTAGTTTGTAGGTAAACGGAGTCTGCATACAGCTTTAGTTCTAACATGTAACTTAATCATGGTTCTTTGTATTGCTTTGGTTTCTGATAGTCTTTTACTCTGTTGGATATCTCCTTACTGTACAGGTTCTACAGGAAGTATTAAATTGTTATTCAGTGCCAGAATATTTATTTGGCAAGGTCTGCGTCATTATTGATAAAGTGAGTGATACACAATGTTGCTCTTTTATTTTTCTAATCGCTGATGCTTCTGTAGCATTCTTGATCCTTATTTTTCTAATTACAAATAACTACATGAATATGCAGCTGACCCTAATTAACATAATTTAAGATTACGATATGCCCAATTTACAATATTATTTTAATTAAAATTTCTTGGCTTGTCACATATATAATTAATTTGAGGACCTACCAATGAGTGGGTGAAAATATCCGTCAATTAATTATTTGAGTTGAAAAAAACTAGTCATGTCTTTGGTTATGATCTTGCATTTTACTTCGTCATGTGCTCTTTACCCCAATGACACTCAAGGATGGTGTGGTCTTAGGATTTGATGAATCTTCTTTCTCCCCAACAATTTGATGACCTTATGTCTATGTATTTGGGATGAGTTCATGTTTTCCCTCATGATTATAGTGAACTACTCCCTCTCGTTGCTTCAACTCCAACCAAGGCTAAGAAGGAGCTAGAGAATCTCAACACCTTTGTTAAAGTGGCTGGTTATGGCTTGTTGTCGAAGTATGGTGCTACATGAGATAAGATCCTTCGTTCCCTTATGACTCCAGCGATGGCATCTACCACTTTCATACTTCTTCTAATTCCACTGAAGCACACAATCAATCCTTTCTCTACTATAAGGGCTTCATACATTGGCACTTGCTTCCGAGAGTAGCACTTCTAAGTGCTCATGCATAGGGTCCTTGAGTTCCAAAAGTTGCCACAAGTGTGATCGCTATCATTCTATTGGACATACTATTGATTGAGGATGGAAGGTACATGCTTAATCACCTTGCTTGGTCAATGTGTCTCAAGTTGATCCTATTGTGACTTTTACTTCAAGGATTGATCAACCCCTTATGACTATGACTACATATTAGAACTTTGTATGCTGGTACGTGAGTTGCTAGACCTTTTGTGCTATTGCTGTGGTGGCTCACTAAGGTAAATCCGCTGCTTGCATCTCCTAACTCCTTCCCTGGGACCATCGATGCTTGATTTTTGTGTATACCTAGTAGTTGATCTTTTTGGAAAATGGATTTAGGCCTAACTTAAGGCCTAACTTAATCCTATAAAACCAACATGTAAGGTGAGATTTGTATCCACTTATATATATATATATTATAATTTGTCATAATCTTTAGTCATTGTAGGATCTCCAACATAGTTTCTCATGTCAAGGACAGGAGATCTCAAGTGTGAGATTAGATAATTTATGGGTGGTTCAATAGCCACTCAATGGCTAGTGACATGATAAGTTCAACAAACTTAACTAAGATCGACTCTGATAATATCTTACAAAGTGGATATATATTTGACTGAACTCTACAAAACCAGTTTGCAAAGTGGGGGGTGCACCCTTTAATATACTATAATTTGGTCATATCTTTAGTCGATGTGGGATTTTTAATAAATATTTATTTTTTCTTCCCTCTTTACCTTTGACTCCTCTCTAATTGCCTTTGCCAATGGTTTGCAAACACTAGCATTAGGCATTTACACTACACCTTTATTAATGTATGATATCTCTTTGAGGTCTGGTTTTTTGAGTCATACTGTGGTACGTCCACTCTTGACACCTCTACCTTTGACCTTTGGAGTTTACTAGTAATCTTGATCCTCTCTTGTTTTAGTCACCAAATGACTTTGTTGCAACACATGCAAATCCTTTGTTAGTGCCTCCACCTTCTTAGGTGTATCTTTGTTGTCTGTTGCCACTAAACATCCTTGACTGGTGTTAAGACTTTGACAAGTGTTCCAAGTCCACAAGTAGCAAGATTGATTTTTTGAGTCCAAGGTTTGAATCCCAAGGGACAAGTGTAATGCTCAAGTAAAGGGATGTTTGTTTATTAAATTAATTTAAGCTTGTAATTGTAAATGCATGTATTATGTTGCAAAAGCAGAAAAAATAGTAAAGCAAAAGAAGTCAAACTTTGGAGAAGTAGTTGAATGGTTGACAAGCACATTGGAGGAATGTTATAGATATTGAGATTACTGTAGGTGACATCAATTATTCCGTGACAGAGGTCAGGTGGATCAAGCCACAATCGAATTGTGACACTTTGGCTATTATACTTTTAAGTAAAAAGAGTTTCACTCTGACTATCAGGTATAGCTTTAGACCTAGTGATAAACATTCAATCCAACAATTGGTATCCGAGTCAATGCCACTAGTTCAATTCATAGTGGGGCAATTGTTCAAGTGGAGATTGTTGCAGGTAGCATAATTATTTTATGGCATAGGCTAGGTGAACCAAGTCACAATCGAAGAGTCTGATAACTAGTGGGACAATTGCTGTGATGAGATTGTTGTAGGTGATATCAATTATCGTATGGTGGAGGCTAGGTAGGCCAAGTCACAATTAAATCGAGACGCTTGGATTGTTACACTTTTAAGTAAAAAGAGTTACACTCTGACTATCTGCTATATCTTTTGGCCAATAGAGATTTGAGGGTTGAGTTTCTCTAAACTACCCCTCAGGCAAACCACTATAGTTATTTATTGTTAGTAAATTCCAATTATATCATCAACTTCAAATCTTAACCCCTTAAGCATATTAATCTAAAGCAATTGATTATAATCAATCGCGTGAGAATTATGATCAATTAGTCAGCATTATAGATTAAGAGTTGAAAGATGCCTAATTAAAATTAGCCTATTCCTACTATTAATTTCAATTGGGTCCAGAATTATAGTTTTAAAAGGTGATCAAGCTCAATTAAAATCTCAATTAATCAAGTAAAAGGTGATCAAGCTCATACAGACATTATACAGAGAAAAACAATATATCATAAGAAATTGTGATAAAGTAAAATAGAAATTAGCCAAGGAATTTGGAGAAACATCAATAACTGAGGTTTTGTGGCCCCTAAAATTGCACCACAGGCAGCCAGACCAGGCAAACCTTTTGAATCCCCTTTTGGTTGACACTTGTTCAAGTGACTTTTTATCATTATTGAACAATGACATTAAAATATTTTCTCAGCAGCTCTATTAGCCAACCAATCATGATCATTTTATTTCCCTATGTATCTGTTCTTATTAGTTTAAGGTAAGATTCTCAAGAAATTATCTTAGTGGGTGTCTGTAATATGTCTTTATATTCAATAATATTCAACTAGGCCAACAAAGCAAATAAATAAGCAATATTACAAACGTTTATTGTCGCAAGAAAAAAACAAAAAACTTTATGTGTGGACTAATAGATCATAATTTTATTTGTTGTAAAATGTCATATTGTGTGGGTATCCTCCTTGGTGTTTCTTTTGGATCAATATGATTTTACCCCAGTTTTAGTTGATGTCTATGTAATGATTGAAATTTCATATTCTTGTCTTTGTCTCTTGTCTGCTGTTGATAAAGGTGCGATCATAATATCAAAGTAAATTTTTTCGATGAAAGAATTGTTAATTTTGTACAGATTGAGAAAATTCCAGTTGACGAGATAAAGAAAGAGTTGAAAGCTGTTGGTCTATCACAAGAGGCTGTCCAGAACCTATTGGAAGTCCTTTCTATGAAGTCATTGGCAGAGTTAGAAGGTTAAGCCTCTACAATTTCCTGAAATCTTATATCTTGTAGGGAATACTATAAAATAGCCCGTATGTTGTAAATAAGGAATTATTAGGATAAAATATCCTAATATCGCCATAGTAATTTGAATAAAATATCCTTAGAATCTTCACTTTTGTTCCAGCTGATTTTATTTTATTTTTTAAGAGAATGTGATCGAGTTGAGAATATAATTAGTATGATTGAAATTAACAATATATTTCTTTATTCTCTCTCATTATTCAAGTCTGTTGTAGCATTGTGCCAGACGTATCATTTCCTTATGTCATGGCTTGTAAATGGTGAAAAGTTTATTCTTTTTCTTGGTCAACATCCTTACTTTGTTTCTTTTTATTGTAAATGAGAGAAATATAATATTCCCATTTTTGTTGTGATATTTACTTCTACGTACTTGAAGGCTGTCAATGGCACCACGAATTGCATGTACTGTCGATTAGTTTGTAAAATCAAGTCATACAACTTACAAAAAAATATAAATTTGGTTGTATTCAGGGAGACTTGGGAGCAGTGGGGAAGCAGTTGCTGATCTGAAACAGCTATTCTCTCTTGCTGAAAAAAGTGGTTTCTCGAAATGGCTTCAATTTGACGCGTCAGTTGTTCGAGGTCTTGCTTACTACACTGGTATTGTATTTGAGGTTAGAATTTCATGGTTAATACCAAAAAGATGTTATAGTTTACATCAATTTAAATAATGAGTTAGGACCGTTTTTGACTAAAATCTTGCTTGTGGATTACCTGTGTTGCATAATTCTGTACTTCTCTAGTTGGATTTATTCTATGTCAAGCGTGTAAAAGGTTCATTCAAATACTGAGAAGTTTTTCTTGGGGTTTGTGTTTTGAAATTTAAACCCTGCATGCTTAATGTCACTGAAAAATAATTTATGATTAATGGCTCGTGTAACAACATCTGTGATAATTGACTTTGACAAATAAAAGTTGAAGTCTGTTTTGTTAATGGCAAGCATAGCAACTGGTGCAATAGTTTTCGATGAGTAAGAGATCCTTTCCATAGGGATCAATACAATATTTGACATATTACAAAATTCACTATGGTTGTGAAATATGATTTCAATTGATTTGCAGTATTATAAGAAACAAGATTTTGAATAAACAGAAAATTAACAAAAAAAATGTATGATTAAGCTGTAGAGGAAGTTTATCAAACATGTGGAGGGTAGCAATAACCAGATTAATCAAGGATTGTAAGATGTGGCTTAATTTCCCAAACTCTTTTTTCATTCATGTAGTAAACCGGTTCTGATTAAGTTTAAAGTTTATTATTAATGTCAGCACAAAAGATAGTTCAAACCTAATCCCTTAGTGAGAGACTCGAAGTTCCTTTGTTGAACTATCAATCCCTTGAGTAGCGTAACCAGGCAACTTGCTTTAAGAACAAGGGGTTTTAAAAGATGACTAATGAGCTTTGCTTTATTCTTAGATACAAAGCCCATGAGGTCCTCTTTACCGGGGCAAGGTTCAAAAACATTTTCCAACAACATTCAAACTAGAAATACTGTAAAGAAGATAAACCCAATACAAGTACTAAGTATGTAGAAGGAGACAATTAAAGAACAATAAACATAGGTTAGTTCGTACAATAGATACATTAGGAAGAGTCCCACCTATGTCAAACCCCAAAAACGAAAGATTTAGCTTCAACGAGCCTTCAAAATGGATTTGGTGCAATGGTCAATCAAAGGCTCTTCCAGTTTCTCATTTCTTCTTTCTCTGCAATGAAACATCACAATCTAATACAAGTTTCCAAAGGATTAAAACAGTAAACCTACTCATTTTAAAATGGATTAGGTGCAATCTTCAGAGGCTCTCTTCCTGTTTCTCATTTATTCTTTTTCTGCAATGAAACGACACAATCTAATGCTAGTTCTAAAGGGTTAAGTCAATAAACCTACTCATTTAATAACTAGATTAGCATAAAATGATTAAAATGAAGATCTAAGTAAAGAAAGTGTAAGATAGATACCAAGTCATGTAGGCATAAAAACATTTATCAAAAGTGCTCGATGAAAACCATAGTCTTGATTTAATGCAATTTTTCATTTGCTTGATGATTTTAAAATAATATTTTGTAGTCCTTCATAAGACATTGTGAAGCCTGTACATATGTTACATGGAGGCAGAGTTTGATACATTCAAATTTTGTGACATGTAAGATCCTAGGTGATTAAATGCATACATTTCCTATCTTTCCACTATATCTTTTGCTCTTGATGAATCCTTTTACATAAAAAAGGAAAGAGAAAGAGTATATACTTTATAGGCAACTAAACTGTCATGTTACTGATGCTTACAAAGAAAGAATATATTGGAGTTTTACTGGCTATATTTTAGTGTGACCAAGTTAAATTTTTTATGATGCTTTCCATTTGTTTTAATATTTTGCAGTTGTATATATTTGGTGTTGTATTGCTTTCTTTCAAGTGATTAGATTTCTTCAGTAGGGTTTTGACCGAGAAGGAAAGCTGCGAGCAATTTGCGGTGGTGGTCGATATGATCATTTATTCTCAACTTTTGGTGCTGATGACATTGCTGCTTGTGGTTTTGGATTTGGTGATGCGGTTATAGTGGAAGTAAGTCTATAGCTTCAGTAGCAAGAGAAATTGAAAGCTACAATGTTTTATCTATATTAAACCATTTATGTGCATTTTCATAAATTCTTTCTGCCTTAATCTATTACGTCTCTTCAAGTTTAGGAATAGGCAGTATATACAGTGAAGCAACATGTGAAAAACTACTGAATTCAATAATGTTGCTGCTTATCTATAAATACTGTGTTAGAAAGCTTGTCTTTTGTTTCAATAGCTTTGAGAGCAGTACTATTCTGTCTCACTGCAACATATCAACACAAATATCCATAGAAGAGATTGATTTTGATTTAAAATCAGCCTATGCAAGTCTCGAATTCTGATCTTAGTTTCATCGGGACTGATCACATTTGTTCCCCTCTTGAACTGTTTGACGGTGCCCCCTTGGGTACTTTTGCATTGTTAAAATCAGGAAACCTGAATAGTGCTGAATGACAAATTTCCTTGGATGAAATTTCTGAACTCCAATTCCGAATGGAAATGACATACACCGATGTTCTGATTATATATCAGTTTCAAATATTTCCATATTTCTTTTGCTGTAGAAATGACCCTAGATTGCCCACCGTATGTGGTTCAATTGAACCTAATATACAAGGTATGATACATGCATCTTCAGCTTCCCATGTTCGAAGTTCTTGATTGGCTTTGGAAGTGGGACTAGTCCCATCAGCATGACCCACAATTCCTTCCCTTTCACAAATATTTTGTAAATCTCAATTGTGATAATTATGCTCCACAGCACTTTTGCTTACTCGTGTTTCTTCTCCTTTGTCAACTGTGCTTGATGTCTTTCTTTTTTTTTTGTAACAGTTGCTCATATAGAAGGGAATGTCTATTTTGTAAATCTCTAACTTATGATAATTATGCTGCACAACACTTTGCTTAGACTAGTGTTTCTCCAACTTCGTCAATTGTGCTTGACGTGTGTTTCTTTTTTTTTGTAACAGTTGCTCAAAGAGAAGGGTCTGTTACCAGAGCTTAACTTGCACGTAGATAACATTGTGTGTGCATTGGATGAAGACCTTCAAGGATGTGCTGCTATGGTTGCTAACATTCTCCGAGAAAAAGGGCATAGTGTGGAGTTGGTTTTGGAAAGCAAGCCACTAAAATGGTATATTTTTTTTTTCCGTTATTTTAGTTCCTTTTCTTAAAGCATACTTGATTTTTTGTGGAGGTCTTTTGATATGATATATAAATCATAATGTTTATTCTCTCCTAGGGTTTTTAAACGAGCAGCCAGAGTAAATGCAGAGCGGCTTGTATTAGTGGGGAATTCAGAATGGCAAAGGGGCGTGGTTGGTGTCAAAATTCTCTCTACTGCAGAACAGTATGAGGTTAAACTTGATGATCTGTAGTAAATCAGAATTTGATTTTTTTTTTTTTTTTGTGGTTTATGTATTCTTCTTTAGTATTGGTATTTCATTTACCTTTATTTATTCACATAGTCCTTGAGAACTTGTTTTGTATGTGTGCATACTCACCTGCGTCTGAATATGCATGTACTCATACAGCAAAACTGTCTGTTCTGTTTACATTATTTTAGGTTGTTCTCCCACATTCCCTGCTCCCCTCTTCATTTCTAATCTCTATATGTGCAAGGACATGACCGATTTGTAGACAAGGAAACAGAAGACAGATTTGGTGATAACCGTGTGCTGAGATACAATTGATTATATGAGATTTCGCTCGTATAAATCAGATATTGTTTTCTTTTTTTAAAAAAAAAATAGAATATTAAGACTTGTGATTCTCAATATGGATCCATGTGGATTTTTCACTTTAAATATTAAATGGAACTATTTGTTTGATTTTGATGGTCGTGCTTGTATGACGAGTATGCCAATACTTTTTCTTGAAAGTGGGTGTGATGATTTGGATTATTGATTTAATATTGCCCTTGTTTATTATTGTTTTAGTTTTTTATTTTTATTTTAAAGAAATATTTATTTTATTAAGAAATTAAAACTATTTTAAATTATAATAAATAAGAAATCTTTACATAAATAGTATTTGAAATTTAATTTATATATAAAAAAAGATTATAAAAATTTAAATTAATTAAAAAATATAGATTAGTATTTTTTTTTTGTAAATATGTAATTATCTAATATTAAAATTTGATTCAATAATTAATCATGTCCTGATTTATTATTTTAAAAAATTTAGTTTACTGAACATGTAATTATCTAATTTTTTTAGCTTTGACTTAATTTCTTTAACTTTATATTTGGCTATCTTTTCAACTTTTTTTTTTTAGTTAATTTTACTAAACAGAACTATAAGTTTTTCTTTTTAATTAATTTTTACTCACGTGAGTCTTCTAAATAGGCCACTGTTGTTATTTTGTGAGTAGGTGCTTATTAAGTCAAATGAACTTCATTTATTGGTTTTCTATAAATTGCTATAGGATTCTTGCATTCCTGAGTTCACAAGATAGACTGTGGTCAAGATGCTTAATTGAAACGATGGTTATCTCCTTTACCACTGTAAAGAACATGTTTGCTTGTTGTCATAAAATTGCTCATCTTCATTTTTTACCAGAACTTTTAAAGCATTTTCAAGACACTGCAGCTTGCATTTTTATTTCTTTTCATTTCTATATAAATAATTACATTTCTCCATATGTACTTTCTTGTTTGTATTTCCAAAATGTTTTATTTTATATAAATATCACTTTGGCAAACAATAGGTAATTAGAGGAAATTAGTATGAAGTACAGGAATGATGGAGAGGGTACCTTGTTTAAAAAGTTTGATGCAACTGAAAAGTGGGATAGATAAATAAAGGAGAGGGTTTATATTTTTATTTCAATATGAAAGTTCAAGAGTTTCATAATACTAATACTAATGTCTATATTAAGGATATATATTAGTATTAAATGATGGTAAAGATTAAAGACATATAATAATATTAAATGATGTTAAAGATGAATAATAGTATTAAAATACGACGACTTAAAGAAATAAATGATATAAGAGAAGAAATATCATTTAATAGAATGGATGATTTTCCCATGTGTTCTTTTCTTACCTTAATCCGCTTCATATCAGAGAGCATTATTCAACTATGATCGATCACTGTAAAGCAATTTCAATTAAAAAATATCCAGAAAGGAAAGTACATCTTTTGGTTACTTGATTCAGTAAATTCCAGTCGTCAGGAGGCGATCAATTTAGTGGTTTAGCCTTTCCTTCTTTACTATGAAGACACGAGAAAGGAGTGCTTAATAAAAATATCCCACACCTTAGTACGAAGAAGACATTAATCTTTAAAAACTTCTGCAACACGATCATTTGGTTTATCTGATTTTTTTGTGCACTCAAGTTCAATGAGGACAAATTCCCTAGTATTTCAGCTTTACTGCCGGCTTCCTTATCAATGGATGTCAGTTAAAAGTTACGATCCATGGGTGCTGCCTTCGTTCTGCTAAAGTCTTTTCTCTTCAGCTATTGGAGTTTAAAATAAATATTAATTACCCATATGATGTTTTGTATCAGTTGCAAAATGAACGAGGCTTTCAAAATGTTTTGGTGTGCAAGAGGCATTCATAAGGTTGTTTCCGTTTATGGTGAACTACGTGATGTCTGTATGAAATATATGTCTATGTTATAGATGAAATACCAGCTGGGGAACAAAAACTATTGGAGTTATATCCCTGTGTCATTGTTGAGCTATGATCATACTTTCAGGACTCTGGCACAGCTTCAGCTTAGGTTCTTGACATATAAACTTGATTTGCATGTGAGTGTTGTAAGGAGTAACTGGTGAAAGAAATCTCTTTCCCTTCGTGTATAGTCTTGATCAGTTTGATATGCCTAGTTCAAAAGTATGAGCTTCAAACAGTTTGTCATGCCGTTCGACTCTTTCACTTGTCTACCGCACCACAATTCAGCCACGTATAAATTATCAGTTTTTCTGTGAGCTTTCATAGGTTTGCTTGTATCTGCAATATAGATGTACTATTCAATTCATATACTTCCCTATTGATATTAATGAGTAGGTATGTAGTAAAGTTTTCTTGCCTACCCTACCCGCTTTTACCCACTTTTAAGAAACCTGGATACATGTGCAGGTAGCAATTTTAGTGTCTAAGCCTATTCTCAGTGGGGACCTATATATCCCTATTTGCATCAGTTAAACACATTTTTAGTTATGTGTCTTTTTTTTGGACTGCCTAGTAAATTGCAAAATACTTGTGGCGATTTCGTGGATGAGAATAACAGTTTAAGATTTGATAGATAATTTAGTTAACAACAATTTTAACTGCTTCTCTCTTACTAGCCTATTCATTTACAATTTAAAGTATACTTTATCTGTGAATATTTGCAAGCACGAGTTGTTTTGCTATTTATGAGGTATATATAGGTAGGAAAAGTTGAAAAGTAAATTTAAATTTAAAATTTGAAATTTGAAATTAATATTTACAACTGGCGATTAAAAGTCAAAGCAGAGCCATGGGTTTGCGGAGGCTTGAAATTTCTAAGATAACTAAAAAAGCTGAGTTTAATTTTAGTGTAAAAGGTTTATACCATTAATAGAATTAAAAGCATTATAAATTTGATTCTAAAATAATTATTATAAAAGTCATGGTAATATTTCAAAATGATGGTTTAAAACATCTCTACATTGCTTCCGTAATTAAATGCTCTATAATACGACAATTTTATATTCATGCAGTACTACTAATAAAATCTATAATGGTTTTTTCAATTTTAAATACTATTACTCTGAAATTACTAGTTAGCTTGTCCAACCATGACTTCAAATATTATTTTTACTGAATCTCCATACAGTCTTCATTATTCCTAAAGAAAATGGCCTTCAATATGTTATTATTTGCATCAGAATCTGGTTTTATCACCCTGCCCAATAAGTTGAGAATTTCTTCGTACACCCTCAAAAAACTTATCCTGCACCCCCTTTTCAAAATGTTTTTGGGTAGTATATAAGGTCAAACCCAAACAAGTTTATGTGAATTATATTTTGGATAAAAAAATAATGGGTGGTGCAAAGAGATGCAGATGGCAAATCTGCACAAAGTTTTTGAACATGTAGGGATGGTTCCACGTAGACAATATCTTACCAATTCCAAATAACTATTTAGAAAATTTTTATTAGGTGAGGTTTATCCTTATTGAAAATTAGATTTATCTTTATTCTTTTTACGTTAAGAATAAGTGAGTGAGTGAGTGATTGATTTTTCGAGGGAAATTTATGTGAAATTTAATACTAATAAACGAGTAAAATCCACTATAAGATAATGAATTTATTAATTTCTTTTTTATATTGCTCAATTTTTTTCATATCTATTTAAGGTGAAATTTAGACTTAATTGGATTCTTAACTATTAAATCATACATCCAAATCTCAACTAGAATTTAATAAATTTTATTCTTTAAATGTCTAATTAAACTTGTTTAGTTATTTGATTATTAATTAAGTTAAGTTGAGACTAAACAAGTTACAAAATCAACTTGTTAATCATTCATTTCTTTAAATTGCTGATGATGAATTAAAAATGTAATTGCTTAAAATGTTTGAATTCCACGTAGCACATGTTAGACACATATTTTTATAAGTAGATAATCATATAGTATTGACATTTTTATTAAATACTAAAATGGTAGAATTGAATAATGATTTAATAATATTCATTAAAATAAAAAATTATAAACTAGACATCTAAGCTATGTTTAGGGTTGCTTTTTCTTAAAAGTCAAGTTTAAATTTTCGATCAAACTTATTTAAATAAATAATACAAACTTAAACAAACTATTTTTTACTAACGAAATTTACTCATTTACATCGTACTTTAGAGTGATGTCATCTAAAATTAGTCAGAGTCAGGTTGGGTTTAATTAATTTGGTATTCAAGCATTAATTACTTTTTGTGCAGTATATTCAATTAGAAAGTGTTTAGATTGAATAGATATGCAAAATTAAACAATTTGTTTAGTCTAATCTGTTAATATAATATTAAATATTGTGAATAGTTAAATTGTGAAATAAAAATGTTTATAATTAGAACTGAAATATCTGTATTATTTGTTTTAAAGAAAACCATTATAAATATATTATCATATTATATAAAATGTTATTGATAAATTACTTAGTTTCATTATTAATATAAAATATAGTGTTATATTATAGATTTTGAGACCCCATATTCGAGTAAGGATTATTTTTTAATTTCTTTAGTCCATTAGTTTGGTTAAACAAAAATATTCGTGCAAACACATGCCAATTGTTTAAAAAGACAAAAATTTTAGAAAAACACAAAAACATCATGCCATGTTCTTTTGTTTTTGAAGGCGAACATCATGTCATGGTGAAATTAACCCATAAGGTGAATGAGTTTGAGCAGTTAAAATCTGGAATCTTTTAAGCAGATTACAAGGTTTGGTTAACATCTACTAGTAGATGAATTACTTTTCAATTGATACTTTACTTCTTTGAAGACTGATTTCATGACTACTGATGTGAAAATTTGAATAGAACATTACAGAACACATAATCTGGTTTAATTTTTGAAAATTCCTTTTTGTTTCTCAGGAAGCCTCCCAACGTGCCTAATGTCAGTGGCTAGTGATCTACGAAATCTTAGAAGTAGATATTCTATAATGAATGGTTTGATTGGGGGTGATAACAAGTTGTCTACATTGCTGGCTGAATGGAACATATATTATCAAAACCATGAGTCACAGCATGTGTTGTTGTCTCAAAATTTGTCGTTAAGTAAAATGCTTACCCAACTCACTATCACGAACCTTGTTAACGTACCATGGATTATGTCATCCTCACCAAAGCCATTTGCAATCCAATCCCTTATGCCGCTACTCACATTTCCTTACTTTTTGGTTTTAACAAATTAAAGGGACCAAGGTTTGGTCCCCATTACGGATAGCAAGCACTTGAGCACCATGCACCCTTCTCTTTTTTGTGTCATTTTCCTACTCTGTACTTGATTTCTGTGCCACCACTTGTCCACAAACTCCTCCCACATTTAGATCCTTCTCCGATTCTCACCTGCTCTCTACTTCAATGCCATGCACGTTTGTGCCACCATCATGTGATCTTAACTCAATAATGCTTGTCCCCTTCGTATGCACTTGCTATCCCACCATTGGGATCATAAGCAATGAATATTTAGGATTCCCGTGAAAGGGATGGTGCATCGTGTTGAGTGCCTGATTGTGATGTGTCTCAAATGGTCAAGAGGCTAAAGTCCTACAAGACTCATGGCCACCGCCACCACTGTGCCATCAGTGTTGGAAAGTGACACAATTTTGATAGGACCATTTACTGCCCTCACAAAACACTTTTTTAAGTCCTTGTTAATAGTCCATTTTGCACCTAGCAAATTGCTAAAGCTCACTCTTGTTATTTGCATGACCTCAAGGCAATATATCTCGTATGCAAATGCAAAGAAGTTCAGCCTGATGGCAATGATTTTTTACTAGTTACTTAAATCATCAAGGAGGTGTATGTACTACTATGCAATGTGTTGATTCTTTGGAGCAAAAGTTGCCTTCAATAAATTAAAAAGGATGAGCATAGAATCATCCATTTCAATCTTGTTCCTGTATTTGTCTTTGTCATTTCCTTAGTAACATTCATAAAGACAAGAAGATACATTCTTGAATTGGAAGAGAAAGAGGGGGTAGGGATGATACACAAACTATACTATGGTCAAAACAAAAATGCCAATAATTATAATGGGTATATGGCTAATAAAATCCTGTAGCTGGTAATTTCATTTGAATGGCTAGCCTTCTCTTTCATCATCTTTTGGTCTTGTAGAAGAGCTTGAACCTGAGGCCATTCCAATGACTTGGCTGTGTGTGAACCTTTGCAACTGAATCATGCGTGCATATATCCCATCCGGGTGATTTTTCAACAACTGTGAATGGGAGCCTTGCTCAGCTACTTTGCCATCATCAATCACAGCAATCAGATTGGCATTCCTTATAGTTGATAGCCTGTGTGCAACAATGATAGTTGTTTTTCCTGAGGAGGCTCGGTCTAGAGCCTCCTGAACCGACCTCTCAGATTCAGCATCAAGTGCACTTGTGGCCTCATCAAGAAGCATCAGCTCAGCCTTCCTCACAAAAGCCCGAGCAACTGCTATTCTTTGCTTTTGTCCCCCGGATAGCTGAACACCTCTCTCCCCAACAAACGTTTTGTATCCATCTGGCAAACCAGATATGAACTTGTGTGCATTGGCAAGAGTTGCAGCTTCAATTATCTCAGCTTCAGTGGCTGACTCATGCCCATAAGCAATGTTTTCATATATAGTAGTAGCAAACAAGCATGGTTCCTGAGGTACCACTGAAATGTGCCTTCTTAAGGACTTGAGATTGTATTTCCTTATATCCTTGCCATCAATCATGACCCGACCAGATGTTGGATCATAGAATCTCTGTATAAGTGCAATAACCGAGCTCTTACCACAGCCACTAGGTCCTACAAGGGCAAGAGTTTTACCAGCCCTTGCACGAAGACTGAGGTCACGAAAAACTGGTGTATCAGGGCGAGATGGATAAAAGAAATCTACATGCTTAAGTTCAACTTCACCACGAAGACGATCAGGAAAAGGAGTGGCATCTTGATCATCAGGTTCAATTTCAGTTCTACGGTCAAGGAGTTCAAAGACTGACCTCATGGCTCGGCCTCCTTTGATGAAGTCAGGAGCAAGTGTTAAAGTTTCAGCAGCACCATTTGCAGAAACCATTAGGACCATAAAAACTCGGATTGTTTTAGAGAAGTCAGAGATGCCATGCTTCACTAGCCAAGAAGCATACCAAAGACCAAGTGCATAGGAAGCATAAAGTGCAAACTGAGCTACACCATATCCACTTCCGGAAATTTGTCCCTTCCAAAAGCAACGCTTTAGCGGAGCTTGGAGATTGGAGGTGAAAAGACCAACAATTTTTGTTTCTGAATTGAAGGCTGCAACGGTCCTCACATTCGCTATAGCTTCTCCTGCAAGTTGTGTAGCCTTGGCATGAGCAGCTTCCAGGTCACCAGAGAAACCAGTCATGAACATTTTCTGTACAACACACAGAAGAATACAAATGAAAACACAGAACTGAATCACAAAACGTGTCAAGAAAGAAATGTACAAAAAACAAACCTGCAAAACAGTGGCTGCAACAACAATAGGGAAGACAGCTATGAGGACAAGGGCAAGGCGCCACTGCAACACAAAACCTGCAGTACAGGCAACTAGCATAAGTGCAGTGTTCTGCACAATTACTGAAATTCGATCTCCAATGGCTGATCTGACATTGTTGGCATCAAGAGCCAGCCTTGCGGCAATCCTGGCACTCTCATTTTCCTCCTGATCAAACCAAGCCATTTCATTTTTTAGCACCGCGGTGAGCATTTTCTCCCTCACACGTTTGGTAAGATTTTCTCCAACAATGTCCCAGAAGAAGTGTTGCAGTGTGTTGAAGAGAAGTGCGGTTGATGAAAGACCAATCAACAAGTAACAGTACTTTTCTATTTCACGGATCATGTATCTGTGGTCTGGATTGTAGTACACACTGAGGACAGCACTAAGAACATAAGCAAAGAAGGCACTGAGAGATCCACAAATAACGGATCCTATAGAGCCAATTAAAGCATAAAGCCATTCAGGAGAGTTCATTTTTGCAAGTCTCCAGAAGGAACTAGCTTGCTCCTTGAAAGGAAGCTTTTCAAGCCTGTAATTTGAATGTGATGCATCTAGGGACAGACTAAAATCAGATGTAGAGAAATCAGACAGCCTACGCGAGTATGGTGACCGTCCATAAGAAGAATTCCTAGCAATTATTGGTGAGCTGACAGAGTTTCTAGCACTTGAAGGCCTGCAAATGAAAATGCCACTTGAGATGATATATGGATATATGATATATCTAAGATTCGAACATTTAGTGTCCAAATGATGAATAATCTTTCATATACTATGAAAATTAACTTCAATCAGCATTTTCAAAGAATGTCAATGCTGAATGTTAGTGAAAGCTACCTTGCACTGCTCTTTCTGGCATTACTCATGGCAGTTTCATGAGCCATCTCCTGCATCTTTATAAGCTTGGCATAGACTCCATTTTCACCTTTTGAGAACAGCTCATCATGAGTTCCAATTTCAGAAACACTTCCTTGCTGAAGCACAGCTACAAGATCAGCTTTGCGAATTGTGGAGAGGCGATGAGCAATGACAAGAGTTGTTCTGCCAATCATGAACCGGTCAAGGGCTTCTTGCACCAGTTTTTCTGACTCTGAGTCCAATGCACTTGTTGCCTCATCTAGGAGAAGAATTGCAGGGTTTTTCAGCATTGCCCTTGCTATTGCTATTCTCTGTTTTTGCCCTCCAGAAAGTTGCAACCCTCTTTCTCCTACCTGCCAACACACAATAAATTTTAACTTCATCAGACATCAGTCTAGCAATTCTTCATTTTCAAAGCCTATGTTCAGATTGATAAACTAGTTGTCACTGTTTAGCTTATTTAAGAAAGATGGAATGGAATGGAATCTACTAAAATATATTCTAATTCATTTCATCCAATATCTCTTTATATTTCTTCCACCATTACTATTTCATCCACTTTCAGAGCAAGTGAATGAAAACTTTACCTGGATCTATCTATCTATCATAAAATAATCAAGTACTTGAATTGTATTTTATTCAATTCTGTTAAATTCCCATCCTACTCCACCCATCACGTGATATCCAAACAGAGGTTAAGTTATCTTCAAGTCCAGGACTAAAATTGTGAATATACTACCGCTTTCTGTCTCATCATCTTTAAGTTATCTTATATTATACAATTCCTTCTTCCTATCGATGATATTTAGTTTATTAAAAGTCCTATGTAGAAGTTATATCTTCTAATGGAGCCTAATTGAGAAAATTTTTTCATGGTGTTCATTTTTTGTTATATTCTGAGCATTTCCTGGTCGGTTGTTTGTCATGTCCTTATTTAAGAATGAACATGCACGTTGACAGAAGCATGTTACCCTCTTTGCCTTTTTCAGATGCAATGTATGAACATGCACTCCCTGGCTTTGACTTCTGAACAAACCTCATTTTTTTAAAAAAATAATTAGGTCTGTTTGTTGACCAAATAAATATAAATAGTCCAGACAATACTCTATTTTTGTGGTGCTAATTACCAATAGTAGCAATCTGGGGATAAACACATTCATTTTTTTTATTATCCACCTTTTCTATTTTGCAATTTATGTTTTATTTTGTAATTTATAATAAAAGTGACTGATAAGTGACACAACCATGGAAACAATCAGATGCTTATTCTGTAGTTCCACGCCAAATATTCAAATCCAATGATGTGACTAGTTAAAAAGGGTCATCATCAATCATCACCACAAATGCAATTCCCGAAGCCATTTTCATAAAACACAGATGACTAACCTGGGTTTCATAGCCCTCAGGAAGTTTAATAATGAAGGAATGTGCATTAGCAACCCTGGCAGCTTCTTCGATCTCAACCTGGTTTGCATCAGGCCTACCCAAGAGTATATTTTCTCGTATTGTGGTAGCAAACAAAGCAGGCTCTTGGCTCACTAATCCTATCTGCTGCCTCAACCATCTAAGCTTCAAAGTTTTAATGTCATGCCCATCTAATAGAACTTGTCCTGCACACAGTTTTTTTTTTTTTTTTTTCTCAATATTATAACCACAACTACACAAAACTTCAATCTCAAAAGTTTCAAACAAACTAGTCAAACTTTGCACAGTAACTTTACCTGAAGTTGGGTCATAGAATCTCTCAATGAGGGAGACAACAGTGCTCTTACCAGAGCCACTGCTACCAACCAGAGCAATGGTCTTGCCAGCAGGCACATTCAAGGAGAAATCATTGAGGATCCGAACCTCTGGCCTAGATGGGTAAGAAAAGTCTACATTTTTCAGTTCCACAAGTCCAGTAACAGTCTCTAGTTCAATGCCAGATTCGCTATTTCGATCAATACTCGGCTTGTGATCAATTATACGGAAAATCTTTGCAGCAGCAACTCTGGCTTTTGTAAATGCAGCCATGCTGGGTGCAGATTGCCCCAAACCCCTGTGTATACGACAATCAAATCCTTAAACATGTTACTAAAACAAACCTTAAATGAATGGTTTTTCAATGATTATAACACGAAAATGCACACTACTAGGACTCACAATCCGCCAATCATAACAGCAAACATGGTTGCAATGGCAAGTCCTCCATTGGTGGCATGGTGCCTAACAAGATAGCCTCCATACCACAGCAGAAGGGCATAACAACAGAAAACGACAAAGTAGGTGGCCCCCAATCCCATTCCCTTTGCAAACCCAGTTTTGTAACCAAGCTTCTGTGCAACCCTCAAGGCTGATGAATAAGCCTGTAATGCTCTGGACTCCCCAACAAAGGCCAGCACCACTCTGATTTGTGCAACCGTCTGCAATGCACAAACAATGAGAGAAGTAATGTATTGCTAATTCAAATCAAATGCAATACACAAAGTTCTCAACTTTGTGATACCCATAAGTCTTACCTGTTCCACAATGTTGCCAGCTTCAGAAAGAGCTTCCTGGCTCTTGCCAGAGAGCTTGGCCAAGGTGGTGGTGTGAATGCCTCCAATCACAGCTATCATAGGAACAACAGCAAGAGTGACCAAAGCCAATTGCCACACAGCAGTGAAACCCACAACAAAGCCAGAAACAAAAGTAGCCATGTAGTGAATGAAATTCCCCAACTGCACACCAAACACCAACCATCAAAAAACAAAAAAACTAGTTCAAATCTAATAGCACAGCCAAACAAAGTACACAACTTGCTACTGCACCTTCTCACTAATGGCATCCTGGACCATGACAGCATCGGTGTTGATTGCGAAAACAACATCGGAAGTCCGTACATCAGTGTCAAAGAACTGAATGTCCTGGTTCAACGCAGCCTCCAGATACTTGATTCTCATCTTGGTGGATTGACGCTCCCCACTCCACATCCAACACGAAATCTCTGCAACAACTCCAAACCCATCAATGAAAATTCAAAGCCAAAAAACACAAACAAAGCATAGTGACAATCACTCACCTGCCCAAGAAGATGCCCATATAGCAGCCCCCACCACCAGGAAGTAAAATGCATACTGCAAAAATATCACGAAACACAACTCATTCACGTCCACTCCAAAAACAAAAAAGCATCTCCTGAGTTCTGTTTGTGATATTTGTTATGTTTAATTGTTACCTTAACCACTTCCTGTGTCATCTTGTCCACATCATTAGCATTGGAGCCAAAGGAATTGACAAGATCCGCAAAGAAGCGAAGAAAGAGAGGCAGCGAACAACCGTGCACAACTGCTCCAACCGTTCCAATTCCCATGAGAACATAGTCCAACCCATCAGCGAATCTGAAAAGCTCTCCAAACCCAACAGAGGGAACTCTCTCTGCCTTCTCCCCACTAACGGAACCACCACCGTTCATAGTAACTGCAGCACCAACATCTTTGTTGGGTTGTTCACCACTTTCCATTTCCCTTGGAACTTGGTCTTGTAGTTGTTGTTGTTGTGAAGTTGCAGCATCAGGAACAAGCTCAAGGCCTTGCATTTCGGACCATTTCCACTGCTCAATGGTTTTTATCTCCTCAGAATCTTTTGACATTTGCAGAATTGTTTATGCACACTTCCCACCCTCCCCTCTCTACTTTATTGTCTCACTCTACCACTCCTAACTCATGCTAGTACTGCTGACCAACTCTTCTGATCTCTCCGTAATCTCTCTTTCTCTATTATTTATTATTATTGGTGGAGTTTTTTGATCTGGCTAAAGCTTCTTAATTTCACTCTTTTTATTCTTCATTCTTCTCCTTCTTCGTTTGTGGGCACGTTCCTTCCTTCCTTCATGTTGAGTTGAGTTTAGAGAGTGTTTAAGTTAAGTGGGTTAATGTTGAGTTTTTCTGCTCCTGTAAAAAACACCGAAAGTGACACATGGTGAGAACCTAGACAGAGAAAAGTTTGAAGACATTCATTGAGATGATGAGAGAGAGAGAAAGTTTTGAATTTCCACCCGACAATCTTCACTGTTCTCACTAAACTTCGAGATCAATTTTTGACTCTATCATATGCAATACAGAACAGGATTATAGCATTATTCTTCTTCTTCTTCTACGTATTTTTTACAAACTTTACTTTTTTACAATAAAAATAGGCTTTACACCTTAAAGTCCTCCACTTTTTAATCTTTTTAATTAGATCTGTAAATTTAAAATCTTATAATCATGCTTCCATATCTTTTATATTTTTCTGATGTTTAAAGTTAATATCTTTTATATTTTTCTGATGTGTAAAGTTAATAAAACCGCCATAAATAATTTTTAACCACTTTAAACTGCATTATAGTTTAACTCCAATATTCAATTATTGTCATCTTGCAAATTTAATGACTTCCTGATTTATTAAAGTTAAATAATATATACACTCCAAGCTCCAAATTCCAAAAAAAATAAATGATAATCTGTTATTAGTTGATATTGTAAAAGATATACACTTTGATAGTGCATGTTTGTCAAATTTCATTTTTATCCCTTTTTTGTTATTTTATATTTCTCTCTTTTTTGCATTTTACCCTTAATTTAAAAATAATTGAGGGGTGATTTTTTTAACATGGTTCCCTTTTTAATGGAATCATTTTTTGGTCAAAAAAATAATTAGCAGGATGCCCAATTTATTCTCCAGCCTCTGCTTCAACTTGAAGTTAATAATTTACTAAAATAAAACTAAAAAGAAAATGTTATGAGAAAATTTATTTAACTACTTGTCCCAATCACAACCAAGGACTCTGCTTTGCACCTTTGTCACATCCCCTCTTTGTGCGCCACTTTTCTCTACTCCAACCCACGAAACCTAAAAAAAAAAACGAAAAAAAGAAAGCACGTCACATAAAAGAACAGCCATTTTTTCCGAAAGAAAGCATTTATGCACATGATCTACCACTAAATATTTTTATGCGTTCTACCCTGATAAATAATTTAAAAAGGGGTTTTGCGGATTGAAAAACTGTGTGCAAAAAATATGGTTAACCCTGAAACGTATTTGTTCATAGGCTGCAAACCTAAACGTGGACACCCATATTTGCAGTAACATTAAAACCATGAAACATTTTAGGAATCTTATGTACTGAGGTTGAAGAAAGCCAAGTACTTGCACCACATTTGTCAGGCAATCCTCAACGTATCTGGGGATTCCTCCATTTTTTCAGAATTGTATAGTGAAAAAGACAGCAAATAATGATTTTTTAAGTGGCAACCATCTGCTACTAGAGTTTAATTAAAATATTAGGAATTTAGGACCATTATTTTTCACATTTTGAATCTTCAAATGGCAAAATTAACGTCTACTTCATCAGAGCCTGTAAAGTAAAGCAGCATCTTACAATTACATCACGCTCTGAGTTTGATTAAGATCAGCAGCAGCAGTAGCAACAGCAGGGTCAGCTCCTCTTTTTGGCTTAAAAACAATAACGTGTCTGAACTTCTGACACTGTCAAATTCCTTTGAGCTTTTGAGACCCTTTTTCTATTTTCCTTTTTTGCAATTGCAATTAGTGACATGACATTGTGGCAAGGCAATAATTAGATCAATATAATATTAATATAAGCAATAACAGATTTTCTTTTTCCTTTTTTTTTAATATTGACGTGAAACTGAAGCAAACCAAACCAGTGATGAAGAATGGCTGAACATATTGGTATTATTGTGAGAAAAAGGGAAAAAAATAGAAAGGGGCATGTTGGATTTCTGTGTTTTCTTCTTTTTCACGCTTACCGTACAGTGTTATTGGCTTAAGGTTGAGTTGTTTGTGGTGGAAGCAGAAAAAGAGTGAGGAATTGTAAAATAGGTGAAATGGGAAGAGCATAACCACTGCAGTTTCTTCTACAAAATACTAATGGAAATTCCTTTTCTCATGTGTTTGCCTCAAAACAGTTCTGTCTTTTTACTCTGCTATCCTGCAATTGTAATTAATGCATGATGTGATTAATTTTAGTTGTGCTAGTGAAAGGCTTGTGTTGTCAATTATAGGTCTCAGATATTTAATTATGATTTCTTAATTGAAAAACATTCCCAGATAATGAAATAAAACAATAACATTTATTTTACACTTTATTGTTTTTTTACTGTTTATTTTATTCAATTTCGTGTAATTATTAATAAATGGTTCAATTTTGGCTCTCATTTTAAAATTGATCTAATTTATTTTTCATGTCAAAATTATGTGAACTGGTGATGTTAATTAATAGCAACAATTTTAAATTCACTAAAAAGTTGTAACTAATAACATTGTGGTAGAGAGTAATAATGCTAAGTCAATTCAGATAGAAAATATACAATTAAATTGATTTTACAAAAATAAGATTAAATTGAGTTGATGTTTAATTAAGAGATAATGATTCATTTATCGATATTGTGACAAAATTGAATACAATAAATAATGAGGAAAAATGCAAGCCGTTATTTTATATATTATTAATATAATACATTTTCATAATTTTTTGTACTTTTTGTGACATCACCCACCAAACAAAATCATAAGATACGACTATTAATACTATTGAAAATGATACATTATTATTTGATAATAAAATATTTAAATTAAGTTCCCTAACATAGTGTATGTTAATGTACGAGAAAAATCGTAGAGGAAAACTGAAATATAAAACTTGTCAGATATAAAAAAATTAAACAAAGTTGAAAAAATAGTAAGAAAACTAGTTTCCCACTGAAAGTGTAAGATCTATATTATGATCGAATGATCAATATAATAAATTTATTAACTTTCATAATATATTTTAAAAGTTATGTTAATATATGATTTGATCAAGAAGACTTATATAATTTATAATTATAATATACAAGTAAGATATAATTTTAAATTTGTAAGTTAGTATTAATGTTGAATTAAATATAAAATTATTATTAGAGTTATAATAAATTTGTTTTTACAGAATTAATTTTTTTACAGTTTTCAACTCTTACTTTTTATTCATATTTTTGGACTTTAAGTTTTGGTAAGGGTTATGCAATTATATTTGGACAATTCAGTTATTAGTTAGAGTGAAGATAATATATAATAATAATAATAATAATAATAATAATAAAATATTTATTATATATATATATGGTAAAACAAAATCTATGAAAAGTATTATCCGATTTCTGAAAAAATATCTACATATATTTAGTATGGAACTTTGAATATGTTTATTCCGGATTTAGAAGGTATCTTAAGTAATAGTAATCTTTGAAAAAGAGAAGAAAGAGTAAGTGAGGTTGAAAGTAATGGCATAGATAGGGTGATTAATGTGGGTAGGAATACGTACACATACATGCAACACCTATATGTATATAAATGCAACTCAAACACAGGAAAGTCCAAAAACTGAGTTTCTGCTTTGCTTTTATTTTAACCTCTTCTTCCCAACACCATGCACATTCCACTGCATGCATAAACCCTCTATCTGCTACAACCACACAAACAAACTGAATAAATTAATTACACTCCATTACTTTTTGGTTGAATCAATTTAATTTTTTCCAAAATAAATAAAATTAATAAATTAACTCAAACTAACTTAATTAATTTGATTCTTGATGATGTGCCGAAATTTTACAGTATTGTTGGAATAATTTATACAATTACCAATTAAAAACACTAACTTAAACATATTTAGTTCAACTCAATTAATCTAAACATACTTAAACAGGGTAAAGTGAGAAGATATTGATGAAACTATAACTAAAAAATGTGTTGCGTTCGTTTCAAAAGTTCTAATTATGATATAAAGGCTTAAAATTATTTAAATGATCTAGGTTTAGATTGGTTCAAGTCCAGTCAAAGTTGACGTGCAGTTCAAATTTTGATACTTGAATTGTTGTCATCATTAAATTTACAACTTTAAAACTAAATTAAACTCATAGTTGAAAAAAAAACTTTAAATTTCTCTTTTAATTCAATTCAATCTGTTGGATTGACCGGACCCATGACCAACCATAACATAATTAGGTATATTTATTTTTAACCTTTATTTAATCATATTAATTATACATTGTATCTTTTACCTACTTTCATGAATGCAAGAAATACTATGCACTGAGTTGGTAACCTTAAGTCCAAAAATAAATTTTAACAACTTTAGATCATAACAAATAATCAATTCCATATTTTACTCAATCATGTGATTGAAAATTTTTAAAAAGACACTTCAGTGCAGAAAAATGAGTTTTAAATGCCATTTTTCTCCCACATTTTTATAACTTGGGATATTTTAGGTGGGTTCTCTGTTTTGATTATGAATTATGTTAATCATAAAAAAGAATGAAAGTTAGTTAGTTAAGTAGTTTTTTTTTTTAAATTAATCAAGAAATAGTTTTAAGTGATACAATGATATATTACAGTTTTAGGTTGAATGGAATATGTTTAATTTATATGTATGGCATGTTTCAAAACACTGTATTTCCAATAACTTTTCTCTTATCCATTGCTCTTGGATAAAATACTTTGGTTTAGAAATGCAAACCAAAATGGGGTGACATTTTCAAGGATCGCCCTAAGGTCCTAAATGGCATAGGCTTCATATAATATATGATTTGATTGCCCCAAATCAAAGGTTAATGGGAAATCAGAAAATACAACATATGATAAGGTCTCCCAACTTTAAATTGAGGATTATGTGTTTGGCCCCACTAATAGAGAGGATGAAGATTCCTAAGAGGTAGGATTTGTAGGACACACAAAAGAGAGGGAACACACATATTAATATACTATGGTGAAGAATTCCACTTTGAGAACAATTTGATCAATCAATTTCTTGTCTTGAGCCTTACATAAGAAATAAAATAGAGTTTGATGATAGAGGTATGGCCCTGCCATTTACACAAGAAGTCCAACATCCAATGAGAATCAAATAAAATAAAATAAAGGGAAAAGTCAAATAAATTTCCATATTGTTTGTTAAAAGATTAGGTGAAAAGAAAAAGGGGTCGGTGATCAAACTTCCATAAAAAAAGTAAACTAATTAAACAAGTTTCACAGCACAATGATATTTTATTCTCTCATAATGTGCCAAATTTGGGAGAGAGAATTACATTGAAATGAAAAGGTCAAAAAGGGGTAATGTGCCAAATTGATAGAGAGAGGTAAACCATGATGGCTGTGAGGCCTAAGGGTGATGTCCATAATGGGTTATGCATACTTGTGCCATAGCTTAGACACTTAAAGTTAACCCAAATACAACAAATACTCAAGCATCCACTCAAATACTTCTCTCAAAAGTGCTGTTTTGTGACACTAATTATGCCATTCCATTGTCTTTTTTGTGCCTAACTCTCCACAAATTTTGCATATTTAAACCATCTAAAGAGATCATGTGATCTTAATTATTAACTTCCATGCCTTCCATACACAACTTCTCTCACAAGAAGCATCCTAACTACTCAACTTGTCACAACAGTTTCTGGACCCACACTACCATTTTCTTAACCTTTCTCCACATTTTTTTTTTTATTTCTAGCACAAGTTCTATGTATTTCTAATATTCTCCTGAGATATTTTAGTTTTGGCAAATAATAACAATTTTATTAACAAGGATTCTTAAGATTTATAAATTGCAGGAATCATGATTGTAAGGGTGGTGTGTATTATTTATTTGGTGAATAGTATATGAATTAAATCCAAAGTTGGGAAACAAGAGGAGTACAGCAGAAGGCAACAACTTTAGCAGAGCTTTTTCATTTCTTGAGCAGTGCAAACCAGACTTCATTCCCCGTTGAATCTCATTACTCGTCAAATTAAGATAATGTCTGAAAAGGGTTAATATGTGTTTGCAATTATATGTTTGGTCAGCAATGCATCACCTTCATCAACATCTTCTTGCTTCAACATATTTCATTTATTTATTTTAATAAGTATTTAATCTCCATCTTTCACAAATTAAATTGTAAAAGTTAAAATATTTATTTATACTAAATAAGTTAGTATGATATAAAATAAAAGTTAAAAGAATAAAGACAACTGAAAATTTAGTTCTATTTAAATAAGTAGACAATTTTAAAATTTAAATTAGTGAGTGGTTTATAATTTGAAAGGAAATTAAAATGGAAGTTCGTATTGGATTTCTTTTAGTTTTGTTCCGTTGAGTTAAAATAAACAAAAATAGATAATTATTGTGTTACTTCTCATATTTTATATTATTTAGGAGTTAAAGTCAAGGTTAATTTTAAATATATTTTTTTTTTACTTTTTCAAATATTTTTTAAAAATAAAATTATAACGAAACTCTAAATTTTAAAGTTAGATAATATTTTTAATGTCATCACACGTTATGTCATCTCAACGATCGAAAGATAAATATTATATTCTCATTCTCTTTCTCTTGAATTACTTGTTTTAATAAATCTAATAACTTATATTAAAATTAAAGTCAATTTAAATATACATATCTCTTTAATATATTATCAAAAAATAATAAAAAATATGTATGAACAAGTTTAGTGACTATTTTTTATTGAGTTAATTACTCTAAATAGAGTGATTAATATTCTTTAAAGAATAAAAGACAAACTATAATTTATAGTCTTCTCGTATAGAAGTTAAATCCTTCTCTTGCTAGTTATAAATTTAATACTTATATTTTCCGTTAAAATCAAGAACTATTGAGTATTTGAATCCTTCTCTCTCTTCTTTCTACGTTAATTGATTTTTTTTAGTTTCTGTTATTTTTAGATAATGTATTTTATAGAAACTAAGAAAAAAAATATTCTTGCAATACTACTTACTCCACTCAATTCAATATTCGTAGTGAAATAAAAATTATTTCTAATAATTTTAAAATAAAAGTGATTTCTGTTTCATTATATCTAGTCTGTCAACTAAGAAAAATCATCAAAATAACATGTTCGAAATTACGATGATTTTTCTTAAAATCCCATGACATTATTAAAATATATTTTATTAAAAATTTGCTTTTTATATTTTAAGAGGGATAAATAATTAGAAGAAATATTATATATAAAGTTTACTGTTGAAAAATGGTAAGAGTTTTTTTCATTTCTTTGGTAACTGCTTCCTTTAATTACAGTTAAAAGGAATATTATATATATTTACCATTTAATTAGCAATTATACTTTTTCTTTGTATAACAACTCCAGTGAAGTTACTGTTAAAAGGAAAACAAAATATATACAAAAATAGGTTACCGCTTATAACAACTATGTGTTTCCTTATGAAATGGTTCCCTTAAAATTATTTTAACATTTATATTTGCAGTTAAAATGAAACTTTTACAAACTATTAAAACATATTTATCAACTAGTGGTTTGGAGATTGGTTTCTTTAAATAAGTTTCTTACTAAAATCTGGTAATTTCCTTAAAACAAAGTATCAATCATATGGATGGTAAGGTGGGTTTTTGCCATTAATTTGCCCAAACGAGCTGATCAGTTAACATTTTTTATTTATAATAATTAAGTAAAAAGTATAATTTAAATTATATATTATATTATTTAAATGGTACAAATATATATAATGGATTATGATTTAAATTATAGAAACTTATAAATTAATTATTAATTATAATTGTATAATTTAACCTGTAAAACTGATATGTATTAAATATAAGTTAAACATTTAAAAAATATTTATATTATTGAATGTTTTTAATATATATATATATATATATATTAAAAAAATTAAGAAGTTAAAAAAATAAAAACTGGCAGAAGAATAAAGTTCTTAGCAATTCGGTGTGAGAATAAACTAAGTGTTCTTTTTTAATATTAATTTTAAAAAAAATCATACACAGTTAAATAAAAATTCAGTTTTTATATGTATAACTTTTTATTAAAATTACAAATAAACTTGTCTTGGTGTCCGAATTTATTTTAATTTAGATGAAAAGTTTTTACAATAATTAAATACAAATATGAGTATTATGAGTATGAATAATATTTAATTTTTTAAATAAAGTATAAGAATAGAGATGGATACGTAGTATTTGTCTTCCTTTCATAATTATATTACTATTTATTTCTGTTTTAAATTATTAAAATAACTTCAATTTATTATATAGCTTATAAAATTTATAATAATTTTTCTTCTTCTCTAATTTTGTAATTTATTTCTAGAATGTATTTGATCATTTCTACTTTTGCATTTGGTTATTTAACTTCCATTTAATTGATATTTTAATATTCGATACTCTAATATGTTAGTTATAATAGTATTATATATTTTGACTGTAATTTAAAGTTAATTTAGTTAATATTTAAAATAATAAGAAAACAAATACAAATGCAAATACGCTATACTCATTCCTAAAAATTAAAAAATGAGATGAAAATTTTATACTGAATTGTCAGTATGTGAATAAACCTTTACTTCAAAAATATTGATGGAATAGTAGAACTTTTAGTTTGAAAATTATTTACTTATGTGGGAAAGAGTCTCATATATGATTTGCATATAAAATTTTACATTATAATCAATTGCTAAATCCGTAGGTATAACTTTAAAATGGTCTAAGATTGTAACAAAAGAAAAAAAAGGTCTGAGATATTATAAAATCATCGCATCATTGTCACTTATTATTTTAAAATGTAATTCGAGTCTACTAATTTCTTCGTTGACAATTTTTACCCTTTCTCAATCACATGCTGTATAACAAGGATTCACATTCAGTCATTATAAAATTTATATGACGGTGCATCATTTTTCTACAGAAAGTTCTTACTTTAACTTGTAAAATGATTAAAATAAAAATAGAGTAACGGTGTGAATGAATAACTAATTAGCAACCTTGGTCTTAATAAAAGATTAAAAAAATACCACTTGAGTCAAGTAGCAACCAAGTCAAACTTCTGATACGTACAAAAATATTTGTGTTTGTTTTTCTGTCCAAATTCTGATATTTTTCTCTGCATAGGAATGCGAAAATTGATTACAGTGGATTGATTATTTGTGTTGAATAAGAATATGTTCCCACCAAAGACCATTTAAATTGTTTTATGATTTTGAAGTGAGAGCAGACACGAACCTCGTTTGTGGTGTAATATTTTTTCCTTGTCCTGCTGATGTTCTTGTAGCAGTTGAAATTTGGGAAAGATTTTCTCAAGAGTTGACAAGTAGAGAGGTGTTTGAAAATCCCAAGTTCCCAACCTGGCCTTCTCACTACAGAATTGTCCAAATTCTCAACAACCATGCATGACTTTCCAAACCCCTCGTTTTGATAAATCACTCACTAATTTATATATATGTTCCCTCATATCAGAGGCAACTTTTGGCTTCAAAATTCCTTTTCAACCTTTTCTTTGATTAAAGCGCTACCTAATAATGGCATATAATGTCAAAATCCTAGCAATTATCAGTGCCAAATCTTGTCATCAACAATTGGATTTTGTAGCCAAATTTCTACCAACAGACATGCATGGACAACCTTGTGACAAGCTGATATCTTAGTTGTTCTTAATTTTATATAAATTAATACTAATAAATATACATACATATACACTAGGAATATTTTATTGTAAAGCTTATAATAGTAAAATAGATGGAAATTTTGAGTACATATATTCCCTAGCTACACAAATAGGAAACTGAGACCATGTTACAACTGAGAATATTCTCTGGCTTATAGTCATGAATGGCGTGCTTGATAATTTTTAAGTCTACAATCTTCTCTCAAGGTAAATATAAATGATCACACTTTTCTAAAGAATAACATGTTCTTAGAATATAACCTTTGTGTGTTTAACAAGTTGAAGTAATGGAGATATATAGGGTCACATTTATATGCATGCATTTGAGTCTCTCTTTGAACTAGTGCTTCTAGGTAGTCCACATCTTTATCTAAAGAAATCTCTAGGCACTTAGTTAGTAGTTGAGTAGTCATTTTAAAGGTGAGTGAAGAAAAAACTTTAAGATGTCTGTTTGTTTTCCCTACTATTTGAAGCATCTTATCATTTTTCTATTTAATAAATGTTATTGATTTGAAATATCTACTATTGATTAATAATATTTATAACATAATTATATTATTTTTTTATCTACAAAATTTAAATCTAAAAGTTTATTTTCACTTAAACTAACATAATAGTCTCTTTATATCCAAGTCTAATGCATTAGAATATAAGTAAATTTTAATTGATATAACTATAATATATCATATTGTTATTTTTAAATATTTTTGGACGAGAATTTGAAGTAATTCAAATTTGAGTTTTTTTATTTAAATTTCTGATATTTTTAAATGATTTATTTATATAAATCAATTAAAATTTCTTAAATTTTAAATTCATAATATAAATAGGGTAATTTAATTTCAGCTGTATATATTAATTTTAAATATTTAATGTGGGAGAAGACATGTAGATGTGAGATATGATAGAATATAAATAATTTTAAACATTTCATTTAAAAAAAAAGAAATATCTTTGAAAATAATTTAAGGTTAAGTTATCCAAATTTGAGCATTATTTCTAATGAATATTATCAAGTATAGTTTAGAAAATATAGTTTTCATAGAGTTAAGAAAACTAAATTAATTTAAGTAGCATTCTTAATTAATAAGAAAATAAATATTTTTATTAATATTTAATTTGAAAGTGAAATAACTAATCATCCAAGTACTATATATACTAGTTTTTATTATAGGCTTTTCATCCAAATCAAAGAAAATATTTATTCTCTTGATTTTATAAGTGTCGTTTAAAGTTGATTTTAAAAAAGAAATATAATATTTTTTTAATGAAATATGTATGATCTTAATTAGGTGATGTTGTAGCTAACAAGATATATATTAAGATAAAATTATAATTGCATTAATTTTTAATTAAAATTATATTTTGTTTTAATTGAATCCCTCTACACAAGAAGGTGAACATGGAGATTCTAAAAAAAAAAAAATACAATCCACATGATTTTATAATTTTTCTCTGTCACAATCATGTCTGAGATTTTAATCTCCAATAATATGTAAAATCATACACAATCCTACAATTTTATTATTAAAATATCAATTTTGACTACTTAAAATAAGGTATATATTGATGAAAAAGGTAAAGGGTGACTAAGAGTGTTAAAGTGTAATTAGATAAGTTAAAATTTTGTAATCCAATCTATTTATAAGAGATTTGTGGATTGACTTATTTGAACATGTTTTACTCTTTCAACTTATTTTATATATTTAATGTAATATAATTAAAAATAGATTACAAGATATTTGTGAATTGACTCATTTGAGCATGTTTTATTCTCTCAGCTTATTTTATATATTTATTGTAATATAATTAAAGATAGATTGACTAACCCCATATTTATAGCAGTTTATCTATTTTATTAAATATCCACAATTAAAGAAGGGATATTGTAAAGATATTAAATAAAATAAAAACTTTAACTTATATAATTAGACAAACAAATAAACTAAACATCAAAACTTTTCTAATATTATTGAATAAGAGTCTAATGTTAAAAGAAAAAAAAGTCAAAGTATCAACCTATATAATAAAAAACAATAAATAATTATCATAAAAAAAATTATGAAAAAATATTGTTAATAGACGAGGATCAATTCATTTCTATCTTGATTCGAACTAGTTTAACCTCCAAGCTAAGTAAATCGAGTTTAATTTTAATCTACATTCTAAAAATCTAACTTTTTTCAACTGAACCGGTTTAGAAACCATGGAAAGCCGGCTTATCTCATGGATTTGGACTTACTACGGGACGTGTAAGGGTAGCCCATGAGTGAAGGAGCTAATTTTATACTAACACAATGAATAATTAAATCCTAGATATAAAATTGAAAGTAATGCAATGTAAGTTGGTTTCAGTACTTAATTAATGAAGGAAGCAGAGGAATATTCCAGCTTGTTGTGAGCTGCCTCACTGAAAAAGCAGTGATTCAAACTAGGATACAAATTCAACATCTTTATCTCACTAACATATTGAACCTTCCATGCCCTGTTATTCCTTAGAGCTGCCAAACACAATAAAGCACATATAATGATCAAAGAGATTTGATTAACAAAAAAGATAACACATTATTACCAACTCATTCCCTCCATTTGTCAGCATATGCAAATTCCTCTTCTTAAAGTACCTCATCCTTCCCTTTAGTGGGTGTAACAACATATTTTTCCAGCTTGGTTATGATAGCCTCATATGCTAATGCAAACTCGTACACAATAATGTTATCTACCACATTCTATCATTTGCTTCCACTCCCTTGCCATTAGGCTTTTTTCTTTGTTTTTCAAATGCTTCACAAACCCTTTTGTGGATTCCTATCGTTAAGAATCAAACAAAGGTCTTCCTTTTGGTGTAACAGGTATCCTCATACTGCACAACTTTAAAGAAACTAATTTTCTTCTGGAGAAAAATCCCACACAAGATATTTCATTCTCCCTAAAGTGGTGTGTCCACAATATATGCATATACATTTACCCATTTATTTATGTGTTTTTTCTCATAGGGTGAGTTGGGACATAAAAAGTGGCGAAGCCACATGGCTCATCAGGTATGTTATTTAATTCCTGCAAGTACAGGTGTTTGATTTTACCGGATGTTTAAAATTTAAATTGCTTTATTGTTGCACATGTCTGTCCTTCTAATTTAAGGTTGTCTAATTAGAAAGAACTTGTAGGTGGTAATAAGGTAATGAAATTGCAAGTTGCATTTTGAGGGAAGGAGAATGTTGTCTTGTAAAGTTTTGAATGAAAGGGGTAGTTAGTTGGGGTGTTTTGGTGAAATGAAAAGGTGAAGAAGGTTAGATGGGGTGAATATTGGGAGGGAAAACAGGTATATATAATTGGTGGCATTGGTTGGTGAGAGAGGGCAGAGGGACAAAATAATTTGAAGATGACAAAAGGTAGGGAAAGGGGTTTGGGTGTGATCCAAGATGGCATAGTGGAGGTGTGAATGGATCCATAGGTTTGATGTGAGTTCAACTTTATTGTTGGTTAAGTGTGGAAAAGTTTGGGTGTTGCTGTTGTTCATTTTAATCATCACAAACTATTTGTTTCATAGTGGCACTTGGTTTTGGTGTCCATGTGGTCATGCAAGTATTTGGTTTTATTCACTTCTCAACTCTGGAATATATTTTTAATTTTTTTTCTCAACATTTTCAGAAGAGAAGAACAATATTTTATTATGATTTTTTCTGAATTTTTTTCAAATTTAATATTTAACCTGTAGATAAGTGAAATTTAATTTAAGAGAAATCAATTTAATATTTTTCTTTTGAAAATTACTCTGATAGAATCTATATCTCCCACCCCATGCTTCTCTGTCTACACTCCTTCCGTCCGTTTCATTGTTTCCTTTCACTTTCCCTCCCTCCTTTTGCTTGCTAATTATGAACTTCAATTTTTTATTTTATTTTACTTACTTTAGTTAAAAAAATAGATCTTGAAAAGTTAATATAAGATAGCTTTCACAGTTTAATTCAATAATGAGTTAATTTATTGTAGAGAAACATTGTTTTTTTTTTTTTAAATATAT